>Ga0182014_10004632_pt1 | contig 15677 bp, 9 predicted proteins | sample 612S2DmetaG_FD_120489 | JGI IMG/M metagenome (GOLD analysis project Ga0182014, IMG submission 120489) | Permafrost microbial communities from Stordalen Mire, Sweden - 612S2D metaG | ecosystem: Environmental > Terrestrial > Soil > Wetlands > Permafrost | place: Sweden: Stordalen | collected... | reverse complement strand
CCGCTTCGGGCGAAACCGCGCCGCGCTGGCCACCTACGCCGAGCTCAGCTCGCAGCTCGCTTGGGACATGCCCGATGGCAGCGGTGAGGGTCCGGACGAGGAGACCGAGGCGCTGATGGCCGATGTCCGCGCTGCCCTCTATGGGCAACAGCGGGCTGTTGGCGCGCGGTGAGGACCGTTCGCCGTTCTTCGCACCATCCGGAACTGCCGCACTATTCAGCGCCCCTGGTGAGAACGTCCCGACCCGTCCCAGCCCTCAGAGGCCGCGATCGCCCGACCGGAGCGGAGGAAGGGCGACGAGCTTCCGGATCTCCGCGTGCGCCCGGGCCCCGCCCTGTGCGAGCCGGTCGGTGGGCACGACGGACGCCGATGATCGTCCATCAGGCATACCGCTTTGCCCTGGACCCGACCGCCGCGCCGCAGCGGGCGCTCGTGCTGGGCGGCGCTGTGGGTTGTCTGCGTTCAGTCTGGCGTCGTCACGACCGAGACCGCGCTCACTCAGCCCGGTGACCACGAGCAGAGTTCTCTGATACGGGCCATCAGCAGGGAGTGATTCTCTGCAGCGCTGCGGGAGAGGCTTGGAGCGACTCTGGTCAGAGCATGGAGCAACTTGGGCGGGACGTCTCTGGGGGCCCTTTCCAGGCGAGTACGATTAGCATTCGATGGATACCCAGTGGGCTTTGAGCGAACTTGGTAGTTTCGTTGCCGAGACGACCTTGGCTCACCAACCGCAGAACACCCGTGACAGCGTCTTCATGGGAGACTTTCGGAGCACGGCAGCGGCGGAGTCAGTCGTGGTTGCGCACGCGCAAGTAGTCGAACAGATTCTTGATCGAGTGCTACCCGGCTGGCGCGACTTGATCCCAATTGACGAGCGTGGACGCTGGCAGCAGCACCATCAAGCAGCTCAGCGGGCGATGGCCCAGCTCACGCGCCAAGCCGAGATCGAGGAGAAGCTCGGTGACAACGCCCCGCGGATGAACGCTGGCAACCTCCACCACTGGGTGTGGGAGGGTGCGCGGTCGCTTTGGCAAAGCGGGCATTTGCGCGAGGCTGTGGTGGCGGCTGCGATCAAACTGAACGCAGAGACGCAGAACAAGCTGGGCGTCCGGGACTGTTCCGAGACTCCGCTCTTTCAGATGGCGTTTAGCAGCGACCCGCCTGCCGCGGGCAAACCCCGACTCCGACTCCCGGAGGACGATGGTGGGAAGACGGCGATGAGCATGCGGCGCGGCATGATGACATTCGCCGAGGGGTGTTACGCCGCGCTGCGCAATCCTCCAAGCCATGATCCCCAAGAAGAACTCAGCGAACAAGAGGCGCTAGAGCAGCTGGCCTCGTTTAGTGTCCTTGCCCGCTGGGTAAGCCGAACAAACGTCATCCGGGCGTAGCCGCCCAGCTGAGCAGACTGACTCCACCGCCGACTTAAGCAGACGCCCTCGATGGTTTGCGAGGTCAAGCTCTAAGTAGTCGCGGCTTCAGCGCTGGTTGGCCACCGGGTCGGGCGGTGCCAGGAAGGGGTTGTAGGAGGGCGGTCGCCGGCTCCGAGTTGCGCCGAAGCGTGCTGAGCAGGTCCGTGCGGTGAGAAGCTACCGCTGCCGTCGTCAAGTTCCCGGACCGCTCCCTCCGCCCCCCTTCGACGCTTCGTTTATGACGATGATGCCGAGCGCTGCCGCGCCGGCCGCCAAGACCACCTTGGCGAGTCGGTCATTGCCCCCTGCTCCGATGCCGCGCTTGTAGTCCTCGTGCGTCAACTCATACCACTGGCCGTCCGCCGCCTGGATGCGGACGCGGGTCTGCACCTGACCGTTGGTGAGCGGCTGTGGGAAGGGCTGTGACACCTGGCGGACCACGACGCCAGGGGTGAACTCGACCCGCTCCTGATCAATGACCCGCCAGCCGGGGGTCCGATCCTGAACGAACTCGGCGACACCACCGATCCGACCTGTTTGCTTGGCCCAGTTCTCGATCGTCCCCCACTGCCAGCACGGCGCCCCCGAGACGACGCCCTCCTCCGGAGGGAGGAGGCCCCGGTATCGCCAGACTGCCGCGGTCTGTTGGCGCACCCCAAGACGCACGGCGAGTTCCTTCAGACCGACGATGTCAAGATCCATTGACCGTAGTGTACCCCTTGATCGACTCATTCTGTAGCTGACCTATTGACAATCCACCAGCCGGGCCTCATCATCCAAACCACGGCTGGATCGCCGGCCACCACCATCGAGGAAACCGTCGTCATGAAGTCCCCCAAAGAGGTCTCCAGCTTCGTCGCCCGCCGGGTGCTCGTGGGGAGGGTCCGGCCCAACGCGTACTACTACTACTACGCCCAGTATGAAGCGATCCCGTACCGCCTCCCGACCCGCGAGCAGCTTGCCAACGCCTTCCTCTCTGACGCCGAGTTCCGGGCCTTGGGGCTCGCCAACTGGCTCAACACCCCCACCGGCGAGGTGGTCGCCACTATCGTCGCCGAGGTGATCCCGGCCACCCTCGAGCCGGAGTTCTCGTTGATCGTCGACGCTCTGAAGCTTGCCGCCGATCTGCAGCAGGCCAAGGGTCGCACCCAGATCGGAGTTGGCGGCTTCGTTGCCTTGGTCCTCGGCATCGCGATCCGCGAGGCCAACAAGGCGCCGGCGTAAGACCGGTAGGCGCCGGCTGCTCGGATCGAGGCGAACCGTCGAAACCCCCCCGGGCCGCTCCTCCGGGTCGTTTCGCATGCCGGTGATCCCGGCCTACGCTTTCCGCGTGACCCAAAGCACCCCACCCGCCGAACCAGGCCTGCCACAACCGCCGGCGGCACCACGCCCGCCGCGCCCGGCATCTCCCGCGAGCCTCGCGGTTAGAGGACTCCGTCAAAGCGTCACCGACCTCCACGAGGCGTGGTCCCAAGCACTGAACTCCAAGGAAGCCGCCGACGCGAGAACGGCGACGCTTGGACAGTGGGAAGCGTTGAGCCAGGCGGTCCAGCTGGCCGCGATGGATCGACAGGAGATCCTCAACCGTCGTGGGGCGGGGAGAATGCCGATGTCCCTTCCCCCGGCCGCGCCTGAAATCGCCGCCTTACTGCGGGAGGAGTCTCCAGACGCCCACCTGCATTGGTTGGAGGTAGCCCACCTGCTGGCCGTCCTGAGACTTGCCGAAGCGATGAAGAACATCGAGGGCCCCAGCGTGAGGGTGACCAGCTCTCGCCATCCGACGGGAGCGCTGTTCTTTGACGCTGGCGGTCTCCAGCTACTGCAGCGCCGGGCAGCCCTTCTCGGCCATCTCGAGGATCAACTGGATACCGAGCTCGACGAAGCGGCGCGTCCACTCCCCGAAGTGCCCTGGACCCAGGAGCTCAGCGCAGCCAAGACCTTGGTCGGCAGCGGGTTCGACTCCTCCGCCCTGCCGCACCTGCTGGTGGCCCTGAGGTTGCTGCTCACCTGGGCAGTCCCCGAGCTGAGAGCCGTGAATGTTGAACTAGCCGAAGTCCTCGATCGCTGCCCGTCACTAGGCGAGCGGATTTCCGGGCCCGTGCGCCGAGCCCAGCAGCTCGTCTCGGTTATGGCGAACGGGCAACCGGCTCCACTCTCCGAGTGTTTTGTTCTCGCCGACTATCTGGCCACGGAGATCGGAATGCTCACCATCATGATGCCCCGGGATGAAGTTCGGGCAGCGGTTGGGGCAATGCAAGGTGGCTGAGCAGAAGGCCATTCGCTTTGGCGCCACCGAGGTTGTCGCCACTGGCGACTACACTCGCACGGAGAGGAGAAACGGCTTCGCCTCGGCGAGCGCACGGTTGCCACTCGCCGTCCTAACCGCGGCAGGGATCGACTATCTGGCTGACGTCACCATCCTGGACCTCGACGGAACTCCCTACTTCGCTGGCGTCGTGGAGTCCGCGAGGCCGGAGGGAGACGACGTCATTCTCCAATTCCGCAACGGGCAGGAGCTCAGCGACACCCGGATCGCCGGACTCGGACACGCTGGACCTTTTGACGCCCGGGAGGTCATCTGGACGATCGCCCGGACGTCCGGGCTCGGCAGCGGTCGGATCCGCATCTCCGGGTGGACGCCAGGTCCGGAGGAGCTGTTTGAGGTTGTCGCCCCGGTTCACGGTGTCAAGGCACCCTGCCGCTTACGGGTAGCCGGCGTCCTCTTCACCTCTCATCCCGGGGTTCCAAGGCTGGCCGGAGAGCTTGGGCCAGCCGAGCTCATTCAGGTCTTTCAGAGGGCTCCGTGCTGGGCGATTTCCACCGCGAGAGCAGCGACGACACTGGACGCTGAGGCTGCCGCATTGCCACTCATCGACCTGGCGATTGGCTGGCTCGAGATCCGGAGCCACTTCGCCGCGGCGAGTTTGCCTGGTGGTCAGTTCCTGACCTTCTCCCGAGAGAACACCAGAAGCGGGCTCCGGCGGGCCGGCGCTATCTACGTCCGGGGGCTGGTTACCAGCCGGCGCTGGTTGCGAGCGCCCCAGACTTTGCGGGCAGAAGTCGAACTCGACCTAGCCGGTGTCGACATGCTTCCGATTCCAGACATTGCCGCTGACAGGGTCACGCCCCAAGAGCAGGCGGCAATAGCTGCGTGGCGAGCTGCAGCCGGCCCGGGCGACGCCATTGCCCGAGCCGAGGCCGTTTCTCGGACCATCGAGTTCCTTTGCGCGGATATCAGGAGCTTCGACTACAATCTCTTCCCGCCGTCGGCACGTAAGGCTCTACTCAAACTGGCTCGTGCCCAGTTCAATCCCGACCAGCTCAAGCGCTTCCACGAACTGGTTGGTGACCTGAACAAGCCATCCCTGGGCCTCAAACTCGATATGTGGCTTGAGCGGGAGGGCGTATCCATGACTCCCGGCGATCGCGAGGTGCTGGACAAGGTGAGGGGAGTCCGGAACGACTTTGTTCACGGGCGGTCCAGCGGCCCACCTGACGAAGCCGACGTTCGGTACGCGACCTCGTTGCTTGGACGATGCATTGTTCAGCGTGTGCACAACATCGCCATGGCGGCGCTCGCGGGCCAGTAGACCGTCGCTTCGACTCCGGCCACAACACTTGCGCCTCAATGACCCGGCCAGACGATGCATGGCGCCATCAGGCAGTCGCGTCGCACGCAGCCGTGCCTCTGCGACGATAAACCCTCCGCCAGCCGATCCCCCCACCAAGGAGGCGCGCCGTCCTGCTGTTCCTACTCGTCAGCCTCGATTTCACACCTCGCCGCGTCCAGCGACTTAGCGCGCTGCCGGAGGTCCTCCGCGAACTGCGCGGAGGATGCCGCGTTTAGCTCCCACTTGAGAGTGACGAGCTGATGATTGAGTGAGTCATCGTCGAGTTTCGACGCCAGCCACACGAGCAGCGCACGGACCTCGTCACGCTTCACATCGTCCGTGATCGATCGATTGAGGAGATCCAACCGGTACCATGAGTAGCCCTCGGCCGCCGGCGAAGGCGTTGCGTCGACTTTCCCGGCGGCATCCTCCACTTGAAGCTTCAACTCCTCCACTGAGGTCCCCGCGGGCGCAACCCCACGTCCGCCGGACCCTTCTCCCCCGCCGGAATAGGGCTCAGGCTGCGCGTGGCGGAGTTGTTGTTGGATAGAGCTGATGGCGAGTTGTGCTGGGGAGCCGACCGAGAGCTGTGTACCCGTCCCATCGACCAATTCCCAGCCGCCCACTTCCTCATCGCCGTCCCATTTCGGCTGGATCAGGGCGAACAATGCCTGACGAATCTCATCGAGAGAGCGAACCAGCGGGAATTGCGGATTCTTATAGAACGATGAAACCACGTCTTTGAGGGTGAGGTGCCGATCGAACCGGTCGAGGATCGTGGTCAGATAGACTCCGCTCAGGGACGTCCGCTTGCGTCGCTTCTCGACCGGATCGTAGTACTCCCCAACTGCGCGCCCGGCACTCACGAGCGCACCCCACACGTCGTTGCCGGCCAATGAGGTTTGCTTGTCATCGTCGAACCGGGCGAAGACGACTTCCAGATCCTCGCCGCGCCGAGTCAGGTAGGAGTAGTGTCGGTAGGCCACCCGCACTTTGTCCTTGAGCTTGCCCTCCGCCTCGAGGAGCTGCCTCTTCACGTCGGCGCGCTCCTCCTCCTCCACCACTCGATCGAGCACCAAACCCCACGCGAGTACTTCCGCGGCAGCCTGCACTGCATAGCGCCGCTGGTACGTGTTGACCGCTGCAACGACCAGACTCGCCGCATTGTCGACGAGCAGGCCGTCATCCCCGAGACCAAACATCCGGTTGATGTCGGCGCGTGAGCGGGAATCGTCGCCGTTAAGCAACGTCCACTCCCGGGGATCCAGTACAACCAGGCGGTTCGCCTGACCGTCAATGTCACCAGCCACGTCCCCCACGGTCTGGCTCTTCGTTGGCGCTTCGACGAACCTGAGCTCCTCGAATTGCCCCTTCGTTGCCAGACGCTTGGCCGTTTCCCACACTAGAGCGTCCTTCTCAGCTTCGGACACCTGGAGCCGGGCCGAGTTGAAGTACATGCGCAGCGTTTGCTTGATGGTCAGCCAGAAGCGCTCGGGAGCATTAGCTGGCTTGGTCACCTCGAGCGCGCCGAGACCATCCTCGCCCGTGAGCGCGGAAAAGACCTCCTCGACCGCCGAGAACGGGCTGGCCATGCCGTCGGCCGGAAGGAGCAGCGTCGCCATAAGTTCGGCTTTGGTGGCCCCGCGCCGGCCCTGGGCGCGGCCCACGAGGCTGTAGTTAAAGAGGGCGGTCGCCATTCGAACGGCCGCACTCGGCTGTCCAACAACGACCTTGGCATCAACCATACGTCGATCGACCTCGATCGCTCGTCCGGATGTACCGTCGGCGGACGAGATGTCAGTTGTGGCAACGGCGCGGTAGCCCTGGATCGCCCGGTCGTTGCCGAGCAGCAGCCCACTGTTGAGCAAAGCGTCAAGACACCGCGCCTGCGGCACCTTACCGACGCCTTTCACGCCCGCGAGGGGCAAGTCGCCGACGCCGACAAGCCGCGGCACCCACCCACCGGCCTCCGCGGTGCGCACCCAATGGAGTGCAGCCAGGGCGAAGATTGCGACCGTCGAGCGAACGCGCTGGAAGCCTTGAGTCTTCCCCCACTCGTTCTGGACGAGGTCCATGAGATCGGGGTGGAAGGGATAAGTGGCCTCGATTCGCTCGGCAAGGGTTGCGGCATTCCAACCGGTGCCGAGGCGGTCGAAGACCTGCTCACGCCACGCCCGTTCCGACCGCACGGTCTTCTGGTAGCCGTCGGCAAGCACGCGCGCGGCGGAAGGGTTGTCCGTTGTGCTCTCGAAGATGCGACGGCGAATGATGGCAGCGAAATCGGCGGTCTCTGTGACCGCGATCGTAGTGCCGTTCCGATTGAGCCGTCGGCCGATGTACTCGCGAAAGTTCTCGGCGGCTGGAGGGTAACCCTCTGGATCGAGCTCCGAGCGGATCATCACAACGACGAAGGCGACTCTGGGCACATCGTCACAGGCGTCCATCAGCGCGTTGAGGAAAGCCAGTTCGCCAGGCATCGACTTCAACGCGGAGACGTCGGACAGCTGAAGTGCATAGTCCATCAGCTCGTCGAGCAACACGAGTACCGGACCGCCGACGCCGGTCAGCGCGTCCTGAAGGGTCGACTTGTTTGGGCCCCGGGCCACGTACGCGTCCCACTTGGCCCGATCCCCCGCGACGACGGCCCACAGAAAGCGCTCGAAGAGGGTCGTGGCAGGCCCGAACACCTCCGTCGGCTTGCCTGGGGAGAAGTGGTCAGCGGTCAGCGTGACCACCCTGGTTTCGGCGAGGCGGCCGCCGCCGTTGCCGCCGGCCTGGACCTCTGCCCGAACGGCCTTCCCAAGGTCAGTTCCGAAGAACCCCCCAGGGTTGATCGCCATGTGGTAGAGCCCGACAAGTGCGTGGCTCTTGCCTCCGCCCATGCCCTGGTCGAGGTGGAACAAGGCGATGGACTCTCCCGCTCCGCTGAGTCGTCGGGCGACACGCGAGAGAAACCCGACGAGGTTGGGTGTGGGTTGGGTGATGTCCGCGTAGTAGTTGACGTCGCGGTACGGCGCATCGACGGTCTGGTAGGCGGCCTTGTGGAGGCTCATCTGCAGGTCGCCAACACCGCCGTCGGAGGCCACGACCTCGGGGCGGATGGTCAGGACATTGGTCCAGTTCACTGTACCGTCCATTAACGAGGCTCTCCTATGTCGTCGAATATGCTGAGCTGCGCCGTCTCCCTCCTCAGGTCGTCGACAAGCGTGGAGACGGTGTTAGACACACGTTTGATCCCGGCCAATGCCTTGGCGAGACCATCTGCGGACGGAATCTGGCGGGTGAGGTCGGCGATCACTGCCCAAAGGTGTTGGTCGCTCGGATCACGCTCGGCGATCGACATGACGGCGGCGACGGGTTCTGTGCCGCCCGTGGCCCAGGCATGGACCATCGCCCGCACCACCTCGAAGGTGGACGATTGCGGGCCGACTTGGCCGGGATCGTCGAGCCGCAACCGGAAGCCTCCCGCTGACTCGGTCAGGATATTGCCGCGAAGATCGTCGAGCCGCAGCTCGTCGGCCTGAGCGAAGAACCGAGCCTCCCCTTTGGGCACATCAGCTCGACCCTTGGCGCGCAACCAGAAGACTGCAAAGCGGGTCACCGCATCGAACGTCTCTAGCGGAAGCTCATCGACCCTCAGCCGCGCCGCATCACGAACGGCCCGCCGTGCGACGTTCAAGTAGCGGTCGAGATCGGCGTCGCTCCCGTCCGGGTTAATGACCCGTCTGTACCGGCCGTAAACCTCCATAGCTGGGCCATAGGAGGCCATAAGCTGATCCTCGAGCGCGAACCCCTCAATGTCCCACTGCCGGACCCGTTCCGTGACAGCGTCGGCGACTTCGCGGTCGACTTGCGCGGCGACGCCAACCTGGCGCTGCTTTGAGGCCACCCGGCAGCCGATGGTAACAGTCACCCTTATTGATGCAACCCCGGTATTGATCGACTCGGTCCGTGATGGCCACGCAGCGGTGACTACGAACCCAGCCGTATGGAGCGCGCCAAGCAGCCTTCGCCAAGCATCGGGGTCCGAGTGGCCAAAGACCACAACAAGGTGACCAGTTGACTTGAGCACCCGCCGAGCCTCGACGAAAGACTTCGCGAGCATTGCCTCATAGAACTCAGTGTCGTGGCGAACCCGGTTGGGCTCGTGAACGCGGCGGACGATAATCTCCTGGTTCTTATCCTGGAGGCCGTCGCGCATCTGCACGTCCTCCCCGAACAAGTCTGGCTCGATGTCAAAGAGGAGGCGCTTAAGCCAAACGTGGAAAAGGTCGGACCCATCAGCGTATTCGACCATGTCGTAGTACGGAGGGTCAGTGATTACCACGTCCACCGACGAGTCGCGAACTGGCAATGCAGTAGCCGACGCCATGCGTAGACGAACAGGAGTGTGAGCCTGCCCATCTAGCACCTTGCGAACAGCTTGGACAGTCGACGAGCTGATTGATGACCAGGTGCTGGCTCCTTCGCCGAGTCCGGTCTCAAAGTAGTCAAACTGGTAGTTCAGGTTGCATTGATTGACGAAGAGGTCCGAGATGAAGATCGTGTTGGGGACGCTTCCGTCGACCTTTCCCTTCGACTGTATCGAGCAACCCCGGGTGGAGCGACGGAGGCGCCGTACCAGCGCAGCCCCGACAAACGACAAGAGAACGCGGCAGTAGGTTGTGCTCAGGCCGGCCGAGAGCAGTTCAGCGTGCACCTCGCGGCCTGCCACACAGGTAGCTGCGAAGCTGAGCGCCTGCCGGTGGTTCATTAGGTCCCCGAAGGTTATGCAGCCATATCCGCTCCCCATGACGGTGTGCACGTTGCCTTCGGGGATCTTCTCGTTCGGCACGAGGGCGCGAAGCTCGGCGACGGCCACGCCATCCTTCGTCGTCGGGTCTGCCCCCGCGAGCTCGATCACGGTCGGCTCGCGGAAGACGCGCCCGCCCTCAGATGAAATGTCAGCGACAGCGATCAGGACGTCACTAAACTCGCCAGTCTGCGACTTCGCCTTGACAGTCTCGATTGGATGAACATGCTGACAGAATAGACAGCGCGCGGTCTTGCCCTTCTTCTTCTTACCATTCGCCCTCAGCGACTGCGTATACGTGGGCTCCTGCACCGGCACGCCCTCAATCACTCTGGCATGCCACGCGTCGCCTTCGACCACGAGCTGAAGAGACTGGCCTTTGTCGCGGTTCCGAACATAGGGAAAACGCAAGACCAGGGAGCCCAGCAGCGGAAACGGTCTCTTGCATTGATCACAGGGCATGGTCACGGCCCAGAGGTAACCCCATGGGAACGCACCGTCGATGTTCCTGGGGAAGTATCGCTCCATTCTTTGAGCTACACGTCGCCCGACCTTGGCGAGTACGTTCTCTACGTCGCGAGCCAACCGTGATGAGGCGAACTCGGTCGAGGCCCCGACGTCTAGAGTGGCCTCCTTTGGTCCCGCTGTACCTGGCAATATGGGCTCAGCCGACCAGTCCCGTGCCGGGTAGTCGGCGAGGAGCCTTCCTGCCAGGGTCGCGATGGGTGAGAGGTCGATACCCATAGCACTAGCGCCGGCCCGCGCGGCTTCAAGCGGGATGATGCCGCGTCCCGAGAACATGTCAAGCACTACCGGGGCTTTGCCGCCGAAGTTTGCTCTGACTGCATCGACAAGAGTGCGATACGTCTCAGCACCCCCAGTCCTAATTGCAGCGTCGATGACCGGCTTCAGAGCGGGATCGTCCGGCAAGAGGGAGGTGAGTGCCACGGCTCGAGCCTGTGCAATAGGACGTGAGGCGAACCAGGGGAATATGGCCTTCTCGGTCAACCCAGAACCGGCAGGCGTGGCGCATGCGTCGTCGACCGCCGTCACGGGGAACCATCGGTCGACGAGCCTGGCGGGAGAGTCGGTCATGTTTGCTGCGCCTGTTCCTTGAGTTGGGACACCTTGATCTGAAACCGTTGGATTCGGCCAGCGCCGATTCCATATACGGACGCTGGATTGCGCGTACGGACCTCCACTGTGGCGTTGGTCCCGCAATTGTCGACCACGTAGAGCCAGTAGTCGTCACCACGTTGGAGCGCTTGAGCCCACTCGTTCTGTTCCATCCAAACTGGGCCAAGTGGTCCCGTGTGCCCTTTGACTTCCACGCAGCGTTGCTCACCGGTGTGCTTGTGACGGGCCAGTAGATCGTAACCAACTCCGGCGGTCTGGCGATCATCGACAGTAAACCCCAGCGAGGTGAGTTCCGTTAAGACTCTAGCGACGGCGATCTTCTCTGCGTCGGGATCGTACCCAAGATCCTCGAGTCGGACACCTGCCGCCACGTGCGCCCACCCGACAAGGCGGACTGCAGTGGGACGGACATCCTCGATGCCGGCGAGCTGCGCGAGTCGCTGGACCTTGAGAGTCTGAAAGGTGGCCGTGCGCGTTTGGCGCACCTCTCTCGGCAGTTCGGCGATTTCTTCCAGGAAACGATCTTCGAGATCGCTGAGCTGTTCGCGGGCCTTGGTCACCCAAGCGAGCCGCTCGCTCTTTTGGCGGCCAACCTCCCTGCGAAGGGCGGCCTTGGCTTCGACTTCTCCGTCAGCTAACTGGGCAGGGTTCGGTTTGGCATGTGCTGAACCCAGCGTCGGTCGGAGCTTCATCAGGGACTCCCACGACACTTCAAAGGCACCAGTCCCGGACCAGCGGACGAGGAGTGGGGCCGGCCGCGAGACCTGCCGAACGCCGTCGTGCATCCGCACTTCGGCCTCATACAGGAGCAATGTGTAGTCAGTCAAGGAGCCGGTGTCGAGCAACTGGCAGCCGCGAAGCAGCTCAGGGCGGCCCATTTCAAGGGCTAGTTCGACGAGCTCTCCGAAGGCACCTTCAGTGGGACCGAGGACGACCACTTCGTCGAGGTCCCCGGCACCTTCAGATCGGGCACTCTCTAGAGCACCACCGTCGGCGGCAACGTAACGACTGGTGCTGCCACCCAGAGCGGCTGGTAGGAGGCGGCTTGACCGAACCTGTCGGATGCCAGGGGCAGGCCCTGCGGTCACCACCCAGTTGTTGGCCGCAGCGATCGCGTCGAAGAAACCGTCAACAATGATTGGGTTGATGGCCTCCAGGCGGTCGGCACGGAACCGGGCCTCGGCGGCGGCGTGGTTGACCCGGGAGCGAAGGTGGTTCTCGCCGTTGACCAAGTCCTGGGCCGTCCGTTTGAGGGTGGCGACGTCGGGTAGGTCGACGGGCGCAGTGGGGTCAGCCTGGGCTCGAGCGAGAGTGCTGGCGAGGTCGAACCCATCGCCCGTGGCCCTGGCGAACGTGGCGTCGAGCAGATCGAATATGCGGCCGCCGAGGCTCTCGGCGGCCGCCTCGATGTTGGTGAGTATCACCTCCTGAACCCGGCCCTCTCGAGTGCCGGGGGCAACGAGGTGGTAGACGAACACAGCGTGGTGCTGTCCAATGCGGTGGAGGCGCCCCATGCGCTGTTCAAGGCGGACGAGCGACCAGGGGATGTCCCAATCGATCATCACGTGGGCGCTCTGAAGGTTGATCCCCTCCCCGCCGGCGTCTGTTGACACGAGCACCTGAAAGTCGCTGGCGAGGAATCGGCGTTGCAGTTCATGGCGAGCCTTGTGGTCAACAGCGCCCTCAAGGGTCTCGGTGGTGAATCCCGCGTCGCGAAAGCGACCCGCGAGCCAACGCGCAGTGTCCGCGAACTCACTGAATACCAGCAGTTGGCCATTGCCCGGCTTGATGTCATGCTTGGCCAGCAGGCGCTCGGCTTCGATCCACTTGGCAGGCGTGCCGCCGACAGCGATTGCTGCGCGCAGTTGGTCGAGGACCTGCTCCACGGCCGCAATTTCTGCCCGCCTGTCGCGGGATGATGCCCCCACGATGACTTCCTCGGCTCGGGCCAGGTCCTCTGGGTCTTCGAAGCCAGCGGAGAATGGGCGATCTCCACGGAGCCCCTCGGCAAGCCCCTCGGGGACCATTGCCGTGTTGCGACTGGCGGCGCTGCCGTGAAGACACGCCAGACGACGCTCAAGGGTCGCGATGGCGGCTGGGAGGCAGCTCGCTGCGCGCTTGCCGTAGATCGAAAGCGCGAGAGTCGAGTCTTTTCCGTACCAAGCGCCGGCGTACTCCATCACGGCCTCATAGGCCGCCAACTCCAAGTCGCCGAGGGTGACAGGCACCGTCTCTGAGAAACGGGCGGGGAACAGGTCCTTCCCGTCCAGGTCTTTGAGTTCCTCCTTCATGCGCCGCAAGAACGAGAGGCGACTTGGCCGCAGGTATGACTCGTAGCGGTCGTTGCTCTGGTCCCAGGGGTACAGCTCGGCGTCGAGGACGTGGCAGAGGCCTCGGAAGAAATGCTCCTTGCCACGGTGAGGGGTCGCCGTAAGAAGGAGAAGGTGATGGGAGCGGGCAGCCAGCTCCTCAGCCGCCGTGAGGTACCGCGAGGTGGGTGTGAGGCGGTGAGCCTCGTCGAAGACGGCAAGTGACCACGACGCTCGGGTGCCGGCGACCTTGCGCCGGACGTCGGGGTTATGAGTGAACAAATCGACGCTGGTCATCCACACGTCGACTCGCGGGTCCAGGTCTTTGGGGTCGCGTGCCACATCGGGGGTTAGGAAGCTCGAGTGGACGCCGAAGAAGTCCTCAAGCTCCTCTTGCCACTTCGGGACCAGGTGCGCTGGCACGACGATGACGACCGGACCCGGAATCAGGCCGCGCCGTCTGCCCTCGACCAGATACATCCCAGTCATGATGGTCTTGCCTGTGCCCGGCTCATCGGCGAGTAAGAACCGCAGGCGAGGCTGCGGCAACATGTGGTCGAAGACCGCTTCATCCTGATGGGCATAGGGGCGCAGGGGTCGGGTGGCAAGCGCCGCCGAGCGCAAACGAGGGCTCGTGTACTGCATCCATCGGCCCCAGAGTCCCGCGAGTGCCGCCTTAGAAATGCCCCGACCATCGTTCTCGGGAACGCGAGCAGCGACGACGTCGGCGACGCTCATCGTGCGATCCTCAAGGCCGCCACCCGGGTGGCGGACAATCAGATCGATCCCGGACTCAGTCACGGTCGCCATTTCGACCGTGAGGAGCTCACCGTCGACACGGATTCGCTCGCCCCGAGTGGGGGGCCGTAGGTCAGCGGCCGTCACGGCTTGTACTCAATCCGATTCCACGCACCCCAGGGCCATGCGGCGAGTCGGCCGCGACAGCACGAGGGCAACCCCGCTCGGCGTGGACTGGCACCTGGCCGAGGATAGGGGCCCATGCTGCCGACCGGCACAGCGTAGCCGCCGGTTGCACATGCCCCGTCTTGGGCGTGATGGATTCGGCCACAGGTACACCCACGATGCAAGAATACGTCAAACGCGACAACGGGAAAGTCGCCCTGAGCAGAACGTAGCGAACCCGTTGCGTCCACCCCGAATGCTCCCAATGCGGTCACAACGCCCGAAGCCAGCACCGGGCTCGATGACTGCATTCGCCTAGCGCTTGATCCCCAGCTGGCGTGGACGGCTCCGTCGCCCGGGCTGGGCCGTTCTTGGGCGTGATCGACGGGATGTGGTAGCGGGCCGGCTGGCGCGTGGCTCGTCGTCGCCCCCTGGTCGATCAGTCCCAGGTGCCGGAGAACCTCCCTGACATTGGTGACGGGGACCGAGATTGAGTCGTCATGGTTGTTGCCGGCGGGGACGAGAACGGCACGGATGTTGCCGGCCTGGGCACTGATGAGCTTGGCAGGCAGCGCCCCGACGGGAAGGACGTTCCCGTGGAGGTCGACCTCGCCGGTTACGGCGACGTCCCCAGGGACGGGCTTCCCGGTGAGGATGGACACCAGAGCGGCCAGGGTGGCCGCGCCGGCGGAGGGCCCGTCGTTCGTGACGCCGCCCCCCGGAAGGTGCACGTGGATGTCTTTGCGGTCGAGGTCTGCCGATGTGGTGGCCCTGGACGAGATGAGCGCACGCGCCGTCGGGGTGCTGCTGGGCAGGAGTGAGGCCAGCGACGTGGTCGACGGCCAGGTCGCCCTGGTGGCGCGCCAGCGCGAGGCCTGGGTGATTTCCTCGGACGTCGGCGACCCTCTTCGCCTGGAGCCCGATCTCGAGGTGTACCCCGTACCGGGGTGACCGAGGTCGCCGTTCTTCGCACTATCCGGAGCTGCCGGACCATTCAGCATCCGGACGGGAATGCGGGCGGCGCCGTTGAGGCGGTCGCCGCGCTAGCGCGTTCCCATGGCAAGGGCGCGGTGTAGCGATCCGTGGTGCGATCAGTGCAACCGTCGCTGCAGCCCTTAGACGGATACACCTCCGCTACACCGGAAGTGCCTGGTAGGTAAGGGAATTCCGCTCAGGAAGAACCCATGACTCCCAAGGGGACGTTCATCTCTTTTCGTTCTCTCCCCCTTGTCTTCCTTGTGTGTCTGGGCGGTCGACCTTGCCTCACCGGCGCCTTCTCCCCTCCAACCTAACCGAGGACTACCGCCCGCCCGCCCAGGCCCCCAAACGGGGGCTTCAGGGCTTGGGCCTCTCCAGAGGACGCACCCAGTGGCTCGGGATCTCGCCGTGGTTGACCAGGCTGCGGCTCGGCGTCAGGGTTGGCGGCCGGTCGCGCTGCTCCGCCCCGTCGCGAGGGCGTCCGCGCCGTGGCGACGGACCGAAGCGCTCGCGGAGCAGCTCATCGACAGCGCTG
>Ga0182014_10004631_pt1 | contig 15678 bp, 15 predicted proteins | sample 612S2DmetaG_FD_120489 | JGI IMG/M metagenome (GOLD analysis project Ga0182014, IMG submission 120489) | Permafrost microbial communities from Stordalen Mire, Sweden - 612S2D metaG | ecosystem: Environmental > Terrestrial > Soil > Wetlands > Permafrost | place: Sweden: Stordalen | collected... | reverse complement strand
TCTTCGATCTTGTGCTTTTGCTCTTCAAAACCTTATTAAAGAATCACTTGACAAAGAAAGTGATATACCTCCCTGGATTCGTGAATGGGAACCACGATAAATATTCCTAAGTCCTAAAAAAAACAAATTATTCATTATGCTAAGATCCTTGCTTAATTTCTTTCTCCTACGATCGCTCGCTATCCATCAAATCTTCTATAAAAGTGAGTAACAGCGATTGATTATTTAAACACACCCTTGCCTCATTGAATTCAGGTTCAAATCTTTGAAATATCAGATTATGAAGAGTTTCCTGTAATCTATGCTGTGATGGCGGTGAAAATTCTCGCGCTTGTTTGCGTTCGCTCTTATTATTACTTTCTTTTTTTGGGGGGTAAATTTTCTACTATAGATCAATTTTCAATATATAAATATCTTAAAAAGAAGCTATTTTTTAAAATAAATAAACACCTCAAAAAAAATAAAAAAAGAGAATATGGATTTATTTGAGGTTTAGCTGAAAAAACGAGTGGTGGGTCGATGATGGTGTTGCTGTAATTATCGCAATTATTATCTTCATATTCCCATTTCTCGTATATTGGCTAGCTTGGTTATTAGTAATTTTATTGTTCATAGGGGGTCTTATTGCCATCCTATAAGGACAATAATTTTATTTAACAACTTGAATACTTTAAATACCTTTAATTTTTTTTAGATGTATATTAGGGAAGTTTTCCTTGTATTTCCAAAAAGAAACTTTAAAGTAGGATATTAAACATAAATATATTTACGGTAGATTTGTGGATTAAATTTGAAGAGTTATAACCATGAGGATTAAAGAAGAAGTTATTGGAAAAGAAGTGGTAGACGCTTCTGCAATTGTAATTGGTAAAGTGAAAGATGTGGAAGTAGAATTAGAAACCCAAACATTGGAAGCTATCATAATTGGTAAAGGCGGAATTTTAGAAAGTCTCGGAATTTCTAAAGATGAAACTGTAATACCTTACGACAATGTCGAAAAAATTGGGGATAAAATACTCCTTAAAAGCGAAATAAAGGAACAGTAAATTGAAATGATTGATTTCCCATTCCACCTTTAACTTTTTAAATCATCCCAAATAGATCCTGAAAATTTAAAACTATAAAAATATTTGAAACTCTTTAAATATAAAATTAAATAGGTGTATTTATGGCAGCAATTCCTCAAATTCCGCAGAATTTATTTTATATAATTATTGCTTTCATTGCAGTGATTGGTCTTATTGTCGCATTAATGCAGTGGAGGAGAGTTAGAGAATCTCAAACCAACGTCATGTTTCTTGAAAAACAGGCTGAACTTAGAAAGATTGAATTAGTAGAAAAGGACTTAGAATCGAAGCGAGTGCTTGAAAATGTTATTCCACTGCCTAAGGAACAGCAAGACAGATTATCTGATATTCGTAAAACATCAACAGATTTCATGCACAAAGCTGGTTATCTTCACAGTGAAATAAATGAGAGAGTTACTCTTTTAGAAACTCGTACGGAGTTTTTAAAACTTCAAAAATTACTGCAAGACATAGAAATGAAGGAAAAAGAACTGGATAAAAATACAGTTAAAGTTAAAGGGGATAAATAAGTTTATGAGTCCGTTTGAATTATTGGCAGTACTTATATTTGCAGGTGCTATTGTAGTTCTGTTTTATATTTATATGCAGGATAAGAATTTTTCTTTTTCAAGCGTTCGCTCAGGAGTGGTTGAAACGGGTGATAAGGCACGTTCAACTGTTTCTGGTGCGAGTAAGAATATAAAAATTGAAGATAAAAATGGAGGAGTTGGTGGGGCAATGTTGGGAGTAAGTGAGAAGGCACGATCAGCATTTTCTGGTGCAAGTGATAAAGTAAAAGTTGACAGCAGTACAATAAGTGGTGTCAGCGATAAAGTATCAGGTGTAAGTGAAAAATTAAAGGGCACAGTTAAGGGAGTTCCACAAAGTACGGACGAGCTTTCAAATAAAATAGATTTATTTTTAGAGGAAAGACAGGGTCAGATCATAAAAGATTGGGAACTTGCAACTAAAGATGATGTTTTCGACCTTGAAAAGAGATATACTAAGGTATCAGGGGATATGAGTAAGCTTGACAATAGTTTCAACGAGTACAGAGATTCCACAGATAAAAAACTAAAAAAAATTGAGGAACGACTAGTTAAACTAGAAACCCCTGAAAAATAACATTTTATTATAAATTTTCTAAAAGTTAAATATAAAAGTGATTGAGCAGGCGGGCAAGCGAACAATCAAGCGTGATTTAGTGCTTATAAAAGTGATCTCTAAAAATTAAAAATTACAAAATTGATTATATTATAATTAACCTGTTTTCTATCTGCAGCATTAAAATGTTTCTTTTTACCATAAACCGCATCAGTCTTCATTTTTTTTAAATTTTGGATGGTTTTTTCCATTGTCATGTTATTATCCTGGTTTTTAGACTATTATAATTTTTAATTTAATTTATCTCTGTTTTCAATACCTTGTTTTTTTGATTCTGGTAAACCTTCATATAGTTCTCCAATTTCTTTTGGTTGAACTATCATTACTTCAACAATCAGATTTAATAATTTAAACAAAGCTATAGCTGAAGCAAAATCATCTTTTAAATCAAGTTCTCCAGGATGAACAGATTCATTTCCAATAACGCGTAAAGAATCTAATGATTGCTGAATTTTAAGTGGTAAACCTTTCTTAACTAAATTACCTATATCTGTATTGATATTTTTCCCTTCCTCGCCCAAATGCGGCATTAGTTTTTGTAATGCTAATCTCAATAAAGCAGCAGCACCTCTTGTAGATTCGTTAACTATATTTCTAGCTTCTTTAAAATCAGTTTTTACATCTTCAGGCATATCTTCAATAGGTAATGGTGCTAAAGAAGAAATAGGATATAGCATTTTATTTTCTAACCATAAAGCATAGTTTCCACATCTTTTACAAAAACTAATAGATAATAAATCTACAGTTCCTGGACGAACAACTTTTCCTCTTCCCACAGTTAAAGTTTGATAAGCATGGAGTTCATCATACCATTCTTGGTGAGAAAATGTTTCGCAATGTGGACAATTAAATGCATCAACCTCAAATTCAGGCGCTACATATTTATTAATCATATAATCACTTCAGTTATATCTGTATATTTCTACTTTATTTATTGTATTAATAATTTTATATATTTATTGAATAAACTGAAGTAAAAAAATCCAAGAAATGCCAAAAAAAGAAGAGCGCATGCAAGCAGGAGAAAATCGAGTTAACGTTAACATCATCTTGGAAATTTTTATCATAGAGATGCGGGTGTCCAAAAAATAGAGGCCGTATAGATCCAAGCTTCCTTTCGTTAGCCCTTATAATTGGTTATTTAATCCTTTAGCTCTGATAGTTTTGTCTTTTAATGAAAATACGATTTAAATATGTTTTGTTTTAAATAAATAATTAGTAGTAAAAATAGTGTTTATTATAATAGGGGAGTTGGGAGGATCAGAAAAGTAGGGTTTAATCTCTCAAGGAAAAAAGAGAGCGAGCGGTAGTAGAAGCGCTGCATTAAGATTTATTTTAGATAAGATTAGGCATGAATCTGATTAAACTTATGAGTATCACTGTTAAAAATTTAGATAAGTATAAAAATATAGAAATTAAGATAATTGTTAATGGTTATTGACTATTGATCAATCTCAAAAATTATATTCTTTGCAAATTGTTATGTTATGTTAGATACATAAAATAGATTACTTTAAAGTTTGATGACATAATAAAATCTATTTTCATAGGATTTCATTTTTATTAAAATTTTTTTGATTTATATAAAAAATAATTATTAAAGTTATATTAATCCATTTTATAATAAATTTAAGAGTTGGGAGAGCTGTATTTATATGGTATCTGAAAGTATTTTGGATGAAGATTTAAAAAAATTAAGAGATTGTGTATGGGAAATTTCTACAGATTATAAAAAGGGAATGCGAGTCCCCGGTAGGGTATATTTGGATGATGAAGCCATAAAAACGGTGGAAAAGGGAGCTTTGGATCAGGTGGCTAATGTGGCTTGTTTACCGGGAATACAAAAATTTTCAATTGGACTTCCTGATATACATTTTGGATATGGATTTAGCATTGGTGGAGTAGCAGCATTCAGTGCTCGTACTGGCGTGATAAGTCCGGGTGGAGTTGGATTTGATATAAATTGTGGTGTGAGACTTCTAAAAACTAATTTAACTGAGAAGGAGTTAAAACCTAAAATTAGGGAATTGGTGAATGTATTATTCGAAAATGTACCATCGGGATTGGGAAGTAAAGGTAAAATAAGACTTAAAGAAGGCGAAATTGATGATGTTTTAAATAATGGTGCTAAATGGGCTGTTGAAAATAATTATGGTTGGAAATCTGATTTGAAACATCTTGAAGAAAATGGTAGGATGGAGCAGGCTGATGCGGATAAAGTATCTGATAAAGCGAAAAAAAGAGGAATACCTCAGTTGGGTTCATTAGGTTCTGGTAACCACTTTCTGGAAATTCAAAGAATAGATAAAATCTTTGATGAGGAGGCAGCACATATCTTTGGATTGGATGATTGTGAGGTTACTGTGATGATTCACACTGGTTCTAGGGGATGTGGTCATCAAATATGCTCCGATTACCTGAGAACTATGGATAAAGCGACTAAAAGATATCAAATAGATCTTCCGGATAGGCAGTTGGCTTGTGCACCGGCAGATTCGCCTGAGGCGCAGGATTACTTCCAAGCTATGTCTGCTGGTGCTAATTTTGCTTGGACTAATCGGCAGATGATAGTGCATTGGGTTCGTGAATCTTTTGAACATGTATTCCATAGAGATGCTGAAGATATGAATATGGGTATAGTTTACGATGTTGCGCATAATATAGCAAAGAAAGAAGTTCATAATATTAAAGGTCGTGATATGGAGGTTTATGTGCATAGGAAGGGAGCTACACGTGCTTTTGGACCTGGTAGAAAGGAAATACCTTCAGAGTATAGAAAGTTGGGTCAACCCGTATTGATTCCAGGGACTATGGGGACTGCTTCTTATGTTCTTCATGGAACAGATACTGCTATGCAGGAGACTTTTGGTTCGACTGCTCATGGTGCCGGGCGTACTATGAGTAGAGCTGGTGCGAAAAGGCTTTATACTGGTGAGGAGATTCAGAAAGCTTTGGAACAGAGAGGAATCATTGTTAAAGCCACTTCCATGCCGGTAATGGCTGAGGAAGCGCCGGGTGCTTATAAAGATGTTGATGAAGTAGTTAAAACATCGCATGATGCTGGAATATCTCGTTTAGTCGCTAGAATGGTGCCTTTAGGTGTAGCTAAAGGATAAGACAATTTATATTCAATTTTTTTGGAATGCCGTAAAACTAATTAATTTATAATATAAAATGAATTTAATTAAGTGGAATTAATATAAAGATCTATTATGATAGGCATAATTGGTGGAACAGGTATATACAAGATTGTTGAATTAGGGGATGAAATAGTATCTCAGGTGGTGGAAACACCTTATGGTCCTTCTCCGGAGATGTCCATATTCCAACTTCATGGGAAAGATGTAATTTTCATGCCTAGGCATAATCTGGGACATGCTAAACCACCGCATATGGTTAATTATCTCTCCAACATTTGGTCTTTGAAAAAAATGGGAGTAGATAGGGTTATAGCCACTAATGCGGTTGGATCTCTGGATGAATCTATTAAACCTGGCGATTTTGTGATTCCCCATGATTTTCTGGATTTTACTCGAATGAGGAAAGGCACTTTCTATGATGATAAAACAGTTCATATAGATGTTACAGAACCTTACTGTTGCGAATTAAGAAATATTTTAATATCTTCAGGAAATGTTGTAGGTAAAGGAGTTTATGTGTGTACTGAGGGTCCTCGATTTGAAACTGCGGCTGAAATTCAGATGTTTCGACAATTAGGTGGCACGGTTGTGGGGATGACGGGCTTACCGGAAGTAGTACTGGCTAGAGAGCTTGAAATGTGTTATAGTAGCATCTGTACGGTCTCTAATTTCGCAGCCTCTATATCACCGACTAAGTTAACTATGGATGAAGTATTTGAAGTTGTGGAGAATAAAAGAAAAGATTTAGTAAAGCTTTTATCTGATTCTATTAAAAGAATTCCTTCGGAGAATCATTGTGATTGTAGGAGCACCTTGGATGGTGCAGAGGTGGGAGATCTTTTGGAACCAGAGGATTTATAATAAAAATATAAATTCTTTTCAGAATTTTATAAAATAAAACTTTAAATCTTTTTGTTATTAATTTATACTCTTGTAAAAATAAAATAAAAATATTTTTTTGATTTAATTTTTTTGATTTATTGAAGATATAAAAGGTTGATTAATATTATGTTGAATTATTTGCAGAAGGAGATTATACGACTTAAAGAAGAGAAGAATGCTATAATACTAGCTCATAATTACCAAACTAGACATATACAGGAGATAGCAGATTTTATAGGTGATTCTTTAGAACTCTGTATAAAAGCATCTCAAATAGATGAATCAGATCTTGTGGTTTTCTGTGGAGTGGATTTTATGGCTGAGACTGCTGCTATTTTAAATCCTCAGAAGAAGATTGTGATACCAGATCGTGAGGCTGAGTGCCCTATGGCTCACATGTTACCTGCAGATGCAGTGAGGAAGGCTAGGGAGAAGTATTCTGGTGCTGCGGTTGTTCTTTACGTGAACACTCTTGCAGAGGCTAAAGCTGAGGCTGATATATTATGCACATCATCTAATGCTGTGAAGGTGGTGGAAAGCCTTAAGGAGGATAAAATACTTTTCGGTCCGGATATGAATCTAGCTTGGTATGTTTCCCAAAAGTTAAATAAGGAGATTATTCCAATACCTGAAGAAGGGCATTGTTACGTTCATAAAATGTTCCATGAGGGAGATATTTACTTTTTGAGGGAGAATTATCCTGATGCAGTATTATTAATTCATCCTGAGTGCGATCCTGAGGTTCAAAGTGAGGCGGATGAAGTTTTGAGCACGGGGGATATGATACGTTATGTAGCTGAATCTAAAGAGCAAACCTTTATCATAGGTACTGAGGTTGATTTGGTAACGCGGCTTAAAAGGGAAAATCCTAATAAAACTATCATACCTCTTTTAAGCGAAGCCATCTGTAAAACTATGAAGCTTCATACCCTAAATAAAGTTAAAAATTCACTTTTAAATGAAGTTTATGAGGTAAATGTGGATGATAAAATAGCAGGTAAGGCAAGAAAGGCTGTAGAACGTATGCTTGAAGTTTCAATGCCTAAATAAATCTGTTTTTTTAATAAATATTAGTTACATATTTTTTTTATATAAAAAGAGTAGTTTAAAAGGTAACATTTGTTGGTGATAAAAATTTATTCTTTGAATCGTCTTAGTGTAATTGGTATTTTAATGATAATAGTGGGAGCTGTCGTGTGGAGAGTGAGTGTTCTACATGGGATTGCGACTTCCCTATTCTGGCCACTGACTTTGGGTTCTGATGAGACTAAAGCAGTAATATTATTGGTTGTAATGGGAAGTTTTTTAGTGTTTAATTCTTTGATTACCTCGGGTAGGTTTAAGGGTAGATTTGCGTCTTTAGATTTTAGTGGTAGTAAAAAATATTTGAAGTATGCTGTTATTTTAGTTTTATTCACTCTGATTGTTGGTCAAATTTGTGAAGTATTGTTGAGATTGGAGTTTGGTGTGCCGATTTTCTCGGTATTTGTATCGGTTAATCCTAGTATAACTTCAAGCAGCATTATTCATAGTCATGTTTTTAAATCAGTTTTAGGATATATGGTGACTCAAGTATTTGGCGTGGCGATTCCCTCTTATATCGGCACTGGTGAATCCTTGTTTAAATATATTTCACCCTTGAAATATGTGGTCATTGTTACGTGGCCTTTAATTTATGTGACATGTTTAATTTCCATGGATAAAAGGATGGATTTGTATAAACTTATAATAGCCTTTGCAGGTACTCTCGCTTTAATTGGGATACTTGATGGTGGTTTATTTTCAAATCCTGCGATTATTGGATTTGCTGGTTTAATAGGCATGTACTTTATAGAGAAGCTTTTTTCACCGCGTAATTTAATAAAGCCAACCTTAATTGTGCTTATAATTATACTGGTAGGAGTGGGGTTGGAGATTGGGGGTAGTAATCCTGATTATCATCAAATAACAGTTATTCACCCAACCCAACCAGTTGATTTAAACGGGTATGATGTTTTAAGCATAAAAAATTATGATAATGAAAGTATAATAGATATTAAAACCACTACTAATGATAAAGAAACTTTATTAAATCTTTATCATACATTTAAAGGTAAAGCAGATGGATTCTTTATGACATGGAATTTTTATTCATACTTTTAACAGCATTAAATTTATTTATCCTGAAGGGTAAATCTGAAAAATAATCATAATATAGAATGAAGGAAAATAATTTGATGAGAAAACCCATGAAGCTTAGTATTATAATACCTACATATAACGAGGAAAAATATCTTCCCCAACTACTTGAAAGTATTCATAGGCAGAATTTCGATAACTATGAAGTTATAGTGGCTGATGCAGGGTCAAAGGACAGTACTCGAGATATCGCAAAAAAATATGGATGTAAAATTGTAAAAGGTGGTATACCTTCTGTTGGCAGGAATAGAGGTGCAGAAGTGGCCCAGGGGGAGTTTTTGCTTTTTTTAGATTCTGATGTAATTTTGACTGATGGATACATTAAGAATGCTTTGGAAGAGTTTGAAGAATATGAATTAGGTATTGCCATTACTCAAATAGCTCCTTTAAGTGATAAAACGTTTGATAAACTAACTCATGATTTTGCCAATTTTTTCATGAGAAATGTGGAATCAATTAAACCTCATGGCGCCGGATGTTATGGGATACTCACCAGAAAAACCCTTCATGAAGAAGTTGATGGATTTGATGAAAATCTGGACTTTGGGGAGGATACTGATTATATCGAGAAAATTGCATCTATAAGTTCTTTTAAGGTTTTAAGAACTCCACGGCTTTTTGTTTCTACCCGAAGAATTGATGAAGAAGGTAGGAAAAATCTAGCAATTAAATATGCTAAAAGTACTTTATATCATTTCACTGGTAGAAAGATAAGTGCTGATGAATTGAATTATAATTTTGGTCATTGTGAGAATAAGAGAATTTTGTATGGTGTTTGTGGGGAGGGAATGGGTCATGCTATACGTAGTGCTGTTGTTATAGAATATTTACTTAAAAAAAATGATGTCGTAATATTTGCAAGTGATCGGGCTTATCAATATCTTTCTGATAAATTTGATGATGTATATGAGATTGAAGGTTTTAATACGGTTTATGAGTTCAATCAAGTGAATAATACTAAAACATTTATAAATAATATTAAAGATCTTCCCCTGGACTTGGGATATAACCTGCGTTTAATGTACAGTGTGGCGAAAGCATCCAAACCTCAACTCATTATATCAGATTTTGAATTCTACTCTAATATTTTAAGCAAAATATTAAGGATACCCTTGATAAGTTTGGATAACATGCATGTGATGACGCAATGTGAAATTGAAGTGTTTAATGAATATTTAAGTGACCGGATCAGGGCTAAGGGGGTAGTCCGATCATTTATCCAAAGACCGAATAAATATTTAATCACTAGTTTTTACTTCCCTCCAGTGAAAAATCCAAATAAAGTGAAAATGTTTCCACCCATTCTACGGGATAATGTTTTAAAACTTAAGCCTGTTGAAGGAAATCATATACTGGTTTATCAGACTACGGACTCAAATTTCGAGCTTTTAAAGCTTTTAAAAGAATTTGATGATGAATTTATAATTTATGGATTTCATAAGAATAAGAGAGACGCTAACTTGTTATTTAAAGATTTTAATGAGGATGAATTTTTTGAAGATCTGGCTTCTGCTCGTGCAGTTATAACTAATGGTGGATTCACTTTAATATCTGAAGCTTTATACCTGGAAAAACCTATTTTAAGCATCCCGGTTAAGAAGCAGTTTGAACAGATACTTAATGCTATTTATCTGAGAAGATTGGAATATGGAGAGTTCCATGAGGATCCTGATAAGAATGATATTAAAGAATTTCTAGAAAGACTTGATTTTTATCGAAATAATATAAAAACTAGGTTTAAACATGATGAAAATCAGTCGATATTCCAAGAGTTGGATGAGATACTTAGTAATATCTGTTAAAAAAAAGGGATATATTATTTTTTTTTTTAATCTAAAATTTAGGTGGAAAATAGTAAATGCAGTCTCGCAGAGGAGTTGTTAATCTTCCTTTACATGGGGGTCACGCTCCTAAATGGCTTTTTCATAGGATGGTGAAATTAACTAAAGGCATAACAGAGGCTATACTCTATGAATATGGTTCTGACGAGTTTTTAAGACGTTTATCTGATCCTTATTGGTTTCAAGCATTATCATGTGTAATTGGATTTGATTGGCATTCTTCTGGAACTACTACAACTACTTGCGGGGCTTTGAAGATGGCTCTTAATCCAGAGGAACATGGAATAATTGTGGCTGGTGGTAAAGGCCGTGCATCACGTAAGACTCCTGCAGATATTGAAAAAGCAGCTGATATTTTTTCGTTGTCAACCAATAAAATTGATGATATGATTTATTCCAGTAAATTATCTGCTAAAATAGATAACTCATGTATACAGGATGGTTACAATCTTTATCATCATTCATTTCTTTTAAATGAAAAAGGTGAATGGGCTATTATCCAGCAAGGAATGAATGCGGAAACAAAATATGCCCGTAGATATCACTGGCTTTCGGAGAATGTTATGGAATTTGTTGAAGAGCCTCATCAGGGAATTTGTTGCGATAGAGTTGAAAAAGAATCTTTGGATATGACTGCACAGAAAAGTGATGGTGCTCGCAGAATTAGTGTAGATCTCCTCTGCGATAATCCGGAACACTTGAAGAAGTATTTCAAGGATAAGACTCCTTTAATCAGTGAATCTCAGAGTCAATTAGATGATTACTATCCTGAATTTAAAATGCCCAGACATCATCCCGTGTTGGATATGGATCTCTCAAACCGTGAATTTGAGGTATTAAAAAGAGCATGGGAATTACAGCCATCGGGTTATGAGGAACTGGTTTCGTTGGAGGGTATGGGTCCTAAGAAGATCAGAGCCTTAGCTTTAATATCTGATCTGGTTTATGGTTCAGAGCCGAGTTGGAAGGATCCAGTGAAGTACAGTTTCACTCATGGGGGAAAAGATGGTTATCCTTATCCTGTTGATCGTGAAGTTTATGATAATTCAATACAAACATTAAAAGATGTATTGATTGAAGCTAAATTAGATAAAAAGGATAAATATAATGCTGTTAAACGATTGGAGAAATTAATTATTTAATAAAAATTATTTTTGGCACGAGTTATCCATCTGAAAAATTTAATATTCTTTTATAGGCAGTTAAATAACTGTTTATTACATGATTCCATGAAAATTTCTGTTTAACTCTATTTAATCCTGCAGTAGCAAGTTTTTGTCTCAATTCTTTATCATCAATTAGATCTTTTATTTTTGTTGAAAGTTCAAGAATGTCTCTCTCATTAACAAGCAAACCCGTTTCATTATCTATGATAATATCAGAAATGCCCCCCACTTTTGATCCGATTACGGGCAATCCACATGCCATAGCCTCGAGTAAAACTACACCAAGACCTTCAGTATTGCCTTGTGCATCTGTAATGGATGGAAGAATGAATAAATCAGATGAATTGTATAAATGTAGTAATTCATTGTCTGAAACATTTCCTATTAATTTAACTTCATTTACTAATTTTAATTCATTTATTAAATATTTGAGTTTATTTTCCAAGGGTCCTGATCCAATAATCTTTAATTTAACATTACCATATTCCTTTGAAACTTCTTTAACAGCTTTTATGAGGTATTCAAATCCTTTTCTTTCTATTAAATAGCCAACTGATAATAATTGGAATACATTCTCATTTTTTGGAGAGCATATTGGTTTAAAAAAATTTATGTCAACTCCAAAGGGTATTACTTCAAATTTATCTTCATTTAAACCTAATTTTAAACAGGAATTCTTAGTAGCAGTACTGTTAGTTATGGTATTAAATGAATTATTAACCAGCCATTTTAGGGCAAATAAAGTATGGTAACGTTTAGATAGATGAAATTCTTCACCATGGATGGTGTTTATATATGGAATATTATAAATTTTCTTCAAAAAGAAGGCTCCTAAACCATTGGGTATGGGCCATTGCACATGTATAATATCCATGTTCCTCATTTTTATTAATGAATATAAAATATTAAAGAATAGAAAAGTTAAAACCTGAATTTTAACTAGAAATCCCTCTTTAACATTGTCAATCATTCCTGATCTGCCACTTAACTTCTCAAATCTTTTAGGATAAAAATAATGAAACTTTTCTACATACACTCCTTCCAAATTATATTTAGTCACTCCACCAGTGTGAGGAGCAATCACATGGACTTCATTACCTTGTTTACTAACTTCTTTCATAAGGCGATGCACAAAGATACCATGGGGATCATCCTTAAATTCAGGATAAGCTGATGTGATTACACCAATTTTCATTAAATAAATCCTCTCAAATTCTTTAATTTATTCTTTAAATAATAATTCAGTTTTTATATTATTTAGTATTCGTAAAGTAGATGTCACTATTCATTCGGGGTATCATAGCCATCAAAACACATTGTTCAGTGTTACCCATGCGATTTAACATTCCTTGGGAAAGATAACTCACCGCACCCATTTTCTCTCCTAGATCATCGATACCTGTGAGTTCATCCATAATATCCCCCACTTCTCTACCTTTCAACACTTCTTCCATAACGAGTGGGGATATTCAAAACCAGCACTCACTCCTAGGGTTACTTTCTCACCGTCAAAGATGGCACACCATTGCAAATCTATATAACCGGTAATTGTGTGAGGGGTCTTCAAAAGCCCGGATTCAACACCGACACCCAAGTCTACGTATTGTGAATAAGCATTTTTTGCCCGGTTTATAGCACCTTTTATGGTTTGATGTAATCCTATAGGTTGATCCGGCACTCCTGAATCTACTTCGGCTGAATCTACTTTTAAATTATCATAGATTTTCTTTAAAACATTCTCTGTGGCCTGGATTTTCACTGGATTTTGAGATCCTACTCGTACTTTCATAACTAATCATTTTTGATACAAAAATTTATGAATAAAAAATGAATAAAAAAAAATTTTTTAAAGCTTTAGAAACCTTAATATCCTTTAAAAGCATTCCTTTTACATCTATCTCTCCTTTACGTATCCTTGTGGAGGATATGGGTTTACCATCTTCGGATAGAACCATTCTTATAGTTATTATATCCAGAGGTTTCAAACCACTCCTACCCCTCTCTTTATTTATTTGAAGAGCGGTGGGTTTAGTCTCTTCACTCACTACAATAGCCTCAATATCATCCGCGTTTACTGTAGGGCCGTATGGTTCGTCTAGACGAGCTATATAATATTTACCATCAAATTTATTTAATATACTCTTTAATTTTGACATCCTAACGTTGCAAGGTTCAACATTACCCTTTGATCCTGCAAATTCATCGGAAGTAACTCCTATCAAAACTTCCTGGCCAATCTCGAATGCTTTTTTTATAAGCTTTCGATGCCCTTCATGGAATCTATCAAAGGTGCCTCCTAAAGCAACCTTTCGGTACCTTTTCTCTTTCATATTTTTATTTCCTAGTCCATCAGATATCTTGATTATGTTCTAAGTTAAATTATAGTTATGCTGCTGGAACATAATGTGGTTATCAAGGATCTCCGCAAAGTGGATCTACGCTTTGCATCCTGCTATCCTAACCTTTACCGCAGCGCAATGTCATCACTTGGATTTCATATAATCTATGATTTTTTAAATTCAAGGGAAGACGTTTACTGTGAAAGGATAGTTTACCCGTACTCTACTAGTCTTGAGTCAGGAACCACCCTTAAAGATTTTGATTTAGTTAGTTTTTCCCTGCAATATGAGCAGGACTATTTTAATGTATTGGAAATGCTTACTAATGGTGGTATTCCCATAAGAAGAAACGATCGTAGCGGAGATGATCCATTGGTAATAGCTGGCGGGCCATGTGCTAGTTCCAATCCCCTGCCCATGAGTGATTTCATCGATTTGTTTATAGTGGGGGAAGCGGAGATGATTCTAGATCAAGTTTTGGATACTTATAAGGGCCTTGATGATCATAAAAAGGAGATCGACGCTTTCTTAGGTATTAAAGGAGTTTATGTTCCAGATAATCCCGTCAAAATGGTGGTAGTTAAAGATATGAAAAATGCATGGCATCCGATTAATCAAGTTTATCCAGAAACAAATGATAAAAAATTTATACCAGCATTTGGAAAAGCTTTTCTACTTGAAGTCTCACGGGGATGTTCTAGAGGATGTAGATTCTGCATGGCCGGTTGTATATATCGTCCCCGGCGAGAATTAAATCTTAAAAAAATTTTAGATAATGCAGAAAAGTCTCGGAAAGCCACAGGACTTAACAAGGTAGCTCTAATCGGGGCTGCTGTCTCAGATTACTCAAGAGTAGAAAAACTTTGTAAAAATCTATATGAAAGAGATTTTCAGATTACCACTCCTTCTTTAAGAATAGAATCTCTTTCAGAAGATCTTTTAAATATCTTAAGTAGCAGTGGTCTTCGAACCATTACCATTGCACCTGAATCAACCTGGAGAGTTAGAAAAGTTGCAAACAAACCTATAACTGATGATGACATTTTAAACGCTGTTAATAAAGCTTTTATGCATAATTTAAATGTTAAACTCTATTTTATGATAGGTTTACCAGCTGAAACATGTAAAGACTTGGAAGATATTGTTCAACTTATAAAAGACCTGAAAAAATCATATTCACAAGAAAATATCCTTAAGATAAGTGTGAATCCTTTCATACCTAAACCTCACACTCCCTTTCAATGGGAACATTTTGATTTCAACTCTTTAAAGGATAAAATGCATTATCTTAATTCGAAACTTAAATCTAAATCCTTTAAAATGGAGAATCTTAAAGTTTCATTGATACAATATGTTTTATCTATGGGTGATTTTAAAGTAGGGGATTTGATAGAAAAAACTATTAAGAGAAGAATTCCGATAACTGATTGGAAAGATAATATGCCTCATTATAATCTTGATAATACGCTACCATGGAAAAATATTGAAGTAGGAGTTAAAAAAGAATTTTTGAAGGAAGAATATCAGAAAGCTTGGGATGGTGAGCTCACTCCATGGTGTGAGACTTTTGGATGTTATCAGTGTGGAGCTTGTGAAAAAAAAATTTTAATTTAAATTTCTAATCTTAGATTTATTATTTCAATTTAGGATCATGATTTTTTTTAAATTCTCTTTATTAATTTTCTAATCTGTCTAATGAAGTTAGCCAAAAATATCTCATCTAATCGAACTTGTTTTGAAAAGAAGTCTCTACCTAATATTATATCTCGTTTAACAGTCTTTATTTCAGTGCGTGGGGCGTATTTAATGTATATGGGTATTCCTAGAAGTATTAGGATGCTTCCAATAATGATCTGACTAATAGCGGTCTGAGCTATCATATAAATGCAAACTATAATCCC
>Ga0182014_10004630_pt1 | contig 15681 bp, 14 predicted proteins | sample 612S2DmetaG_FD_120489 | JGI IMG/M metagenome (GOLD analysis project Ga0182014, IMG submission 120489) | Permafrost microbial communities from Stordalen Mire, Sweden - 612S2D metaG | ecosystem: Environmental > Terrestrial > Soil > Wetlands > Permafrost | place: Sweden: Stordalen | collected... | reverse complement strand
TCGTCGCGCGCCACCGTCACCGCGGAGTAGTCGCGCCACTTCTTCGGGTAGCCGACGTTGTTGGTAATCGCCCGCAGCTTGACGAGCGCGGCTTTCTTGGTGTCGGCGCTCATCCACGGAAGGCCCTGGAAATCCTGCCCCATGGTCTTCTCGAGTCCTTCGACTAATTCCGTGATCTGGGCCTTGGCGTCGGGGCCGAAAGCGGTCTCGATATACTTCTGGCCGAGCAGGTCGCCCAGCGCGCTATCCGTCGCGGCGGCGCAACGAATCTCGCGCGGCCGAGGCTCCTGGGCGCCGGCCAGGTAGCGCTGCCAGAAATCGAAATTTTCCTTTTCAAACGGCCCGGCCAGGCTGGGAGCGGCGCTGTGCAGCACGTGGAAGGCGAAATAGGCCTGGCCAGCCTCCAGCCCCTGGGCGGGGAGCGCCGCCATTACCTGCTTGACGAAATCCGGCTGGCTGATGTTGAGGGAGTCGAAGGGCGGGGCGCCGGTGGCCTGAAAGTAAGCCGCCCAAGGGAAAACGGGCGCCAGCGCCTCCAGTTCCTGCCGGGTCATCATGTGGTAAGTCTTGTTGGGGTCGCGCATGCTGACGCGGTCCATGGAGGCATGAGCGATGATGGTTTCGCAATCGAGGACCATTTTCGCCTTGGCCGCGGCCGTCTCGGGAGCGTCGCCCGCCAGCACGAACATGTTCTTGACATGCTGCACATAGCGCTGACGGATCTCGACGGACTTGGGGTCGTCCTTGAGATAGTAATCGCGGTCGGGAAGCGAAAGTCCGCCCTGGCTCAGCCCGGCGATGGTGCGGTTGGAGTCTTTCGCGTCCGGGCGCGCGCTGAACCCGAACAACAGCGCGATGCCCTGGCGGTGCAGGGCGGCGACCTCTTTCACCACGTCTTCCGCGTTACGCATGGCGTAGATGCGGTCCATCTCGGGCTGGATGGGCGCGATCCCTTTCTTGTCGATGCCCGCGGTGTCCATGCAACTGGCGTAGTAATCGCCGATCTTCTGTTCGATCTCGCTGCGCCCCGGCCTGGGCGACGCCGCGGCTTGCAGGATATCTAGCTCCGCCTTCTCATTGCGGTCCTGCAATTCCGCGAACCGTCCGTAGCGGGCCCTGTCCGCCGGCAGCGGATGGGCGGCAATCCAGTTTCCGCAGGCGTACTGATAGAAATCGGTACAGGGGTCGGCCGACCGATTCATAGCAGGCAGGTCGACCCCCTTCGGGGCGGGCGACGCAGGCGCCTGTGCGAGGACGGCGGCCGGCAACAGCAGAAACGAAAGCGCGATTCCAGTTTTCATGGCGATTCCCAATTCGAGACTCCGATTTTAGCGCGAATGCCTGGTGTGGAACGGCACAGTCCCCATCCCGAGACTTCGCCAGCGTCGCGGGCCGTCGGCGGGAGCATGCTACCTTTGAATACGAGGACGGGGCTGCCGGTGCGATTTTTCTGGGTCGTCTTGCTGTTTCCGCTTGCGGCGGCGCCGCAGACCGGGGCGCTGGTCGGCGGGGTGTTGCTCGATCGCGACGCGCCCGCGGCTTCGGGCGAGTTCAGCGTCCGCGCGGCCGATAACCAGGTTTTCCGCTTCCGGTTCGACCCTCAAACCCATGTGGAGCGCGACGGCGCCGCTCTCGACGTGGCCCGCCTGGAGCCCGGCGAAAAGGTAGAGGTGCTTGCGGACCGCATGCCCCACGCCGATTTGCGTTACGCGCTCGCCATCCGCGCGACGTCCTCTGCCCCGCCGCTGCGTGCCCTGCCCGCCGCCCGCGACCGCGGCGAGGCCAGGGCGCCGGATCGCCCGATCCCGGCTGGAAGTCTGTTTTTCTCGGGTGTGATTTCCCAGCTCTCCATCGCGCGCGTGGTTCTGCGCATGCGAGACGGGGCCGACCAGACCATCCTCCTGCTGAAGGATACCCGCTATTTGGATGGCGGCGAAGTGGTGGACGCCGCCGCGCTCAAGCCGAACACGCGCGTGTTTGTGCAGGCGGGCAAGACGTTCTACGACCAGGTGGAAGCTTACCAGGTGGTTTGGGGCGAGATCCTGGGACCTAAGTGAACCTTGACGCGGAGACGCGGAGACGCGGAGAAAACCGTCTATGAGGGTTCGGGTTTGCTGTTTTCCTCAGCGTCTCCGCGTTAGATTTTGCGTTGCTCGGCGCCCTCCGCCCCCTCCGCGCACGACCCTCGGGGAGAGCACGTATTCGAATGCCAAACCGAACCCTATTTCTTTAAACGGTTTTCTCCGCGTCTCCGCGTCTCCGCGTCAACCGCACGCGATTCGAACCTCGAACCGGTAGCCGAAGCGCCGGGAATTGTCGATATAGCGGATCCACGACGGCTCGAAGACGTAGAGGCTGCTTCTCGCGATGCCCGCCTGGAGAACTTTCCCAAGCTGGAATCGCTCGGCGTAAGCTTCCGCAATGGAGCGCCGGCGCGCGCGGTCGCCGATCACCGACGCCGCGCCGCGCATCTGGACCCCGCGGATTTCCCTCCAGCGTTCCGCGGGACGGTAGACCGTTACGGCGGCGGCGGGGTTCCTCCGCAGGCTTCGGCTGTGCTCGCTGGAGGCGGACGAGAACCAGTACATCCGTAGATCGTCCTCCAGCAGATAGAACAGCGGCGTAACCCGCGGAGAGCCATCGGCCGCAACCGTTGCCAGGGCGAGCGTGCTCTGGTTTTTCAGGAACGCGGAGATAGTGGCTATGGCTTCGGCGCGATTCACCCGATTACGAACTTCCCCACGCCATCCGCGTATTCCTCGGTGATCCGAAACGCTTCGGCGATCGATTCCAGCGGGCGGGTGTGGGTCAGCAGAGGCGCGAACCAAGCGGCCCGGGCGGTCAACAATTCCAAGGCGGCTTCGGGTTCTTTATTCGAGCGCCGCACGTTGAAAATCGCCAGCTCCTTGCGGCGCATGGGCGAAACTTCAAACGGAATCATAGTCCCGGAATGAATGCCGGTAAGCACCACGCGCCCGCCGTTGCGGACGCACCGTATGGCCCAGTTGGTGGTGTGGTCGCGCGCGCAGCAATCCATGGCGCAATCCACGCCCCGGCCGCCGGTATCGGCCAGAATCTGCCGCGCCGCGTCCGTCTCGCCCGGGTGAATGGCAACGGCCGCGCCCATTTGCAGGGCCAATTCCCGCCGGTGGGCGACCGGTTCCACCACCCAAATCCGGCTGGCGCCCGCGGCCCTCAGGCAGGCGACGGTGAGCAGGCCGATCGGCCCCGCGCCGAACACCGCGACGGTTTCGCCGATGGCGATGGCCGCAAACTGCATGGAATGCAGCGCCACGGCGAGCGGTTCCACCAGGGACGCCATCGGCATGGACATGGTTTTGGGGATGCCGAACAGGTTCACTGCCGGCAAATCCACGAACTCGCGAAAAAAGCCCGGATGGCCCGCCGTGCTGAGAAACCGGATGTTCTTGCAGATGTTGTGCCGCCCGGAGAGGCAGTACTCGCAGTGGTAGCAGTAGAGCGCGGGTTCGAGCGCCGCGCGGTCGCCGGGGCTCCACCCCGTTACGCCCGCTCCCGCCTCTACCACCGTGCCGGCGGGCTCGTGTCCCAGCACCATGGGATACACGCTCGGCGTGTCGCCCACGGCGCCTTCGGAGTACGAATGCAGGTCGGAGCCGCAGATGCCCACCGCGTTCACGCGCACGCGCACCAAGCCCGGGCGGAGGGCCTCCATTTCCCGCTCCACAAGCCGGAATTGGCGCGGCGCTATCAGTTCCGCAATCAACATGTTCCTATTATGACGCCGGAGCCCGTGCGGGAACCGGGTCCGGCTTAGAAGGCGCCGACGACCGCGGCCTCATGGTCCATGGCTTGCACGAACAGATACGCGCCGAACAGGGGTTTGGGATCGCCTTTCCCCCAGCGGCTGGCCTGCCACTGCGCGCGGATGTGAGTCACCTCCGGATGCGCGGCAAGGTCGAGCACGATCTGGTATGTGCCACAGTAAAACTTCTGGGGAAACGCCGCCAGCGGCTTGGCGCCCCAATCGGTACCGTCGGCCGATCCGAAGATCGAGACGTCGAGACTTTGTTGTTCGATAATCCGCGTGATTCCGAGCGTGATCAGCAATGAGTTGCCCGCGCGGTCGCCGAGGGTCAGAACGGGCCCGGCGCCGCCCTCGCGGATGGTGGTTTCCGGCAACAGGAACTCAGGAAGCATAAAGCGTGTTCCCCCGCACGATCATGGGAGTACTGTATCCAGGGTCGCATATTTTCAACCCAAAGGGAAAGCGGGGTAATCATCTTCACTTCTTGAGCGCGGCCTGGAGTTCCCGGTAGGCGGCTTCGTCGTAGTTGGTCTTGAGGCGCTGGCGTCCGGCGGTCTTCGGATCGCCTGCGCGCGGTCCCTGGCGTTTCAACGCCATGCCCAGGAAAGTGGTGGCTTCGGCGTCGCTCGGTTCGCGCTGGACGGCCGCGCGGAAGCTCTCTACGGCATCGTCGAAGCGGCCCAGGCGCCATTGCGCGTAGCCCACATTGAAGCGATAATCCGGGTCGGCGTCGTCGCCTTCGAGCGCCTTGCGGTAGCTCGCGATGGCGGCAGAATCGTCGCGTTGTTCCTGGGCCGCGCCCAGATTGTTGTAGACCTCGTTCAGAGGCACGGCCGCGGCTACCACCTGAAATGCGTCTTCCGCGCCTTGAAAATCGCCAACGTAATAGCGGCAGAGGCCGAAGAAGAACCGCGCTTCCAAATAGTGCGGATCGGAGCGGGCCACGCGCTCGAACCATCCCGCCGCCACCTTGTAGTCTTTCTGTTCCCAAGACGACTTGCCCAATTGGAAACAAGGCTGCGAATAGTGCGGGTCCAGGCGCGCGGCCTGCGTGAAGAAGCGATGCCGCTGGTCGGGCGTGGCGGCCAGCAACCCGCGAATATAGCTTTCCACCGCATCGAGGCGCACCGCCGGCCTGGCCTTGAGGAACTCCTCGAGGGGCGGCGCGGTCTTGGGGCTCAGCGATTCCAGCGCCTGCCAGCCCAGGCGCTCCTCAATCACCGCCAAATCTTCCATGGCCCCGACCTCGCCGAACCAGGAACCCTGGACGGGCCCCTTCATATCCAGAATTCGCGCGGTGATGCGCAGCGATCCCTTCGAATGGCCTTCCGAATCCGGCGTCGGCAGGACCTCGAAGTACCCGTAGATGACCTGCGCCGCATCGAGCGCTTCGGCCACCTTGACGATGGACGCGTGGGTAAGCTCGGCGCCGGGGCGCAGCGACAATCGCCGGTACGCCTCCATACGGCTTTCGCGGTCGAGTGTCAGCAAGCCCTCCGAAGCCAGCGCATCGCGCACGGTTTCAGCGACGCTCTCGCCGATCCAATCCAGATTGGCGGAGCCGGAGTGGTTGAAAAACGGCATGACCAAGGCCGTCTCCGCGCGGAGCGGCCCGCTAAAGAGCGCGAGGAATATGGGAAACCACCGCATCTGCTTCCAGTCTAGCAGCGGGCGCAACGGCTCCCGTGGAGTGAGCTTTCAGCTTGCCACGCCGGCGTCTTTGCCGGCGTTGTTAGACCAAATGCCGGCACGGACGCCGGCATTGCAGGCCGGAGGCCCACTTTGCACTAGCCAAGCTTGATCAGCTCGAGCAACTGCTGTTCGGTAAAGACCTGCACTCCCAGGGCGCGCGCCTTGGCGAGTTTGGAGCCGGAGTCCTCGCCGGCCACCACGTAGTTGGTCCTGTTGCTGACCGAACCGGCCACTTTGCCGCCCGCGATTTCGATCAGCCGCTTGGCCTCCTCGCGCGAGAGGCTGGGCAGAGTCCCGGTCAGCACGAACGTCAACCCCTTCAGGGCGCCGCCGCTGGGCCGTCTGGCTTGGTGCAGGAAACGCAGCCCGGCGGCGCGCAAGCGCTCCACCAGCTCCTGGTTGCGCGGCTCGCGGAAGAACCGGAACACGCTCTCGGCCACTTTCGGACCCACTTCGGGGGCCTCCTGCAACTCCTCCACACTGGCGCCGGCGATTACGTCCATGCCGCCGAATTCCTCCGCCAGGAGTTCCGCCGTTCGCTGGCCCACGAAGCGGATCCCCAGGGCCGTCAGCACGCGCGGCAACGGATTCGTCTTCGAGTTCTCGATGTTGCGGAGGATATTGGCGGCGGATTTCGGGCCCATGCGCTCGAGCGTGAGCAGCTTCTCCTCGGTCAGATCGTAAATATCCGCCACGCTGACGACCATGCCCTTGTCCACCAGTTGATCCACCAGCGCTTCGCCCATGCCGTCGATGTTCATGACGCCGCGCGCGGCGAAGTGCAGAACGGACTCCTTCAGCCGCTTGGGGCAATTGGTGTTGATGCAACGGCTGGCGGCTTCGCCTTCCTCGCGCACCACGGCGCCTCCGCAAACCGGGCATTGCGAGGGCATTTGGAACTTCTTGCGATACGATCCCTGCGCCTGCACGCGGACCACCTTGGGAATCACGTCGCCCGAGCGCTCGATCACCACGTCGTCGCCGATTTGCAAGCCGAGGCGCTCGATTTCGTCCTCGTTGTGCAGCGTGGCGTTGGCCACCTTGACGCCGCCCACTTCCACCGGCCTTAGCCGCGCCACCGGGGTGAGCGCGCCCGTGCGGCCCACCTGCAGCTCGATATCTTCCACCGCGGTGACCGCCTGCCGGGCCGCGTACTTGAAGGCGATAGCCCAACGCGGGGCCTTGGCGGTGGACGCCAGCGCGCGCTGCTGCTCGACCGAGTCCACTTTTAAGACGACCCCGTCGATTTCGTAGGGCAGTTGATCGCGCCGGGCTTCCCATTCGGCGCAGTACGCCAGGGCTTCCTCCACGTTCGCGCACAGCTTGCGGTTGGGATTCACCTTGAATCCCATGCGCGCAAGGTCCTCGAGCGATTCCCAGTGGCTCTGGTGCGCCGTCCGCCCGTCGGCCAGCAGGAGGTAGGCGAAGTAATCCAGCCGCCGGTTGGCGGTGATCTGCGGTTCGAGCACCCGCAGCGACCCCGCGGCGGCATTGCGCGGATTGGCGAAGCGCGCCAGCCCGCGTTCGTCGCGGTCGGCGTTGAGCCGCTCGAACGCGCGCCGGTACATGATGGCTTCGCCGCGGGTCTCGAACGCCTCGATGCCGGCGGGAACGCGCAGCGGCAAGGAGCGGATGGTGCGCGCATTCTCGGTGACGTCTTCGCCCACCGTTCCGTCGCCCCGCGTCACGGCCTGTACGAACTGGCCGCCGCGGTAATGCGCCGCCATCGAAAGCCCGTCCAGTTTCAGCTCCGCCACGTAGCGGTAGGCCGCGCCGCCGAGCAACTCGCGGACGCGCCGGTCGAAATCGCGCAACTCGCCTTCGTTCAGCGCGTTATCCAGGCTCAGCATGGGGGAACTGTGGCGGACTTTGACGAAGCCCTCGCGCGGTTTGCCGCCAACCCGCTGCGTGGGCGAATCCGGCGCGGCCAGTTCGGGGAACCGCTCTTCCAGACTTCGCAACTGCCGCATCAGCGCGTCGTATTCCGCGTCCGTGATCTCAAGACGGTCCAAAACGTAATACAGATGTTCGTGCCGGCGCAGCTCTTTGCGAAGGTTTTCGATCTCGACCGCGGGATCTTTCATGGTCCTCTCAACTATAATTTAACCAGTAACATGGAGAACACGCCATCACAGCCTACAGGAATACCGTCCTAATCTACAATCCCCTCGCCGGCCGGTTCGGACGAAAAGGCGGCGCGCTGGTCGGGCGGGTCGTGGAAATCCTTAATAGCAACGGCCACCACGTGACGGTGGCCCCGACCACGGGGCCCGGAACAGCGGGCGCCATTGCGCGGGAACACATTAGCCGCGGGGCGGACCTGGTGGTGGTCGCCGGCGGCGACGGCACCATCAACGAAACCGCCGAAGGGATGGTATTCTCCCAGGTTCCCCTCGGCATCCTCCCCGGCGGCACGGCCAACGTGCTGGCCATGGAGCTGAAGCTGGGCTCGCGGCTGGAACGCGCCGCCGAGCGCCTGGAGGAATGCCGGCCCCGCCGCATCTCGATGGGCCGCCTGACGTGCGGCGGCGCGGACGCTTCGCGCCATTTCCTGTTGATGGCCGGCATCGGTGTGGATGCTCACATCGTGTACCACGTGAGCCTTCCCCTGAAAGCGCGCGCCGGTAAGTTCGCCTACTGGGTGGCCGGCTGGAGCCTGCTCGGCCGCCGTCTGCCCCGAATCCGGGTGGATTCCGACGGCCAGCGGCACGAATGCTCCTTCGCGCTGTTGAGCAAGGTGCGGAATTACGGAGGAGATTTCGAAATCGCCCGCGAGGTAACGCTCCTCCAGAACCGTTTTGAGATGGTGCTCTTCGAAGGCCAGTCGTCCACCAGCTACGTCAAGTATTTGGCCGGGTTGGCTCTGCAGCGGTTGAAGGGTATGAAAGGCGTGAAAATGCTGCGGACCGCCAGCGCCACGCTTTCCTGCGATGGGGACCGCAGGGTATTCATTCAGATCGATGGCGAGCCGGCCGGCTACCTGCCGGCTGAGGTGAGCATTGTACCGGACGCTCTGACGCTGCTGGTTCCGCCGGAATACGGCGGCGCTTGATGACGCCTACCAGCAGCCGGCCGTTGGCGCGCGTCACCGGTTTCGCGGTCCACGAACCGCCGAGGCTTACAGTAAGTTGAGATCGCCGGCCGGCGCTCGCCCAGTTCTTCGTTACCAGTTTATGCGCTCCGTCTGTGGCGCGGTTCGCATCGGGCCTTGAAGTGAGAAAATCGGAAAACACGCCGCCGCCGGCGAGGCGTGCCATGCCTGGTTGGTTACGCCGCATCCTCGAATCTGACAACGATCCGCTTGCCGAGCGCTCCCAATGCAGCTTGAATCCTCTCGGGCTTTGTGTTGTGCTTCGGGTCGAGCATTCTTCGGACAACCGTCTCGCTGACTCCAAGCCGCTTGGCCAACTCCGTGTTTGGCATTCCGCCCTCGCGCAGGGCCAGGTAAAGAGCGAGCTTAGGCGCCAGATAGAGAGGAACGCTCACCGGATGCTGGCCGCTCTTAACCCTGGAAGGAACGGGAATCTTGTCACCGCGGGCAATTCGCCCTGCAATCGCTTCGGCCAGGCAGTCGGTAGCTTGTACGAGCGTGTCTTCGAAGTCGGCTCCTCCTGTGAGCGCCTCCGGCAGATCTGGAAACCGAACGTGAAAGCCATTGCCGTCATCCTCTGGCAGGAAACTGGCGGGATAGGTGGCGCTGAACATTACAGGTCCTCCTTACGAATGCCGAGTTGCATGAGCATGTCGGACAGCAAGCCAGGGCCAAGTTCCTTCTTGAGGTCCTTCACTACGGTGGAACCGATCACCGAAGTAGAGGGTGCCGTGACTGCCCGAGCCGCGTTCCGGCGCCCAGCGCTACGAAACCTTATTCCGCCGGGCGGCGGATCTTACCTTGCGCAGAAACTCGCTGCCCTTCACATTCCTATTATCGAACACTTCTGTTCGATTCACAATGCTGGCGTTCGCAAAGCGACGCGGCTCTGAAGTGGGATTTGGGCTGCAGGATAGGGCCCCGGATGGCCTTACGGTCTGTAGGTGACGCTGGCGAGGTCGGTTTCCCAAAGGCGGATGGAACTGACGCGCACTTCGGGCTTGTCCTTGAAGCCTTCGGCGACCTGGTCGTAGATGTGCTTAGCCATGTTTTCGGCCGAGGGGTTGATGGCGTCGAAGGGCGGAAGGTCGTTGAGCCACTGGTGGTCCATGCGGTCGAGCACCGCGTGGACGATCTTTTTCAGCGCCACGAAATCCACCAGCAGGCCGATGTCGTCGAGCCGATCCCCCTCGATCGTTACATGGCAGCGGTAGTTGTGGCCATGCACGTTCTCACACCGGCCGTGGTAATTCCGCAGGGCATGACCGGCGGCGAAACTCTCTTCAATGGTGACTTCAAACATCGAAAAACTTCTCCACGTCCTCTAGCTCGGTGGTGAATCCGTAATGGGGCAGGCTGTCGAAAAAAACCTGGCCGTAACGCTGCTTGGTAATACGGTTATCGAGTAAGACCAGAACGCCGCGGTCCGGCTTGCCCCGTATGAGCCGTCCGAAACCCTGCTTGAGCGCGATGGCCGCCCGTGGAATCTGGTAATCGTAAAACGGATTTCCCCCCGCTGCCCGTATGCTCTCAATGCGCGCGTTGACCACCGGATCGCTCGGCGCCGCGAACGGCAGTTTATCTATGATAACGCAGCTCAACTGTTCGCCCGGCACGTCCACGCCTTGCCAGAACGAGGAGGTGGCGAAAAGCACGCAGTTGGGCGTCGCGCGGAACTCGTCGAGCAGGGCGCTGCGCGGCGCCGTGCCCTGAAGCAGCGTGGGGTATTCGATCTCGAAAGACACCTTGTCGTGCACCACTCGCATCTGCTGATGGCTGGTGAACAGGACGAACGCCCGGCCCCGGCTGTGCCGCAGGATGCGCATGATTTCCTCCGACGCCGCCTTGACGAACGCCGGACTGCGCGGCTCGGGAAGCTGCTGCGGCACGTAGAGAAGCGCCTGCTTCTGGTAATCGAAATGGCCGGGGACAATCAGGGTGCGCGCGTTCGCCACGCCGAGACGCGCGCGGACGAAATCGAATTCGCCGGCCACCGCCAGCGTCGCGGAGGTGAGCACGATGGTGTCCACCCGGTTGAAGAGGCGCTCGGCGAGGAGGCCCGAAACGTCGATCGGGGTGGCCTGCAGAAAACAGCCCCGGCCGCGCCTTTCCACCCAATAGACGAACTCCTCTTCGTCGCTTTCCATCACAAAGCGGAGGCCCTGGCCCAGCTCCAGGGTGCGGCGCGACAAGGGCACGACCTCGTCGGGCGGGTTCTGCAGAAGCTTGAGGTGGGAGCCGGTCAGGTCGAGCGCAGTCAGTAGGCCGGAGTAGATATCCTCATTTTCCTCGCGGAAGGCGTCGCGGCCCTGGAACGAGGCGCGGCGCTCGCCCTCGCCGAATAACCCGAAAAACTGGACGGTCAGTTCGTCCAGGCGTTCGAGGACGCGGTCGAGTTCCGGCGTGCCGAACTTCTTCGCGCGGCCGACCGCGGCGATATCGCGCCGCAGATCCTGAAGCTGGTAATTGCTGACGGAAACGCCGAAGTATTGCCCGGCGACGTCCTCGATCTCGTGGGCTTCGTCGAACACCACGGCGTGATATTCGGGGAGGATGCCGCCCTCGTGGGATTCGTCGCGGAGCGCAAGGTCGGCGAAGAACAGGTGGTGATTGACAATCACAACGTCGCTTTCCTGCGCGCGCTGGTGCATCAGCGTCAGGAAGCAGCGCTCGAAGTTGGCGCACTTCTGCCCGGAGCACATGTCGCCGCGGGCATCCAACTTCGCCCACGCGGTGCTGTTTTCGGGCAGGCGCTTGATTTCGGCGCGGTCGCCGAACTCGGTGGTCTTCTCCCACTCGCGGATAATCTGGAAATCGGCGACTTCCTCCAGGCCGGTAAGGACCGGCTCCTTATCGGCGTCGTAGATTTTCTGCCGGCAGGCGTAGTTATTGCGGCCCTTCATGTAACTGACTTTGAGGGGGCGGGGAAAGTGCTTCTGGAGGAATGGAACATCCTTGAAGAAGAGCTGTTCCTGCAAGTTTTTGGTGCCGGTGGAGACTACGATGCGCTTGCCGGAAAGCAGCGCCGGGACCAGATAGGCGAGCGTCTTGCCGGTACCGGTGCCGGCCTCCACAATCAGGTGGCGCTTCTCGGCGAAGGCTGCCTCCACGGCTTCGGCCATCTCCACCTGTCCCTCACGGTACTCATAATTCGGGTGCCATTTGGAGAGCGTGCCGTGCCGGGAAAAGAACTGCCGCGCCCCCGCGGGCCGCGTCTCGATGGGCATGGGGATAGTCTGATTCTAGCAGCGGGAGGGAAGGGTCACGCGAAGGTTCCGGTCAGCGCGCCGATGCCCGCGGTCACCGCCATGGCCAGCGCGCCCCAGAACGTCACGCGCAGTGCGCCCTTTGTGACACTCGCGCCTCCCGCTTGCGCCGCCAACCCGCCCAGAAGCGCGAGGACCGCCAAAGAGGTTCCCGCGACAAGGGGAAGCAGGATCGCCTCCGAGGACAGAACAGCGCCCAGCAATGGCATGGCTGCTCCCACCGCGAAGCTGGCGGCGGACGCCGACGCGGCCTGAATGGGATGCGGAGTGGAAGTCGCGGATAAGCCGAGTTCGTCGCGGGCATGCGCGCCCAGCGCGTCATGGGCCATCAGTTGTTCGGCCACTTGCTTCGCGAGCGGCTCATCCAGGCCGCGCTGGACGTAGATGCCCGCCAGTTCCTGATGCTCGGCCTTATTCATGGTCTTGAGTTCTACGCGTTCGCGCGCAAGGTCTGCCTGTTCGGTGTCCGCCTGCGAGTGGACCGAGACGTATTCGCCGGCAGCCATCGACATGGCCCCGGCGGTCAAACCCGCGATCCCCGCGACTAATACGTTGGCGTGTGTGGCATGCGCCGCCGCGACGCCGAGCACCAGGCTGGCCGTGGAAAGGATGCCGTCGTTTGCGCCCAATACCGCCGCGCGCAGCCAACCGGCGCGCCCCGAGTGATGGATTTCCCTGTGGCGTACAAACATGCTTGCCTCCTCTAGGCCTCACCTTAGTGTAGTGCGGGTTAGTGCGGGTGGATTTCGAGGTATGAGACTCCCAAACGCCGCGTTACCCGGCCCGCCGGCGCTCCCGGATGGCCAGAAACTCGGAGAGTTTCATGGGGGGACCCGGACCGATGCGCATCTGTCGCGAAACCGCATTGCGATACTGCGTCAGGATGTCCTTGCGCCGGCGGCCGTCGAGATAACATGCCGTCAGGTCCGCCAGGATATCCACCTCCCACTGCTGGAATGTGTTGCGAGCAAGCTCTCCGCGCATTACGGCGCCGAGCAGCCGCTCGAACCGGTGGAAGGTCTGTTCCGCTTGCATGAGGTCGTCGGGTTGCACTGCACTGGCACTATCGGCGGCCGGCGGCGATAGGATTAGGCCGTTTAGGAAATTCGACCTGTTCCACGGGGCCGATGCCGAAAATGGTAAAAGCCGACCCCAATAGCGCCACCAGGGCCGCCGCCAGGAAGGCCAAATAAAACTGGCCGGTGCGGTCGACCACCCATCCTGTCACCGGGGGCGCGACGACTCCGGCCAGGTTTCCCACGCCGTTCTGGATGGCGCACCATTTTCCGGCCGCGCGCGGGCCGGCCAGAGTTTGAGTGATGGCCCACAGGTTGGAGCTCCACATTCCGATGAAGGCGCAGGCCAGCATGAGCAGCGCCATGGCCGCCCTGTCGCTGTGGACCAGCGAAACCGGCACAATGATCGTCGCCAGCGCAAGCCCCGTGCCGCTGAAGGTCTTGCGTACGCGGGTAACCGTGGCGCCGGCGGCGATCCACCGGTCGGAGAGCCATCCGCAGACTACGCTCGAGGCCGCCGCGGTGAAGAAAGCCATCGCGCCGACAACCGCCATCTTGGGGGCGGGGAAGTGGCGCGCCTTTTGCAGATATGCCGGCAGCCAGGTGATCAGGAAATACCAAAAGTAGTTGCCGCAAAACAGGCCAAGAAAAGTAAACCATGCCGAACGCTGGAACAGGATGTCCACCACCGACGGCGCATCGCCCTGGTCCTTTTGACCGGCGGCGGGGCGGCCATCCGGCATGACAAACACCCAGGCGGCGAGCCATAACAAGCTGCCGAGCCCCAGTGCCAGGAAAAAGATGCGCCATCCGAACCGGGCCATCAGCAGGCCGCCCATCAGCGTTCCCACGGCGGGGCCGGTCCTGGTTCCCGCGTCGATGGCGGCATTCGCCAGCCCGCGCCGGCGCTCCGGGAACGTCGCCAGAATGTGCGCATAGGCCGGGTAGGCCACGGATTCGCCGACGCCCAGGAGCAGCCTCAAACCGAACAGCGGCGCGAAACCCCGGCTGATTCCCGTGCCGGCGGTGGCGGCGGACCAGAGCAGGAACCCGGCGGCGTAAACCCAGCCCACGTGGAAGCGGTCCACCAGCCACCCCGCCAGCGCAAAAAGCTGGCACGCGGCATAGGTCCAGAAGAACGCCGAGAGCAGCAGCCCAAGCTGGTAATTCGACAGCCCGAGTTCCTTCTGAATCGAAGCGGCGCCTACCGAGAGCGTGGTGCGATCGATGTAATTGATGAAGGCCGATACCACCAGCAGCGCCAGGATCCAGCGCTCTCGCTTGGACAGCATGGGAGCATTGTAGCGGGTAGATCGGATTCGGCGCCGTCGGAAACGCGTCGCGCGGCGCGCCTACTTTTTCCCGGCGGGGCGATAATCCACGAACAGATTCGGGAATTGTTCCTTGAGCGCTTCGATCTTCGGCCGGTCGCAGACTTCGATGTACGGGTTGTCGGGGTTGTGGTAGGCGTAGTCCTGGTGGTAGTCCTCGGCGCGGTAAAAAGCTTTGAGGGGCGTGACCTCGGTCACGATGGGTCCGCCGAAAACCTTGGCGGCATCGAGTTGTTTGATATAGGCGCTCGCCAGGCGTTTCTGTTCCTCGCTCGCGTAGAAGATCGCCGAACGGTAGGAGGTTCCGACATCCGGCCCCTGGCGGTTCAACTGCGTGGGGTCGTGCGCCACCGAAAAGTAAATCCGCAGCAGTTGTCCATAGGTAATGCGCGACGGATCGAAAATCACTTCGACCGATTCGGCGTGACCCGTGGTCTCCGTGGTGACTTGGCCGTAAGTCGCCGTGGCGGCCGATCCGCCCGAGTAGCCGGCGGTGGTGGCCAGCACGCCCTTCACGCGCTGAAACACCGACTGCACGCCCCAAAAGCAGCCTCCGGCGAAGACGGCGGTCTCTTTCCCCGGCTGTTTGGCCAGCGGCGCATCGGAGGACGGCGCCGGGATGGGAGGCTTGGCACAGGCCTGGAAGGCCGCCAGCAGAAGTCCGGCGGCGATTTGGCAAGCAGCGAATGAAAAACTCATGACAGCACCCCTGCTTTCAGGGTACTCCAGAGCCACCTACGCCGTCACGATGGCGCCCACTTCGTAATCGAGAACCCTGGGCACGGTGAACTCGATCGAGCCGCCGGTCACGCGGAACGGGACGTTGGTTTCGTCCCTCAGCAGTTCCACGCGGGCCACGCGCGCCCCAGCGGGCAGCTTCATTCTTACCTTCTGCGCGCCGATCGGGTAGAAGTCCCGAATCCAGCCCTTGTGCATCGTGGGATTCGTGTAGTTCAGGATGTGGACCGCGTATCCGGCTTCGGTTTCCCAGGCGAACGCTTCTATGACGCCGTCTCCCTCCACGGAAACCGGTGCGTCCGCGCCCGCCACCCAGCCGATGGAGTTACGCAAAAGCCGGCTGAGATCGGTGTGGCCGGTCCGCCACATGGTGCGCTCGATATCGCCGGGGAACCAGGCCAGCCGGCTCTTGCCTTTTTCGCGCAGGACCACCGCCGGTTCGTTGGTGGGCGGCTGCGGCGGATAGGACAATTCCGGAGGATACGCCACGAAGCCGGGAATCACAGTGAGAACCGGGCTATCGACCGGCGCTACGGGCAAGCGGTATTCGGCGCCGGGAAGCCAGTGCGTGTTGGTAAAGCCATCGAGGATCGCGTGGGGCTTTTCGATGCGCGCATAGAACGCATTGCCGTTAGTCCCCTGCACTTCGCCCGCCTTGCGGATGCCGAAAACATCTCCCAGGCCGAAATCCGCGCGGCGCTCATTGCGCTCGTTCAACATGCTGGTCTCAAACGTGGCCAGCATCGATCCGCCGGAATCC
>Ga0182014_10004629_pt1 | contig 15683 bp, 9 predicted proteins | sample 612S2DmetaG_FD_120489 | JGI IMG/M metagenome (GOLD analysis project Ga0182014, IMG submission 120489) | Permafrost microbial communities from Stordalen Mire, Sweden - 612S2D metaG | ecosystem: Environmental > Terrestrial > Soil > Wetlands > Permafrost | place: Sweden: Stordalen | collected... | reverse complement strand
CTGCCGGAGCCGTTGACGACCGTGTCGAACACTCCTGTTTGGCATTGGCCGCTGGTCCGCGAGTGGGCGGAGCGAACTGGTCGCCTTGCCCGAGTGAGAAGAACCGACGACCAACCGGTCAAGATCTCACAGGCTGACATCGCCGCTGCCGAGTCGCTCGCCACGTCTGCCTCGCGGACGTTGCACAAGGTCTCGGACTTGCGCCGACCGAAGAAGTCCGACACCTCGGGTGAGTACGACTGGTTTCGGCAACTGCCTTCTGCTGAGCGCGAACGGATTCGGTCGAGGTGGACCGTAGTAGCGCCCCATGGCGTCGGGCCGGACGTTCTTGCGGAGCAGCTGGCACCGATGCTCGGGAGAACCGTCGTCGGCATGGCTGACGTCGAGGACGTCATGAGCGAGTGGGTACAACTGACACGAGTGGCTGACGCCGCTGGATCTCTGCGAAACCATCGTTTCAACCCGGCTCGCTACGGGGGCCGTGCTCTCAGCCAGCTTTTTGCCTTGTCAGAACCAGGTGAGGACGATGCTAAGTCAAGAGGCGAGGCTGACTACCTGGCCGCGTTTGCTCCCTGCCACCTCGGTCCTCCGCCGCTTGCGATGAACTTCGACGAGTGGTCTACCGAATATGAGGCACTCGTGAGCGAGTCCCTACGTATCTGCGACGCGATGGACGCCGATCCGTCGAGGTTTTTGACCGCAGACGAAACCGAACTTTTCGACAGGTTGGGAGAGCTAGTCCCGAATCCGATCGGCATCCGCTTCGACAGAGGTGACTTCGGCAACCCCGTCCAGGTCTTTGATGCCGTCCGCACCGGCTACCTGCGAGTCGTCGTTCTTGTCAACTGATGCTGTCCCGAGGATTCGTCGACCGCGCTCTGCGCGTGCCTTCAGGTCTGCCAGCGTCGGTCGCTCTCCCACGAGCCCATGTTAGGGCCACACCCGACAAGGCGGGCCGAGGCACACTACACGCCGGACACTGGAATCAGACCTCGCTCGCCAGCCCCACGTAACGACTCGTGCGCCTCGACCGCAACATACCTACCCAAGAGGCCGTCCGAAGCCTCTAGGACGAGCTGAGGGCCTCTAAGGGGAGAACAGCAGAGGTCACCTTCTGTAAGCAAGCACAGGGCGTAACACTGACACGCACTGGCGATATACCTTCGCGTCGGGAGGCTAACTACCCAAGTCATCATCGGTCGGGTGCTAAGCTTCTTTATGGAGTCACATCGTGCCGAGTTATCGACTAGAGGATTAGCTCTATGGATCTTGCGACAACCCGATACCAGGCCGCCGATTTGATTGAAGCCTCTGGCCGTGCCGCAGTCGGCATCACACTCTGGTACCCCAGATGGAAGCTGCGGTATCCACTCGTCGCCAACCTGCGCCAGCTCGCTCCGACCCGAGAGATTATCCATGTCGGCGATGCGTCCATTTTCGAGGAGATGTACCGTAACCGCCTCGACGATTTGGGCTTCGCTGAGGCTCGCAGACTTCTCAGTGATTGTGTCGAGCGAGCGAACAACGAGCATCTGATATTGGCATGCTATGAAGACCTGACGAAGCCCGGTCTCAGGTGCCACCGCAGACTCTTTGCCAACTGGTGGCAGGAGCACACCGGCGAGGTCGTTCCTGAGCTGGAGCCTGATGTTCGCCAGGAGCAGTTGTTCCGGTAGGTGCTGTGTTTCGTCGGAATCGCCATCCAGTGGAAGTAGAGCCACAAGTGGCGCCACGCGCTGGAGGAAGAGCACCGGAGACTTCGGACCGAGTCAGACCCCGTTGAAGCTGGCGAGGCCGACGAACGGCCGCGGCACTGAACGAACTACGGGCGTGTAAGTACGTCACAAACGGCCGGTAAACTGATGTCGACCGGTGTCGATGTCACACCCCTTGGCGATGATGTCGGGACGAGCGAAAGGTCAGGGGTGATGGAGTCCATCATCGGGCACAACGAGATCAAGGCGTTCGCCGAGGACCGAGTGAACCTGCCCTCGGTCACGGCCAAGAAGCACCGTGACCAGGTCAAAGTTCTGCGGGAGCGGCTCGAACGCAAGATCGACGCCGACCCGGCCTACGGGCTGGTCAAGATGCTCCACGCCGGGAGCGTCGCCAAGGGTACGGCGCTGCGCAATGTGCACGACCTGGACACGGCCGTCTACGTCAAAGCTGCGGCGGCGCCCACCGGCAGCGACAAGCAGTTGACCTCCTGGCTGGCGGACCGGCTGTTCGAGGCCAACACCAACATGAACCGAGATCAGTTCGTTGAGAATGAACACTGCGTGACGGTGAGCTTCAAGGGCACTGGGCTGGACGTCGACGTAGTGCCGGTCCTGTACGAGGGGGGCGCGGAGGACCGTGGCTACCTCGTGCGCAAACGCACAGGCGACCGGGTCCTGACCAGCATCACCCTGCACCTGCGTTTTATTCGCGCCCGCAAGGCCACCTACGGACCTGACTTCGCCCAGCTCATTCGGCTCACGAAATGGTGGAAGCGGGTCGTCACCGACCGGGACGAGGACTTCAGGTTCAAGTCGTTCATGATCGAACTGTTGTGGGCACACCTCGCCGACGGCGGTCTCTCGTTGTCGGACTACCCGAAGGCCCTGGAACGGTTCTTCGCCTACATCGTCAAGACGGGACTCGCCGACCAAGTGGCGTTCACCGACTTTTGCACGGCGAGTCAGGTTCCGGCGCGGTCGAAAGCCGCCGTGGAAGTGCTTGATCCCGTCAACGTTCACAACAACGTGGGTGTGCTCTACGCCACCGCCGACCGGGACCGCATCATCACGGCTGCGCACCAGGCGCTCGACGCCCTCAACGAAGCCCGCTTCGCACCAACCAAAGGCCGCGCCGTCGAGTGCTGGCAGGCAGTTCTCGGCCCTACTTTCAAGGGATAGGTATGACGTCCACCTACACGACAACATCGACGTTCACGAGGACGCACGCCAAGCACTTGGCGGCAAAGGTCATCACCGACCTGTACCAATGCTCGATGTTCTACGACCGTCCTGGCGAAGACGACATCCAAGACTACGAGACCGAGCTGATCGAGTTGCTGGCGAACGAGTACGTCTACACCTACGAGTTCGGCTTCAAGACCGGTGACAAGAGGTTGCTGAGCTGGCACTACACCGTTGGCGCCGACGGCGGTCTGCACGGTGACGCCAACGCGGGGAACATCTATGCCAAGGCGGCCGTGGCCCAGGCGACCTACTTCAACTTCCTCATTCCGAGCAGCAAGTGGGACAAGCTGACCTCGGCGCAACGGGTCACGTTCGAGGAGGGCCTGCCAATCCAGCGCACGCCAGGATCGAGCCCCGTCGACGGTGACGGATATTGGCAGGTGGACCACGCCTACAGCGCGGGAGGCGTCCGGGTGCAGCGCAAGACGTTCCGTCCCCGGTGAGCGCCGAGGGCCTGTTCGCCGCCGTCGAGGAGTTCCCGGACGATCGGGCCCGGGAGCGCTTTAACGACCTGGTGGGGATCGACACGATCAAGCGCCAACTCACCAGGCAGGCGCAGGCCCTCCTCGACCCGGCGATCGTCGAGGCGTGGAGCACGAAGGCCCATAAAAAGGTGATCCCGGCGGTGCGCGACGTCATGACCCGCACGGCGCTGGTGATCCTGGCGGGCGATGTCGGCACGGGGAAGACTGAACTGGCCGAGACGGTGGGCGATCGCATCGCCCGCGACATAGGGAAAAAGGTGACGCTGTTCCCGCTGAGCCTGTCGGCACGTGGCCATGGTGCCGTCGGCGAGATGACGACGTTGCTGACACGGGCGTTCGAGACGGTCCGGGATCACGCCGCCGGAGGCCGTAGCCGCGATGGCAGCCTGCGCCACGCCACCATCCTGCTCGTCGACGAGGCCGATGCGCTGGCACAGTCCCGCGAGCTGACGCAGATGCACCACGAGGATCGTGCCGGAGTCAACGCCCTCATCCGGGGCATCGACGGACTCCGTAACGAGCGACTGCCGGTGTTGACGATCATGTGCACCAACCGCATGGACGCCATCGACCCGGCGGTGCGGCGCCGGGCCGCGGCTATCTTCGAGTTCACGCGCCCTGACGACGAGGCCCGCGAGCTTCTGCTCAGGCGGTCCCTCGACGGCGCAAACATCAGCGACACGGAGATAAAAGAGATCGTGCGGCTCACCGGACCGCGGAACGGCCGTGGCTACGGATGCACTTACTCCGATCTGCGGCAGCGGTTCGTGCCCGCCGCCGTTCTCGACGCCGTGGATTCCGGCGAGCCGATCACGGGTGAGCAGCTCATCGACATCGCGATGACGTTCATCCCGACGCGTCCGTTTGACGCCGAGATGCTGGAGCAGGCGTGAGCGCTGAGGCGCCGACACCGCACCCCTTCGATCTGACCGCCGCCTTCTTCAAGCGCCAGGAGAAGCTCCGCAACGACCTCGGCATCGGTGACATCGCCAGCCATCCCGGCACCAAGGGCGACGACACCGAACTCAACTGGCTGCACATGCTGGAGGAGTTCCTGCCTCGCCGCTACGGCGTCTCCCAAGCGTTCGTCGTTGACGCCAACGGCGGGCAGAGTGAGCAGATCGACTTGGTCATCCACGACCGCCACTTCTCGCCGCTGTTGTTCGAGGTGGGCAACGCCTGTTTTATCCCGGCGGAGAGCGTTTATGCGGCGTTCGAGGTGAAGCAAGACCTCGACAAGGGCAACGTCGATTACGCTGCCGCCAAGATCGCGACCGTCCGCTCCCTGCACCGCACCACCGCGCCGGTTCCCCACGCGGGGGGCATGTACGACCCGATTGCACCGCGCAGGATCATCGGCGGTGTGTTGACCCGGCGAAGTAGCTGGAGCCCGCCATTCGGCGAGGCGTTCGAGACGTGTCTGCGCGACCTTGACGCAAAGGACCCAGACGGCTTCATGTGGGGCCTCGACATCGGCTGCGCTGTCGAGCACGGTGGGTTCACCGTTACTCGAACGAAGGACACTCATTTTGGCTTCGACATCGAACACAGCGAGGCCAACGTCGCACTTATCTACTTCGTCATGCGACTGCTCCGCCAGTTGCAGGCGGTGGGTAGTGCACCAGCGATCGACTACGACGCCTATCTTCGGTCGGTGCCGGGCACGTCATGACATGCGGACCGGCGAGGTCGTTCCCGAGCTGGAGCCCATCCATCAGCAGCAGTTGTTCGAGTAGGTCCTAGCTCGTCCGGAGCTTTGTCAGTCGGAGTAAGCGGCGGGATGGTCGTCGCCGACGTGCGAATCCCGCGGCAGCGCCTCGATGTGTGCACCAAGTTCGGTGTTTTCGGAGCTACCTACGCGAGATGACGAGCCTCATGTCTACCCTGGGGGTCGAGACCTCGCCGCTCGACGGACCGAGCTGCTTGCCCGAGCTTGAGGCTTCCGACGGCAGTTCCTGACCGCCTCCGTGATTACTGGGAGAAGCCGCCCGTATTCTCATCAGATGTCGTCGAAGAAAGCCTCGTGGACCTCGACTTCTTCGACCATGTGGGTGGAGACGCCCAAGGAAAACTCCTTGAGGAGATCAGAGAGGCGATCGCCGTCGATCAACTCGATGGGTGGTGCTCCATCTCGCGATGACTCGGCGATGGCGTCGCGGGTAAAGCTCCCGGTAGTCACCAGCAAGCCCTTGTCGCCTCGTCCTGCCATGGCTCCGCGGAAGTCTCGGACGACGTTGGCAGCAACGCTGCCCTTGTACCGCTTCGCTTGAAAGTACGTGGGGAAGCTCACCAGCGATAGGCGGTACACCCCCACGCCATCAATGCCGCCATCGCCCGAGCGACCCGTGATGGTGACGTTGACAAATCCAGCCTCGCGGAGAAGACGTTGGCAGAGACGCTCAAATGCAGCGGGTTCGAGGTTGAGCAGACGCCGAATGAGGCGGTCGCGCCAATCCTCATCGTTGGCGTGCTCCTCGATCTCTCCCGTTTCCTCGTCGGCGCGAACGCGCTCGTTGTGGCGTCGAATAAACTGCGCTCGCCACGCCCTGGTGTCCGCCCGGACTTCCTGCTCGCTAATGGTGCGACCTCGGTCGGTGAGTGCCCACACGCCGCGCTTGCTGTTCACGATGGCAACAATGCCTTTGAGGTGCGTGCGCGCCCACGCGAGCCGGTACTCGATCTCGGTCTGGCGGCCGTCACCGTGCGGTATTGCCTGCACCTCCTCTGGAAAGTGCTCCTTCTCGATGACCCACTCGTCCATCTCTTGGATGGTGGCCGAGCCTCCGAGCGCACGAATCGCTTCGAGAGCAGGCCACATCAGTTCGTGGTACTGAGGAATCTCCACGGTCACGCGATGACCTCCTACAACTTGTCCCCGAGCGGAAACTCACCAATCTGTTCGGCGATCGTCTCGGGACTGGTGGGCGGGACGATGGCAAGCCAACAGACAACGTGCACGTCGTCGGCAGTGATCTCAGGAAGCGGCTCGGGAGGCGGGCTTGGTTCAAGCCCGAGTTCGACAACGGTCCGGGCAAGGGCCTTTACCTTCTCCACATTGGTGCCGTTGTCGTTCAGAACGGCGCGGATGGTGCGTACGACGCGTTCGGGGTACGGCGCTTCCAGGGTATCGACTAGATGGTCGGCTTCTTTGATGGTCATTGATTCGGGCTTGCTAGTACGAACTAACTCGACGGCTCGCTGCATGGCTGCGGGAACCGGGGGCATGAGGTTGGCAGGGTCAGCGGCTTTGTTCCACTGCTCGACGATCGAGTCGAGGGCGTAGCGCCAGGCATCGAAGGCCGTGGAGTATGTGTTGTCGTCGAGGATTCGCGGGGTGTCGAATCCCTGGTGTGGTCGGGCGTAGTCGAGACAAGCGAGAGTGTCGTCCACGACCTCGGCTTCGATGGGGTTTTCCATGCCAACGTACCGGTAGAGGGGTCGATCGTGATCGCCGACGCGCACGCAAAAGACGTACCCAAGGGTGCCGCCCTTCCGCTGAATGGCCATGCCACTGCCGGAACCCCACGGCAGAGCCTTGATCCGAGCTTCGAGGTCAGCGTTTTCCAATGCCTTGCGCAGTTCCTGACGGTACTCCTCCCCAGATAGAACGCTCTTGCCACTACCGCCACTCTCAAATAGTTCGGCGTCGCCCTGTCGTAGACGTTCGATCTCCTCTCGCGTTTCAGCGAAGTTGATCTCACTAGCTTTGCTGCCGGGCAGTACCTCGGTGACGCCAACGGCAGCAGCGGCCTGGGCGATCTTGCGGCGAAGTCGTTCTTCGAGGCCGAGAAGTTCGTCCAGTTGCGCGTCGGGGAACACGCAGCGCAAGTACACGGTTCGATGAGGAGAGCCAATACGGTCGATGCGACCGTGGCGTTGTACGAGGCGCATCGGGTTCCACGGCAGGTCGTAGTTGATGATGTGGCGCGCCTGCTGGAGGTTCACGCCCTCGGAGAGCACATCGGTGGTGATCACGATGTCGTACAGATCGTCATCGGCGCCTTCGGGTGCGTCCGTTGTGCGCGGGGCAAATCCCCATAGCACTTCTTCCTTGGAACCGAACGAGCCCGACAGTGCCGCGATGCGACCTCGGTAGGCGGCCAGACGCGCATCGCGCTTCACAACGTCGGAGAGATGCTCGGCGATCCAGTCCACCGTGTCGGCGAAGTAAGAGAAGATGAGCACCTTGCGCTTGTCGCGCTCGTCCTCAGCCCCGATTCCCTCCTTCTTGGCTTCAGCGGCAATGATCGCCAACTCCTGGACGAGGGCGCGAAGCTTCGGGTCTTTCTTGGGAGTGACGGCTGCGGCTGCCTCGGCGAAGGAGATGAGTAGGTCGCGATCATTTACCACGTCAGTGCGCAAGAGATCCACATCGTAATCGGTGGCGTCCTCAAGCAGATCGGTGTGAAGACCCATGAAGGCATCCACTTCTTCGGTGTCGTCAGAGTCCGTGGCGATCCAGTCGGCTAGTGCCTTACCGGTAGCGACCCTGCCTGCATCGAGCAGGCTCAACAAGACATCGTGGCTGTGGGCCATCTTCCGGCAAGTTTGAGCGAAAGCGTAGGCGCTGGACTCAAACCGCTTGAGCAGACCCGAGCGCAGCAGTCCAGCCAACTGCACCTCGTATGCTTCGACATCACCATCCAGGCGGTAGCGGCTCGGGGCGTAACGGGCGAGCGTTAGCACGCTGGGGTCACCAGAAGCGGCGACGGGGCTGTCGAGGGCGTGGGCAAAGCGGGCGAAGAAACCCGGCAACACCGCATCGAGGTCGTAGGACACCTTCTCGACCCGCGGTGTGGGAAACATGATGGGAACTACTTGTCCGTCGATCTTGACCGTGTCGTTCGGGTAATAGGTCTTGACGAACGATCGCGTACGTCGAACCGCGACAGCGTCGAGGATGTCAAACAGGAGTTCGGGAGAAAGGTCGTCCGGGTTCATCGCCATGGCATTGGCGAAGTGATCCCGCAAGGAGCGAATACCCGCGTCGGCGAACGTCGCGTCGTTCTTGATGAAGTAGGTGAGCAGGTAATAAAGGTCCCAAAGAGCGTTATTGACCGGCGTCGCGGTAAGAAGGACCAGATCCTTTGGCGGGATGCCCGCCAGAAGGCGCCGTAGGGCGTTGGCGCGCTGAGTTGAAGGGTTGCGGAGGTTGTGCGCCTCGTCTATGACGACCATGGCGTACTCGCGGGGGTGGAACAGCAACGTGGTGCCATCGGCCTCGTCGTTGAGGCGTTTGTCGGCGGCGAGATCGTCGAAGGAGTGGCTCTCGACACCGAGTTGGAAGGTGGCGAGAAACTTCTTCCACATGCCGTCGCGAAGCGTGGCCGGAGAGATGATCAGCACTCGCTGGCGACGCTCATCGACGGCTTCGCGGATCAGTTCACCCGCGAGAAAGGTCTTGCCGAGTCCAACCTCGTCGGCAATCACGACTCCGTGGCGATCGCCGAGGATTCTCTTGGCCCTCCACATCCCGTCGCGTTGGAACGAAGTGAGATGGATGCGTGGCTGGTGAGCAGCCTCGGCCTCCTGGCGAAGCTCTGAACCGTAGCGCTCCCAGAGCATCCGCAGGTAGATGAGATACGGCGAGTGCTCCTCGAACCTCGCGGAGTAGAGGCCAGCGAGGTCGAACGGCTTGGCCACGTTCCACAGCTCGTCGAACCAGCCGACTACTTGGCCTACGACGTGCGGGTCGTAGTGGCCGAGGTTCAACTCGATGTTCGTCGCCAATCCGGCGAAGGTGAAGTTTGACGAACCTGCGATCACGCCCTCTTCGTCCGTTGTGACGATGAACGCCTTGCCGTGCAGGAAGCCGTCCTCAAACCGGCGGACGTCAACTTTGCCGGATTTCAGCCACGCTACGACACGCTGAGCATTCTCATCAGCGACTCGATCGAAGCCGAGCAGATCGCGGTCCAGTTCCAGGCTGCGGGTGTGGCCCTCAAGCGCTCGGCGAAGCCTCGCACGAGGCGCTCGCGTCGGACTGGCCGAATCCTTGAGTACGCGGAGTTTCTGTTCGGGCTGCTCTGGTTCCGCGCCCAGCAAAAGCCGCACTCGCCCCATCTGTTCCAGTCCATCGGCAAGAAGACGGAAGCCGCCGGGGTTGAAGTAGGCCGTGGCTATCGCTATCTCGAAGTCGCGGTTCCATGATCGAAGATGTTCGAGATGAGCGTTGATGGCGTCCGCCACGCGCTCACCCGGGCGGTTTGTGGCAAACGTCGGCTTCGCGGTCGGTGTCATGCGAGGTCCCGATAATGCTCCAAAACTGCTGCCAACCGAGGCGCGTAGTCCCAGCCGACGTGGAAGGTCTCGAAGATCACCTTGAGATCGTCCTCGGCGAGGCCGTACAGGTGAGCGACGGCGGCGTCGAGGCGAGCGATCAAGGAGTCCCGCTCGCCTTCAGTCACGGACGCGATATGAACGCCAACGGCAGAAGCCCATTCCTCGAACCAGTCGTCTACAGCGGCCAGGCGGCCCGCGATCAGCTCTACCTCACGGCGATGGTGGTCGGCTCTTGGGGGACGGGGAACCGGGAAGGCGTTGAAAAGATGGAAGTTGACATGCGTCTCAACGACCCGTCGTGCATACCAGTCCAAGGGGATCGAACAGAGCACGCCGAGCAGGTATGCCTGGTCCCGCTCGTCACCTTTCGGCCAGAGCAGGTACGGAGCCTGGTTGGTGATGATTATCTCTGGATAGACAAGACACGCGATCAACGTCCTCTGATTTGTCCGGTTCGTAACGTCACGGAAGGCGATGCGCGGGTGCCAACACGGAAGCGTGTCTGGATCGGCAGCCCAGTCGCTAGAGAACTCGGAAAACGCCGACCTGGCACTGCGCTGTGCGTTCACTCTTCTTCGCTGAAGCTCGTCGGTGACCACGTCTGGCAGCGCCCAAGCGTAGTGAACGCCAGTCTCCGGTTCCCATAGGTTGAACGAGGCTCCCTTGTAAACAACCCACGCGTCCGCGGGAGCGTCGTCCTGGTCCAGGATGAACAGGCCCTTATCAGTCGTCGCGTTGAAATCACCTTGAATGGGTCTAGCTCGCCAGCTCCTGCCACCGGTTCCTAGCGACGGGTGCAAGCGCAACTTCTGGAATACGACAGTGGCCTCAGGCGACGGAAGCAAGGGAAAGGATGCTGCCTCAGACCAAGTAAGGAACTCGTCGACAGGGAATCGGACAGGCGGTTGGACGACCCCCTGGCGAAATCGCAGGAGGTCTGAGAACGGCCCGCGAAATGAGACTGTGCCTGCGTGATCAACACCCTTGCGGATCGAGACTAGGCCGATCGTGTAGCGAGGCTCTGCGTCGTCGAACACCCATCCTGCGGTGTTCAACATAATAGTCGTGTCCGCGAAGGCGCCCTCGGTCAGGATCGCCTGCCTCCATTCGGACGTTCCTTTGCCTGAAAGGGCTGTACGGGGCAACACGACTCCGATGGCACCATTCACCCGAATGAGGTGCCAGAATCGCCAACAGAACGCCTTGTAGAGATCTGCGTTCCCTTCGTTCATCTGAGGGTATTGCCCTTGCGATAGCAGGTGCCGAAGTCGGTCCGTACGTCTGACCTCGGATTCATACTCGGTGACCCAGTCAGGGCGTTGTTTCCTGATTCTTGCAATCTCGCGTTTCAGATCCGCGGCAGATAATGAACGGATGCCAGGTTCGCGAATCGACCAGAAGCTGTGCTCATCGACCATCACCTCTTCCCAGGGCGGGTTGCCGAGGACGCAGTCGAATCCCGGACGCTCACGCAGGAACACTTCGGGAAAGGCAATGGGAAAATGAAAGACCTGCAACTCGGTGGCCAGCGCCTCAGCCTGAGCGAGATCGGGGGCGCTCTCGATCGAGATCTCGTCAATGCTGACTGGGCAGGTTGCTTCGTCCAGACGTGCGGCGACTAAGAGATCGAAAAGTTGTCGTGCTGGCTCGATGGCGATCAGCGCCTCGTTGTGCGCCCGTCGCGCTTCCTTGATGTCGGCGGTGGTCGTCTCGGTGATGTGCGCGAGGCGCTGGAGCGCGTCGCTGGCGCGGCCTAAGAACTCTTCGATGCCTTCGCGGAACAGGGAGACACGGCCATCCTTGCCGTGGTCAGGGTCGAGCACGACAAGCGCTTCGTCGAGCGTCCCGATACCCGTGAGGGAGTCACCACAGACAAGGGAGTGGTCGAGGAACGACAACGGCAGGCCAGGCACGAAGGTGTGAATCCAGATGGCAAGCCGAGCAAGTTCTACCGCGATGCGGTTGAGGTCCACGCCGTATATACAACGGCGCGCCACCTGGCGGCGCAGGAGGCTTGTCGTTTCGATCTCGACGCTGTCGGCGAGGTCACCAAGGGCGTCCAGTGCTGCCTGGCGGAGGGTGTGTAGCTCAGCGTTGATAGCCAGGATGGGGTGAAGCGCCAGAAAGTTCGAGAGACGGGCCTCGATGCGGTCCACGGCGGCGACGAGGAAATGCCCCGAACCCATTGCAAGGTCCACGCAGCGAAAATCGAAGAATGCGTCAGCCGCTGCGGATTCGTCACCACAATCGAGATGTCGTTGCAGTCGGGCGATGTGGTCGTCGAGGGCGGGTTCGAGGGCGTGGTCGAGGAGATGTTCAACTGCAAAGGGTTTGGTGAAGTACGAACCTGTGGCCTTGCGCTCACCGGAACGGTGGTGGAAGTAAACCTCTCCGGCTTTGACCAGAACCTTGTCGGACTTCCTTGTTGCCGGTACGTAGTTGTCATTTGCGTCGGTGGTGAGATTGCTGGGAGCGATAGAGAGCATCGACTCCAACAGACCCTCGTAAATAGTGCCGAACTCGCGAACCGACAAGCTGCGGAAGTCGACAGGCCCTATTACGCCATCGGTTCCCTCATCTACGAGCATGGCAGCGAGGGCGGGACCGAACTCGGCGTTGTTCAACTGAATCTTGGCCAGTGCCGCCCCAGCGGCACTTACCCCGCGGTCCTCGCTAAACAAACCGCCGTCGTAACTGGGTACTCCCCAACCTTTGTTGCCCTTGTCGACGGTCCTCCAGAGTTGACACACGTCCATCCACAGGTCACAGGCTTGCTCGTCGAAGTCCTCCGTGCCCAACTGGCGATCCCTGGCCAAGTCGCGTGTGAGGTGCTTGAGGGAATGACCGGCGTACTTTGAGTTCGACCGATATGGCAGGAGGTCCTTGTCCTCGGCGTAAGCCACGAACAAGAGGCGAAACAGGATGATGAGGGTCTGTTCGTAGGCGTGGGCAAGGTCGTCGTCGGTGAGCTTGGCGGTGTCGCCGAGTCTGACGGCCACCGCTCTTGCCAACTTTGGAACAGTCTCGTAGTAGACGCGCTCCCGCAGACGGGAGGCCAAGTCGGCGGCGAAATCGGCCGAGTTGACGAGGATCTGCTCGATGGTTCCGGCCTCGATGAGAGCCTCGGCCCCGAAAAGCAGTGGCAGGTAGCCAGCCTTGTCCTCCGGTAGCAACGCCAGATTGACCTCAACGAATGTCTCGGCCCGTCCCTTGCGGCCGACACCGGTGTCGGGTCGAGCGGCGTAGAGCCGTATCTGGCGACCTCTAGTGAGAACAACCCAAGGCAGGTTCTCCCTATCTGCTTGAGCGAGCGCCTGCGAGACGGGGCTTGTTCCTTGGAAGCGTTCCGCAGCGTCGTCAAAAGTCTCGCCCTCGTCGAGAAATATCGCCACGGCCCGCTTGATCCCGTCGCCAACGGTGAGCACCGACGAGTTGACGGACAAGTTGGTCACGGAAAAACCGAGGCCCTCGACGAGGTCACGGCCAGCCAGGGACAGAAGATGCTTGCCTGCTGCTGTGGACTTCGCCCAGTCAGGGCGCGCCGGTACACCGTTGCGCAGTTCCTGGGTGGCGAGGAGGCCCGAGTTGCGCAAGCCGGGCAGGTCGGACGTGGCCTCCGGCAGCATCGGCACCAAGAACCGCACAGCCGCGTGGCGACTGGGTTCGCTGAGAGCAGCGGCTGCCAAGCGCTCCACCTGGGAGAGGGCGAGGCCGTAAATGAGGGTCGGATGCTCTCCTGCTGGACCGCAGACGGCCAGCGTGGTGACCCCATTCTCGGGGTAACCGGTGACTAGCAGTAGAGGGCTTGCCCTATGACCCTTGCGGGCCGTCCACATTTTGCGAACGTCTTCTGCCTTCGGACGTCCAGCGCATGATGTGAGGGCCACCTCTAGGGGTTGGTCGCCCTGTCCGAGAAAGAGCAACGAAGGAGCCAGGCTCTTCGGGGCTTCTCTTGGCGTCTCCCACCTCTTCGGATCGAGATCCGGGAGGAACCCATCTTCCCATCCCGCCATGTTCGCTCTCCCTTACTGGCGCCTCTCGTTGTCCAACTCCTGGAGACCGAGCCGCGGTCCGACTCCTGAGACACGCAGATTCCAACGACGGCAGACGTGGTTATCCTCGCGCAACGACGTGTCGCTGAGATGACTGACGATGTGGTTTGTCGTGCTTACCGGAACAGTGGGGTCTCTGTCGGCGGCTGACGAAGGACTTGGAGCGTCGATCGCCCGTGGTGCCCGCCGCCGCGCAGGCGGCTCCTCTCAGTTCGGGAACCGACCGAGAAGAGGCTTTGTGTGATGGTTCCGACTGAGTCTGACTAGTGATAACATTACATTATCGACAGTCACAGAGGAGGGAAAGAGAGGTGCCGTGACGCTCCTCCCCACTACTGAGCAGGCCCTTGAGCTGGCCGAGATCGCCGCCGACGCACGGGATTACGTCGCTGCGAGCCGGGCCGAGAACACGACCCGTGCTTACCGGACCGGTTGGGCGCAGTTCGCCCGGTGGTGCGACGAACATGGCGTGACACCTCTGCCAGCCAGCGCGGAGACTGTGGCCTTCTACATGGCTGACCTGGCCAAGACCGCCAAGCCTGCAACGATCGACCTTCGCTTGGCCGCGATCAGTGCCGCTCACCGGGCCGCCGGGCACGACAGTCCGACGAAGGAGGAGGCGGTCCGCCTGGTGCGCCGTGGCGTGCGAAGGACCCTCGGGACCGCCCAGCGCCGTGTGCGTCCGGTCACGGTGCCCGAGTTGCGCACGATGTTCGAGGGGCTCGGCACCGACCCGGCCGGATGTCGGGATCGGGCGCTCCTCCTGTTGGGATTTGCTGGCGCGCTTCGCCGGAGCGAACTGGTCGGCCTCGACGTTGCTGATCTCACCGAGGGGCCCGACGGGCTCACCGTCCACCTCCGGCGCTCGAAGACGGACCAGGAGAGTGCCGGGCGCCGCGTCGGCATCCCCTACGGCTCGAATCTCGCGACGTGTCCGGTCCGTGCGTGGCGAGCCTGGCTTGAGGCGTCAGAGATCGCCGAAGGGCCCGCCTTTCGCTCCGTCGACCGTCATGGGCACATCGGCACAACCCGCCTCAGCGCGCAGGCGGTGGCACTCGTGCTGAAACGCCACGCGGTCCGTATCGGGATCGACCCCGGCGAGGTAGCCGGTCACTCACTGCGGGCCGGTCTTGCGACGTCCGCCGCTGAGGCGGGCGTTCCCGAGCGCGTCATCGCCGATCAGACCGGTCACAGGGGAACGGTGATGCTTCGCCGGTACATCCGGGAAGGTTCGTTGTTCCGTGAGAACGCCGCGAGCGCGGTCGGGCTGTAGGGGGAGAGGACACCGCAGCGTAGAACGTGGGCCAAAAAACTGTTGGCATGCCGTTGGCATTGCAGTTGGCCTGCCGTTGGCATTGCAGTTGGCCTGCCGTTGGCATTGCAGTTGGCCTGCCGTTGGCATTGCAGTTGGCTTGCCGTTGGCATTGCAGTTGGCTTGCCGTTGGCATTGCAGTTGGCCTGCCGTTGGCATTGCAGTTGGCCTGCCGTTGGCATTGCAGTTGGCATGCCGATCCAGGAAAGTCCAGCTCACGGATCTGTGAAATCTTTCACACACAAAGCTCCTACCTATGCTCTAGCTCGGCGTGCTCGCTCTAGCTGTCATTGGGTCTAGCCCTCATACCTCCTCGCTGCGCTCGTCGGCTACCCCCCCCGTAGGTCCCCCAAGGGGGACCCTGCCTTCCTCGCTGCGCTCGTCGGCGCGAGAGAGATTGGAATCACATCTTCCTCTATCACGCGTGCCGACGAAGGAGGCACAACCTGGGGGTCCGGGGGTGGAAACCCCCCGGCGGCTTCTCACACTCCTCCCATACTTGCCTCATCCATCCGTCTACCTGCCCGGTCTGATGCCTGGGCGACGATTCGTGATGGACCGCACCGACTCCGCGACTTGTTCACTGCTG
>Ga0182014_10004628_pt1 | contig 15685 bp, 6 predicted proteins | sample 612S2DmetaG_FD_120489 | JGI IMG/M metagenome (GOLD analysis project Ga0182014, IMG submission 120489) | Permafrost microbial communities from Stordalen Mire, Sweden - 612S2D metaG | ecosystem: Environmental > Terrestrial > Soil > Wetlands > Permafrost | place: Sweden: Stordalen | collected... | reverse complement strand
TGCAGCCTGCGCCGCTTGTAAGTCCCGGATCCTAGCCTCCAGGTGGCTCGTCTGGGCCGACAAATCTTCCTTAGTAGTCTGAAGCTGCGCCTGCTTTTCCTGCAACGCGCCTTGGAGTTTCTCTTCCGCCTGCTTGCGACGCGCTAATTCCTGCTCCAGCGCGCTCCGCACCTCGGCCAGTTCGCCTGCCCGCGATTCGGCCCCCGTGCGCTGCTCCGCTTCCGCGGCAAATTGCGCGCGGGTTTGCCCCAGCGACTCGGCTACCGCCTGCAACTCCTGCTCCAGCCTGGCGCACTCGCCCCGGAGTTGGCGTTCCTGTTGGGCCCGCTCCGCCATTGCAGCTTGCGCCGCCTGCAATTCTCGGGTCTTAGCCTCCAAATGGCTCTGCTGCGCCGCCAAACTGTTATCACTGGTCTCAAGCCGAGCCCGCTTTTCCTTCAGCCGGCTCTGCAGCTTCTCCTCCGTCTCCTTCCGCCGCGCCAGTTCCTGCTCCAGCGCGCTCCGCAGCCCCGTAAGCTCTCCCACTTGCTGCTGGGCCGCCGTCCGACCCGCCGCTTCCTTCGTCAACAGTCCCTGCGTCTGACTCAATGACTCAGTCAACTCCTTGCCCTGCTGTTCAAGCCGGGCACACTCCGACTTGAGCTGGTCTTCACGCGTCGCCCACTCCCGGATCTCTCCTTGCAACGCCATTCGGGCTTGTTCGAGTTCGGTCGCCCGCCGCTCCCAATTCTCGCGTTGACTCACTTCCGCCTGGAGCTGGCTCTCCAACTCTCCCACCCGAGACGCCAACTCGCCAATCTTCTCCTGGGCTTGATCCAACTCCTGCCCCAGCGCCGTTCGGTTCTTCTTCATGCCGGTCACGGCGACTTCGGTCGCTTTCAGCCCGGCTCGCAATTTGCTTTCCCGCTCACGGCTCGCCGCCAACTCCTGTTCCAACGCCCGCCGCTGCTCCGCCAACTCGTCCGTCTTGTGCTGGGCCGCCGTCCGACCGGCTGACTCTTTTGCCAAAAGCGCCTGCGTCTGGCTCAAGGACTCGGTCAACCCCTGGCTCTGCTGCTCCAGCCGGGCATGCTCAGACTTGAGTTGGCCTTCGCGTTCCGCCCACTCCCGGATTTCCCCTTGCAACGCCACCCGAGCTTGTTCCAACTCGGCGGCCCGTAGCTCCCAATTCCCGCGTTGACCTATTTCCGCCTGGAGCTGGCTCTCCAACTCTCCCACCCGAGACGCCAACTCGCCAACCTTCTCCTTCGCCTGACCCAACTCCTGCCCCAGCAACGTTCGGTTCTTCTCCAAGCCGGTCACGGCGGCTTTCGCCGCTTTCAACCCAGCTCGCAAATCCTCTTCCCGCTCTCGGCTCGTCGCCAACTCGAGTTCCAATGCCCTCCGCAGCTCAGCCAACTCGTCCGTCTTGTGCTGGGCCGCCGTCCGACCGGCTGCCTCGTTCGCCAAAAGCGCCTGCGTCTGGAGCAGAGAGTCGGTCAACCCCCGGCCCTGCTGTTCCAACCGGGCACACTCCGACTTGAGTTGGCCTTCGCGTTCCGCCCACTCCCGGATCTCCCCTTGCAACGCCACCCGGGTTTGTTCCAATTCGGCGGCCCGTTGCTCCCAATTCCCGCGTTGACCTATTTCCGCCCGGAGCTGGCTCTCCAACTCTCCCACCCGAGACGCCAACTCGGCAGCCTTCGCCTGCGCCTGACTCAGCTCCTGCCCTAGCGCCGTTCGGTCCTTCTCCAAACCGGTCAGGGCGGCTTTCGCCGCTTTCAACTCGGCGCGTAAATTCTGTTTCTGCTGGCCGCTCTCCCCTTCCAGCGCCACGCGGACCTGTTCCAGCTCGGCAGCCCGCTGTTCCCAGTTCCCGCGTTGGCGCACTTCCTCTTGGAGAGTGCTCTCCAACTCAACCACCCGAGACGATAACTCACCGACCTTCGCCTGCGCCTGACTTAGCTCCTGTCCGAGCGCCGTCCGGTTCTTCTCCAAGGCGGCCACAATGGCTTCCGCCGCTTTCAATTCGGCTCGCAAATTCTGTTTTTGCTGCCCGCTCTCGCCTTCCAGCGCCACCCGGGCCTGTTCCAGTTCGGCAGCCTGCTTCTCCAAGTTCCCGCGTTGACGCCCTTCCTCCCGGAGCGTGCTCTCCAACTCTCCAACCTGAGACGCCAACTCGCCGACCTTCGACTGCGCCTGGCTCAACTCCTGCCCCAACGCCGTTCGGTTCTTCTCCAAGCCGGTCACGACGGCTTTAGCCGCTTTCAACTCGGCTCGCAAATTCTCTTCCCGCTCCCGGCTCGCCGCCAACTCTCCCGCTTGCTGTTCGGCGGCCGTCCGACCCGCCGCCTCCTGTGCCAATAGCGCTTGCGTCTGGCTCAACGCCTCGGTCAACTCCCGGCCCTTCGTTTCCAGCCGGACACACTCCAATTTGAGCTGTCCTTCACGCTCCGTCCACTCCCTGATCTTCCCTTCCAGCGCCACCCGGGCTTGTTCCTGTTCGGCAGCCCGCCGTTCCCAGTTCCCCCGCTGATCCACTTCCGCTCGGAGCGCGCTCTCCAACTCTCCCACCCGAGACGCCAACTCGACAACCTTCTCCTGCGTCCGACCCGACTCCTGCCCCTGCGCCATTCGGTTCTTTTCCAGCGCCGCCAGGGCGGCTTCCGCCGCCTTGAGCTCGGCTCGCAAGTCCTCTTCCCGCTTCCGACTGGCCGCCAACTCTCCCGCCTCATGCTCGGCGGCCGTGCGCCCCGCCGACTCCTTCGTCAACGACTCGGTCAAAGAGCCCAACTGTTCCTGAAGCGAAGAACACTTGCACTGCAGCTCGCTTTGACTCACCAGGTGTTCATTAGCTTGGCGTTCCAGCAAAGTGCGCGTCTGCTGCAGTTCAGCGACACGGGCCTTGCAGAACGCTTTGAGTGCCTCGCTCTCCCGGCGCAGATCTTCGACGGAGCAGTCCTGCCCCCGCAACCGGCTCTTTTGCTCCTCGAGTAAAGTCGCGCGCTCACCAGCGCAGCCTTCCCAATATTCCTTGGCCCGTATCAGTTCCTTCAGCTCGCTTTGACGCTCGAGGTGTTCTTGAGCCTGGCGCTCCAGCAATTCTCTGGATGTTTCGCTTTCCCGGCGCAGGTCTTCGATGGCCGAGTCCTGCCCCCGCATCCGGTTCTTTAGCTCCTCGAGCAGAGCGGCGCGCTCGCTGGCGCAGACTTCCCAATACTCCTTGGCACGTGCCAGCTCCGCCAAGGTCGTGTTACGGTGTTCGATGGGAGGGGTCAATTCCGGGGGCGCGGACTTCGCGACAAATGCCGGCGGGGACGCTTCTTCCTTCGCTGCCACAGGCGGGGAGGCCGGCTGCAGCAGGCACATAATCGAGCGTTGCCGCCCCACCCATGCCTCGCCGACGGAGACCAGGAGTTGGACGGTTGAATTGTCCTTGCGACGCCCGATCATGTTGATCCCGCTCTTGCTCTTGACCGTTCCCGCAAGTGCTTGACTCAAGAGGGTCTTGTTTTCCTCGGACTGTAATTCGTCCGGGATCAGCGCTCGGATATCCCCGTTGGCGGCTTCATCCGGATTGTATCCCAGGAGTTCGGCAGCAGCCATGTTTATTGACCTGATGCCGCCATGTTCTTCCACCACGATTACGCCGCGAGCGGACAGGCCCTTGAGTGTGAAACTTGCTGGCTGCGAGGTTTCGGCGCCATTTCCCCCGTTTTTCGGTGAGGGCAGTTCGGAGTCTTGCAGAGCGCCGTTGGGTTTCGTCGCTTGCGGTTTCCGTTCCACCTGTGCGACAGCAGCAGCGGAATCGAACCGCCGCTTCAGCCCAATCGTAAGCACTTTTACCAGCACCTCGCTGGCGGTGAACGGCTTTGCTATGAGATCACAGCCGCCGCTGAGGGCCGACCGCGACCTTGTCTCAAAATCGGACAGTCCTGTCACGAAGACAACCGGCGTGGTGCGGTGATTAGGCAGCTTGCGCAACTCGGCCAGGAATTCAAACCCGTTCATTCCGGGCATCAGGATGTCCGAGAAGATCAGGTCGAAATCGCCAGTCTTCAACTGAAGAAGAGCCGGCTCGGCTCCGTCGCAAGCGATCAGGCGCACCCCATTGTTCTTCGAGGCAAGCATCATCAGCGTGCGGAGACAAACGGGGTCATCGTCCACCGCGAGCATTCGGACGGGCGTATACGCCATCTCGGCATGCCCTGAGCGGGAGGACGCCGCCCGCGTCAGAAAATCCATTGCGTGAGAGACCGTCTTGAGCGTGGAGCCATTTACCCCGCTTACGTCCTTGGACAACGCCGTGAATAATCGTTCCAGAGCAGAGGTAAAGATCGCCAACGCTTCGAAATTGGCCGCCGCGAAGGCTTCTCGGAGGTTGCGTGCTTCTAGCCGCATGACCGCCAGCAGATCAATCCGCCTCTCCCGCTCCGGGGTACGGCAGAAGGTTCTCACGACCTCAGAGAGCTTCTTGGTTGCAGGCAGTCCATCGCGGACCGGCTCCGCTTCGGTTTCCGGTTTGCTCTCACGAACTTTCTCGAGGATCGGGTCTCCCAAGCTGGCCGAGGCCAGGGAAGCACCGGCGAGTTGGAGACGACTGCCATGGGGCGAAACCGGCGGCGGTTCCGCGACAATGACCAACTGTTTCCGCGCTGAGTTCATGAGTTTGCTCTTCGGTTGAGGCATTCCGTTGATGCTCTCGACCCCATAATGTCAGCAATCGAGATGCCACTCGGTTTCCACAAGCACGGACGCAATTCCTGAGAGACTGGCTGATTGGCAAAGCAAATGCTTATTCATTCCAGAGATGGCTTCCGGGACGCTGAGCGCTCTGGAGCTGGGACTTTGCGAGTGAAAACAGCACAAGAGAATCGATATGCCTGGAGGCCACCCTACGCCGGGCGAAGAGCGGCTGGGCGGGTTCGTCAGACGGCGCGCCACCGGAGCTTCAACCCGGCGGTGGGCAGGGGATTTGAGGTCAAAGTCACTGGCCAGACCCGAATAAACACAACCTAGCGAACCATAGTGTCTTATGCAATTCGTACACGAATTCGATATCATCTTCCCACGCGAGTATTTGCGGGCAGCACTACTCGTTTCCCTGCTGAGCGTTTGGGTGCTGGTGGGTCTGTTCTATTATCTTAACCGCTACACGAAGCGGTACTATTTTACGGTTTGGACAGCGGCTTGGTTGTTTTATGCCCTCTGGTTGACCTTGGGGATCAATATTCCTAACCCCGATTCCGGCTCGTTCGTGCCAGTGCTACGACTTTGGTGCATTTGCCTGTCGGCAGCGTTTCTATTGTGGGGAAGTGTCTCATTCCTGCAAATGAAAGCTCCGCAGAGCCTTTTTGGCTGCTTTATTGCGTTCCTTCTTGCTTGGAGCTATACGGCGCGCTTTTTCGTGGATGACCCGTTCAACGTACAGTGGCCGGTGTTCATGCTCATTGGTTTGGCTAGCATGTTCGCCGGTTTTTCGTTTTATCGCCTACGGAAGCAGCGGCGCTTCGTGGCCGTGAGCCTCCTCGTTTTCGGTTTTTGCTTGTGGGGCGTGTATTTGATTAGCTACCCCATTTCGCAAAAGTACTCGAGCCTCGTCACCGCCGGTTTCCTTTTTTCAGCCGTTTTGCAGCTATTCATCGGGGTGAGCATGATCGTTCTGGTGCTGGAGGAGGCGCGCCTCATCAACCAGCAGATCCTGCAAGAGGTGGACTCCGTCAACTCGGAGAAGCGCGAGTTGCAGCTCAAAGTGCTGTCGGCCGAGGACAAATGCCGCAGCCTCTTTGAGCAGGCCCGTTCCCGCACGGAACTACAGGCGGCCTACGACGAACTGCGCCAAACTCAGGAGTCGGTGGTACAGCAGGAACGCCTGCGAGCTCTTGGCCAGATGGCGAGCGGAATCGCGCACGATGTGAACAATGCGCTTTCGCCGGTCCTGGCATTCTCCGAGCTACTGCTCAAGAAAGAGCCCAACCTGAGTGAGAACGCCAAGAAGCATCTGACGAATATCCGGGTTTCGGCCGAGGATATAGCCCAGATTGTGGCGCGACTGGGCGAGTTCTACCGCCGGCAAGACAGTAGTCAAGCGCTGCATCCGGTCTCACCTGCCAAGTTGATGGAACAGGTGAAAGAGTTGACCAGCCCCTGCTGGCACGACATCCCGGAGAGCCATGGGGTGGCAATCCAGCTTGAGTCGCGGTTTGACCAATTCTTGCCATCACTCTACTGCAACGAGTTCGAAATCCGCGAAGCCTTGACCAACATCATCCTCAATTCCGTAGATGCTATGCCCAAGGGCGGCGTAATAACCCTTTGCGCCCGCTCCGCGAGCCTGTCCGACACCCTCGGCCAAAACGGAAAAGCTACCCACGTCATACTCGAGGTTAGCGACAACGGCATCGGCATGGATGAGAATACTCGGCAACATTGTCTCGAACCGTTCTTCTCGACCAAGCGCTTGCGAGGTGGTTCCGGGCTTGGCCTAGCCATGGTTTACGGGACAGCGCAACGGCACAGAGGCCGTATCGAGATTGAAAGCGAAGTGAACAAAGGGACCACGATCCGGCTGATACTCCCGCTCAGTCCGGCACCCCAGTCGAAGGCTGCGGTGGTCGGTGAGGCGGCGCAGCCGGATCGCAGCTTGCGCGTGCTGTTCATCGACGACGAGCCCTTGCTGCGTGAAATGATCGAGGAGGTCTTGTCGTTTCACCAGCATCAGGTCACGTCGGCTGATGGGGGAGAAGCTGGAGTGGCTATGTTTGAAAGAGCAAAAGCCAAAGGCCAGCCATTCGACGTGGTCATCACAGACCTGGGGATGCCCGGCATGGACGGGAAGCAAGTGGCCGAGAGGGTTAAAGCCTCCTCCCCGAAAACACCCGTCGTCCTGCTGACAGGTTGGGGTATGATGCTCGATCAAGAAGGCCAAGGCATGTCCAATGTAGATGCCCTGATGAACAAGCCTCCCCGTGTAAACGAATTGCTGCAAGTTCTGGCCAAAGTTGTCCGTCCTGCGGCTGCATCGCACCCGGTAGTCGTTGCTGATGACTCGGGTTCCAATGGTTGCCTCGTAACGGCTGCATAGCCAAAAGCCGGGGAAGAAGCAACGAGCGCGATGTCCGATTTCACTCGGACGCCAAGCCGTACGTCGCGTTCAACATTGGCCTGCCGAGTCTAGCCTACATTTGCCAGTGTACGAAAAACATACAGTCCAAGGGCCCAGGTCCATACGCCGCCAGCAAGAACTCCGCGAATGGCGGCATGGCCTTAATCCTGCTAGGAACTGGTCAGACGGACGATTGCAATCTTGTCAGATGTGATGGGGGCAATCGACCTTCTCGTGAACAGAGGCCCAACTGGCGCCCGCCGCGTCTCGCTGAGCGTGCTTCCGGGCATGGGTCCTGAACGAAAGCCCAGACGGTAATGATGACCGAGAAAAAGATCCTGATTGTTGATGACTGCCTTGTGTTCGTGAAGGCGGTATCCACATTGTTGCAAGCGAAAGGCTATCAAGTGCTCAGCGCGGTGGACGGCGCGGCAGCGCTGAGCGTCGTCCGACGGGAGAAGCTCGACCTCATACTCCTTGACATCAACTTCCCGCCCGATGTCGCCCACGGCGGTGCCGTCAACTGGGATGGCTTTCGAATTATGGCTTGGCTGCGGCGAATGGAGGAAGCGAAAGGGGTTCCGATCATCGTCGTCACCGACGGAGATCCAGCTAAATATAAGGACCAGTGCAAGGCGCCCGATGTGGTAGGTTGCTTCCGCAAGTCGGTTGATCATGAGGAGCTCTTAGCCATAATTCGCAAGGCTTTAGATGGAAAAGCCGGGGTGCAACCGCCCCCGAAGGACCTACCCGGGGTTAAGAAGATACTGTTCGTGGACGATGAAGACGACTGGCGTTACATGGCGACGATGTATTTGACGGACTCCGGCTACGAGGTCTGGACAGCACGAGACTCCGCCGAAGCCCTGCGCCAGGCGGGAAGAGCCACACCGGATTTAATCATCCTGGATTTGAATCTGGGCCGTGAAAGCGGCCTTGGGGTTATGAAGCTTCTCAAGGAAAAGCATCCCGGAGCGCCGGTTCTGCTCTATACCGGCATGGAGCACGACGAAGCAGAGGTCCAGGCTATGCTGCGCGGCGGAGCCCATCAATATCTGCGCAAGACAACGATGGGTGAAATGCTCAAGGCTGTCCGGAATGCACTGGGTGAACTGCCCCAGCCGAAGCCTGCGACCGAGAAGAAGGCCTTGGAGCGGACCGCCCAAGCCTTTGAGCCCGACCCTGAATCGATACTGCTGTTAGAGGATGATTCCGCGTTCGGCGAGAGCCTGCAATTGTTCCTGGAGTCCCATTCTTTCACTGTCACCCGCGTCCCCGATGGCGCGGTGGGCCTGCGGCAGATTGCGGGGACTGATTTTGACATCATCCTCTGCGATATGGTGATGCCCGGCCTATCGGGAGATCAGTTCTACAGAGCGGTGGAACGTACCAAGCCGCACCTGTGCAAGCGATTTATCTACATGACCGAACGCCTGGCCGACCCGCGTACTGAAGAGTTTATCCGACGGGTGCATGGCGTCACGCTGCAGAAGCCTTTTCCTTTAGCGGGCTTGCTAACCGCGATTGCGATCGCTTGGAAGAAGACTCCTGGAGCCAGTGGCAAGCGTCCCTTGGCACCTGTTGCGTGAGCCACGGTTTGCGGCTGGCTTCGCAACGTGGATCCCAGCCAGCAAACCCAGCCTGCGGGCCGCGCGCGAAACAGTTACGGCGCTTTTGCGGCGCGAATCCGCCATCAGCCTTGCAGGGGCCGGCAAAACAAATCGCTTCCCGCCCGGACGCGAACTTCCCGGATGAACCGCAATTGCTACAATCCGGTCATTCTCTACTACAAGGATCTTCTTGAGGGCTACGGTTTGGCGGCGAGGTTGGAATGCTCGGCCAGATATGCCTCCAGGAATTGGCGGATACGATCGAACTCCTCGCTGACCTGGTGGGAAAGCTGGGTGGCGTTAGTGAGTTGGCCCTCGAAGCCCTGTCGTTCGAGTTCGCGCAACAAAGGCACCAGCCGCCGCATCCCGCAAGTGGCGCTAGCGCCCGCGCAACTATGGGCCAACCGTCGCACTTCCGGGGCCGAGCCTGCCTGAACGGCGGCTTTGAGTTGCTCGACTTGCTGTCCGGTCTGGTCCAGGTAAAGAGTCGCCAGTTCCCGCAGATTGCCCTGGTCGCCATCAGTGAAATCCAGCAAACGGGACATGTCAACGGGGTCATCCTCCGACGGCGCGGCGGCAGGGGTGGACTGGGTCGGGGCGTTTGCCGCTGGCTGAGCTACCTCGCCGGTGGTCGGGGTTTCTGCCGGTTCGATTTTGCCAGCCACCGCGGCCCACCGTTCCATGACTGTCCGCACCTCCTCCAGCCGCACTGGCTTGGCAACGTAATCATCCATGCCGGCAGCCAGGCATTTTTCACGGTCGCCCTGCATGGCGCTGGCAGTCATGGCGACAATGGTAATCGCGGGTTTGTAATTTGGGAAGAGCAAGGGTTGCTGCTGCCGCTGGCGGATCAGGCGGGTGGCTTCCAGCCCGCCCATTTCAGGCATCATCACATCCATAAAGATCAGGTCGTAAGGCTGGCGGTCCAGCGCGGCAAGCGCTTCCGAACCGTTGGCCGCGAGGTCGGCGCGATACCCCATCTGTTGGAGCAGACGAAGAGCGACCTTCTGGTTGACGATGTTGTCGTCACAGAGCAGTACGCGTAAAGGAAAGCGACTGGCGAACGTCGGGTCAAGTTTGGCGCTGGGGACGGCAGCCGTCCGGGCAGAGGGCGTCGAACGGGACATCACGCGGAGCAGGGTTTCCTGAAGCTGGGCCGGCTTGATCGGCTTGGTCAGGGAACCCGCAATCGAGGCGCTGGTGAAATCGGGATGATCAGAACGCACGCCGATGGAAGCCAGCAGGACGAGTGGCATGGTCATGCGACCCGGCAGCTTGCGGATTTCGCGGGCCAACATCAGGCCGTCCATCCCGGGCATTTGCATGTCCAGTATGGCCAAATCGAAGCTCTCCCCCGCCTGCAGCCATTCCAGGGCCTGGGCCGCGTCCAGGGTGTCACGCGGGATCATTCCCCACTTGCGGGTTTGCAGAGCGAGGATGCGGCAATTGGTTGGGTTGTCGTCCACAATCAGCAACCGCAAACCAGCCAGTTGCGGCTGCGGGCCGTCGAGCGCGGGAAGCGGCGCGTCCGGCGCGGCCTGCAAGGGGAGAGTGAACTGGAAGGTGGACCCCTTTTGCGGAACACTCTCAACCCACATCCTGCCGCCCATCAACTCGACCAGCCGCTTGCTGATGGCCAGGCCGAGCCCTGTGCCGCCATATTGGCGCGTGGTCGAGGCATCCGCCTGGCTGAAGGATTTGAAGAGGCGCGCTAACTGGTCCACCGGAATCCCAATGCCGGTGTCGCGGACCAGGAAATGGAGTTGCCACGGTTCCAATTCGGCTGGAGTTGGTTCCGGCGCGGAAAGAACTTTCACCTGCACGAACACCTCACCCGCAGCCGTAAACTTGATCCCGTTGCTCAGCAGGTTGACGAGCACTTGCCGCAGCCGGGTAACATCGCCGACCATCAACGCCGGAATGCGGTCGTCCGTCTGGTAGGCAATGTCGAGGTTCTTCTCCGCCGCCTTCGCCGCCAGCAGGTCAAGCGCGTCCTCGATGCAGGCACGCAGATTAAAGGGCTGGTTCTCCAGTTCCAGCTTGCCGGATTCGATCTTCGAGAAGTCGAGAATGTCGTTGATGATAGTAAGGAGGGATTCGCTGCTGGAGTAGATCGTCTCCACATAACCGTGCTGCTCATGGTTTAAGGTCGTTTCCAGGAGCAGGCCGGACATGGCGATGATGCCGTTCATGGGGGTGCGGATTTCGTGGCTCATGTTGGCCAGGAATTCCGCCTTCGCGCGGGAGGCGCTTTCCGCCGCGAGGCGGGCGGCCAGCAGCTCACGGTTAGTCTGGGTCAGCTCGTCCTGCAGATGCTTGGTGCGCAGCACCGCTCGAAGGCGGGCCCGCAGTTCAGCCGACTCAAAGGGCTTAGTCAGGTAATCGACCGCTCCCAGTTCGAACCCCCGCAGCTTGTCCGATGTGCTGTTCCACGCGGTCAGGACGATGATGGGAATGGTTTCAGTTTCAGGAGACTCCTTGAGTTGGCGCAGCAACTCGAACCCATTGACGCCCGGCAGTCCGAGATCAAGCAGGATCAAATCGAAATGCTTCTCCCGCGCCAGCTTCAATCCGGCGAGCGCGTCGCCGGCACTGGAGAGGGTTATGTGGTCATCCTGCAAAAGCCCGGCCAGGACCTCCGGCATCCGGGGATCGTCTTCGATCAACAAGACCTGGGACGCTGGCAGATTCATACTCTGGCGTTCAAAATGGTTGTGGTTTGTTCTGTCCTATCGGCATTAAGTCGTTCTCTATTAAGCACATTCAACACCAATCCCGGCCTCAAACCAAACTGATTTTCTCGCCCGGGGGCGGGCACAAAGGAGCCCGGTTTCAGGCGAAAACTCCGGTTGGCCGCCCATGGACTTGCCGGCAAAGCAAGCCGTGCCCTGGAATGGGACAAACCGGCCAGGTTTCAAGACACGCAAAGAAACGGTTGCGCGAATGCCTTTGGGACGGGTAGATTGCCGGCCATGGTTCATGCTTTGTTCAACCACAACAAGGTTGACGAGGTTTCCACACTTCGTGATGCGTACGTGAAGGCGTACCGGTTGATGCTGCTAGCGCGCATCCTGGACGACAAATTCGCGAGCCTGTATCGCATGGGCAAAATCCATGGCGGCGTCTTTCTCGGACGCGGCCAGGAGGCCTTGAGCGTCTCGGTGGGGCTGGCCTTGCACAAGGGGGACATCTTCGCGCCGCTCATTCGGGACGGCGCCGGACGGCTGGCTTTTGGAGAGCCAATCCTGGACGCGGTGCGGACTTACCTGGGCTCGGCCCTGGGGCCAATGCGCGCGCGTGACGGCAACGTCCACCGCGGCCGGCCCAAGGAAGGGTTGCTCGTGATGATCAGCCATCTGGGCGCAATGATTTCCGTCGTAAACGGCGCGTTGCTAGCCAACCGGATGAAGGGCATTACCGGGACAGTCGGCGCCGCCTGTATCGGCGACGGCGCTACTTCCACCGGCGCCTTTCATGAAGCCGTGAATCAGGCGGCGGTGGAAAAACTGCCGCTCGTATTGATCATTGCCAACAACCACTATGCCTACTCCACTCCGACCGAGCGGCAATTTGCCTGTCGCTCGCTCCTGGACAAAGCTGCCGGCTATGGGATTGAAGGACAAGCTGTGAATGGCACGGACCTGTCGGCCTGCCTCAAAGTCGTGGGCGACGCCGTCAGCCGGGCGAGGGCGGGCCGCGGTCCGCAACTGGTCGTCGCCGAGCTGCTGCGGCTGTGTGGCCATGGCGAACACGACGACGCCAGCTACATTGATCCGAAGCTGAAAGAATCTCCTGCGGGGCGGGATTGTCTGAAGGTAGCCGAGTCCTATCTGTTGGACAACAACTGGGCGGATGCACAAACCCTCGCCGCCTGGCGCAACGAGATAGTCCAGACAGTTGAGGAAAGCGTCGCCGAGGTGCAGCGGGAACCAGGGCCGGACCCATACAAAGAGGACTGGTGCGCCCTGGCCTCAAAGCATTTGAGCGAAGGGCACGACCAGGGTGAACCCAGATGAGCATTACTTACCTGGAGGCAATTCGGGAGGCGCAGGCACGCGCATTGGCGGACGATCCGCGCGTGTTTATTTACGGGCAGGATGTCGGCGCTTTCGGCGGTGCGTTCAAGGCAACCAAGAACCTGGCGCAGCGATTTCCCGGACGGGTAATTGACTCCCCCATTAGCGAGGATGCGATGCTGGGTCTGGCGGTGGGCGCCGCCATTCAGGGGATGCGGCCGATTGTGGAAATGCAGTTCGCCGATTTCTCCACGCCCGCCTTCAACCAGATCGTCAATCAGGCGGCCACCCTGCATTGGCGAACCAAGGTCCCCTGCCCTATCACGGTGCGCCTGCCCAGCGGCGGCACTTCGGGCAGCGGCCCCTTCCATAGCCAGAGCATGGAGGCGATCTACGCGCATTATCCCGGCCTGATCGTCATGACTCCCGCCACGGTGGAGGATGCTTACAGCATGTTGCTCGAAGCCGTGGCCATAGATGACCCGGTCATCTTCTGCGAGCACAAATACCTCTATTACCACTTGAAGGCTGACCGGTTGCCGACTGAGGCCATGCCGACCGGCAAGGCGCGGATCGCGCGCACGGGGCGCGATATGACTCTGGTCGCCTACAGCGCCATGGTACACGAGGCGCTAGCCGTAGCTGAGGAACTGGCCACGGAAGGCACTGAGATTGAAGTCGTTGACCTGCGCTCGGTGAAGCCCCTGGACACGGATACCGTTATGGCCTCCGTGGCCCGCACTGGCCGGCTCCTTTGTGTGGGTGAAGCGTTCCCCTGGGGCGGCGTGACGGCGGAGGTCATCGCGCGCGTCGCCAGCGAAGGCTTTGGCCTGCTCGACGCCCCGCCGCAGCGGCTCAACGCCAAGGACACGCCGGTCCCGTATCATCCCAATCTCTGGGCGGCGCATCGCCCGACCGCGCGCAGCATTGCCGCCGCCGCGCGCCGGCTGTTACGACTGTGAGAACGGAGTATTGGAGAATTGGAGTGCTGGAGTGCTGGGTTGCCGCGCGGAACACACATCTGCACCCATCACGCACCACGCCTCGTGCATCACGCATCACGCCTCACGCATCGCCCCCTTACTCCACCCCTCCATCACTCCAATACTCCAATACTCCAATCTGACCCCATGCCTTCCATCCCCATCATCATGCCGCAGCTCGGCGAATCAATTGCCGAAGCGACCGTGATTAATTTGCTGGTCCCGGTTGGTGATCACGTCAAGACGGACGAGGACATCATCGAGGTTGAAACCAGCAAGGCGACGATGAACCTGGCTTCGCCCTGCCCGGGCCGCGTGGAGAAGTTCATCGCCAAGCCAGGTGAAAGCTATCCCGTCGGCGCAGTGTTAGGGTACCTGCAAGCCAGCCAGGAGGACGCCGCCCGCTTGGGTTTGGATGCGCCGCCGGCGGCAAAGGATGGGCCAGACACCGAAGAGAGCCTGTCGGCAGGCAGAACCCAAACCGCGGGCGCGCAAAAAAGCGTCCAGCCAACCGTGCGCGGCCTGCCGGTTCCGGCCAATGCCACCGGCGCCAGCTATATGTCCCCGCGCATGAAAGCCCGCATGATGGAACTGGGCCTCCACGCCGCCGACCTCGCGGGCCTTCCCGGCAGCGGCGCCGCCGGGCGTGTGACCATCCAGGACTTCGAGAAGTTCATCGCCAACCTTGAGAAACATAAGCTCACCCAGGCCTCCAGCATGCGCGTCGCTGTCGCCGATGCCATGCGGCGCAGTTGGACCCGGCCGCTCGCCACGGTCGCCTTGCCCGTTTGTTTCGACGCGCTCCTCAACCACCGGAAGACGTGCAATCCCAAACCCGGCCCCGCCCTTTATGCCTTGCGCGCCCTGGCGCTGGCTTTGGCCGAGAACAGCGCCCCAGCCGGGCGGCTCATCGGGAACAAGATTGTGCACCCGTCCTCCATTGATGTGGGATTCGCCGTTGAGGCGGAAGATGGCGTGCTGGTTCCCGTGATTCGCAACGCTGATCGGCGGCTGCTCAAAGACCTGGTCCAGCGCTACGACGAGCTCGTCGAGCTGGCGCGCCAGCGCAAGCTGCCCGCCGACGCTACGGGCGGCTCCATCGCCACCGTGACCAACTTCGGCACCTTCGGCCTCACCTGGGCGACGCCGATCCCGCTGCCGGAGCAGACCCTTGTGCTGGGCATGGGCGCGGCTCGGCGCGTGCCGAATTGGGACGCGGCGAAAGGCCAATTCGTGCCCGCCATGGAAGCCAACGTAACCCTCAGTTTCGATCATCGCGTCCTCGATGGCGGCGCGGCTGGCCGTTTGCTCGCCCGCGTCGCTCAACTGCTCGCCAGTCCCGAAAAGCTCTAAACTCACCGGCCAGCCGGCCACCCGACAAACAACTATGAAAGTACGCAGAGGCAAGTTCTCCGGCGCCATCGGCAACGAAGTGTACGTCAACACCAAGCAAGGCCAGGTCGTGCGCAGCCGGCCCCGCCGTACGCCGCCCGCCACCCCCGACCGGGAGCGCGCCCGGACAAATCTCGGCCAGGTCGCGAGCCTGTGGCGCACCCTGTCCAACCAGCAATTCGCCGCCTGGGCCGCGGCGGCCAAGAAGGAGGGGATGCTCCCCTACCGCTTCTTCTGCCAAATCAACGGCACCCTCGCCGCCTACGGACAACCGCGGTTGCTGGACCCGCCCAAGCGCGAGAGACTCCGCCCGAATCCGGTCGAGGCGCTCGAAATCCGCAACCAGCGCGGGGAGACTACGCTGAGACTGAGGGTGCCCGAGGCGCCTGCCCAGTTCACCTTTGTCTTCGGGGTGCGATGGTGCAGCCGGGGTATGTCGGTGCCCCGGAGAAACGGCGTCCTCCTGGGCCCGCTGCCCCAGGCAGTGCAGGGCTGGATCGACATCACCGACCTTTACGTCAAGAAGTTCGGCAAGCCCCCGCCCGGTACGCGGGTCTTCATCTGGACGCGGCAGGTCATCAACGGCCGCAAAGACGCGCT
>Ga0182014_10004627_pt1 | contig 15687 bp, 7 predicted proteins | sample 612S2DmetaG_FD_120489 | JGI IMG/M metagenome (GOLD analysis project Ga0182014, IMG submission 120489) | Permafrost microbial communities from Stordalen Mire, Sweden - 612S2D metaG | ecosystem: Environmental > Terrestrial > Soil > Wetlands > Permafrost | place: Sweden: Stordalen | collected... | reverse complement strand
CAGATCGACACGACCTCGCCGACCGCCACCGACAACATCGCCGGCGGCTGGCAGACCACGGCACAACAGGTGACGATCGCGGACGCCGACACAGGCGGCTCGGGCCTGGCGCAGCTCGTCTGCACGCTCGACAGCAACCCCGTCAGTCTGCCGGCCGGCGGCGGCTCCTTCACGGTGAGCTCGAACGGCCAGCACACCATCACCTACTATGCCGTCGACGGCGCCGGCAACCAGAGCGCGCCGGTGACCAAGTCGCTGTGGATCGATCGCAGCGCTCCCGTCACCACGGCGACGCCCAGCGCTACCGGCTGGACCAACGGCGACGTCACGGTCACCCTGGCCGCCAGCGACACCGGCGGTTCGGGCCTCGACAAGACCTACTGGAAGATCGACAGCGGCACCCCCCAGATCTACGCCGCCGACCACCAGCCGGTGCTCACCAGCTCCTCTCAGGTGCTCACCTACTGGTCGACCGACCTGGCCGGCAACAAGGAGGGCGACCAGACCCTGCAGGCGCAGATCGATCGCACCCCGCCGGTCACGAGCGCCTCGCCCAGCCCCACCGGCTGGACCAACGGCCCGGTCACCGTCACCCTGGCCGCCAGCGACACCGGCGGTTCGGGCCTCGACAAGACCTACTGGACGATCGACGGCACTCCCCAGATCTACTCCGCCAGCAACCAGCCGGTGCTCTCCAGCTCCTCTCAGGTGCTCACCTACTGGTCGACCGACCTGGCCGGCAACAAGGAGGGCGACCAGACCCTGCAGGCGCAGATCGACCGCAGCGCTCCCGTCACCACCATCAGCCTCGCCGGCCCCCAGGGCGACAACGGCTGGTACACCGGGCCGGTCACGGTCACCCTCACCGCCGACGACGGCAGTGGCTCGGGCATGAGCGGCCCTCAGGCCACCACGCAGTACAGCACCGATGGCGGCGTCACCTGGAACACCTACAACGCTGACTTCACGGTCGGCAGCGACGGCGCGACCACGCTCGCCTGCCGCTCGACCGACGCCGTCGGCAACCAGGAAGTTTCGCACGGCGTCACCCTGCACATCGACCAGACAGCGCCCACCGCCAACATCGGCTCCACAAGCCCCAGCGGCTGGATCGGCTCGAGCAGTGCGACCTTCGTCTGGAGCGGCCGCGACAAGGACGACCTGACCCCCAGCGACCAGCTGGTCTACTCGTGGCAGCTCGATACCGGCGGCTGGTCCAACTGGACGAGCGCCACCAGCGTGACCCTCACGAGCCTTGCCGACGGCGCGCACAGCTTCGCGCTGAAGGCCAGGGACCTGGCCGGCAACATCGAGTCGCCCGTGACTCGCAGCTTCGCCGTCGACACCACCGCGCCGAGCCTCTCGGCGGTCGCCGACCCCAGTGGCTGGACCAGGGGTGACGTCACGATGACCCTGACCGCCGCAGACGACGGCTCGGGCATCGACCAGGCGAGCTTTACGGCCGCCGTGACCGGCCCGGCAGGCGCGTCGGCTACGGCCACGCTCAGCACGGCCACCCAGGACCCCGACACCGGCGTCTGGACGGCGCCGGTCACCGTGCACGCCCCGGCCGGCACCCAGGGCGCCTACACGGTGCGCCTCACGGCCAGCGACGCCGCGGGCAACCCGGCCACCACGACGGCCCAGGCCCTGATCGACACCGCACTGCCGGTCACCACGACGGCCGATCTTGCCGCCGACGACCAGTCCGACTGGCAGAGCGGTCCGGTGCAGGTCACACTCGACGCGACCGGCCTCCCCGCGGGAGTCGCCTCGTCTACCTTCTACGAGATCGATGCTCAGGGGTTCCAGCCGTACAGCGGTCCGTTCACGGTGACAGGCGAGGGCTCGCACACCGTCACGTGCTACTCCATCGACGCTCTGGGCAACTCAGAGGCCCCGCACGGCGGCTACGTCAACATCGACTCGGCGCCGCCGACCAGCACTGCCACAGGCCTCCAGCCCGACGCTGACAGCGGCTGGCGCAAGGATGCCCAGAGCGTGAGCCTGTCGGCCGACGACGGCAACGGCAGCGGCGTGGCGGCCATCCGTTACACCGTCGACGGGACAAGCCAGCCCGACTACACGGGGGCCCCCTTCGTGGTCGCCGGCGACGGCTCGCACGCGGTCGGCTATTACGCCGTCGATGTCGCCGGCAACGCTGAGACGCCGGCCCATGTCGGCTACGTCAACATCGACGACCTGCCGCCCGTGACGGTGGCCGGCGGTGTGACGGCCAGCGCCCAGAGCGGCTATCTGCACGGGCCCCAGAAGGTGACCCTGGTAGCCACCGACGCCGGCTGCGGCGTGCAGGCGACCTACTACGCCCTCGACGGCGGCGCGGCGCTGGTCTACGGCGGACCGTTCGAGGTCTCGGGAGTGGGATCCCACGCACTCACCTACTACTCGGTCGATCGCCTCGGCAACACGGAGGTCGCCCACAAGGGCTACGTCAACATCGCCCCCGACACCGCCCTGGTGACCGCGGCCAGCGGCCTGGCGAGCACCGCGAACTCGGGCTGGCGGGCCGGCGCTGCCACGGTCACCCTGACGCCCAGCGGCGGCGGCGGCGTCGTTACCACTCGCTACCGCATCGACAACGGCTCCTGGCAGAACTACGCGGCGCCGTTCGTTGTTGCCGCCGGCAGCGGCTCGCACAGTATCGACTACGCCTCGAGCGACAGCCTCGGCGACGCCGAACAGCCGAGCACCGGCTACGTCAACATCGACACCACGGCTCCCGTGACGATCGCCACCGGGCCCACCACGCCGCAGCGCACCGCCACGATGGTGCACTTCAGCGCAAGCGACGCGCAGTCGGGCGTCGCCAGGACCTGCTATCGCATCGACGCGAAGGCCTGGCAGATCGGCGCGACCGCCATCGTCGGCGCTCCTGCCAAGCACTCCATGGACGGCGTGCATACGATCACATACTACTCAGTCGATGCCGCCGGCAACGCCGAAGCGAGCCGGCAGTTCAAGGTGACCATCGACACGACGCCACCGCTGTTCAGCCTGCGGACGGCCAGGCGCCTCGCGGTCCGCAAGGGGCGCTATCTGACGCTGCGTTATCGTGCCGTCGATGCGAGAGGAACCGGCAAGCTGCTCGTGACCATCGCACCAAAGGCTCACAAGCAGGTCCACAAGGCCAGCTACGCGCTCCCGACACGCTGGACGCGCAAGTGGCAGAAGGCAAAGCTGCGCATGGCGCTGCGGCCGGGCACCTACGTCGTACGCCTGCGACTGGTCGATGCGGCCGGCAACCTCTCGGTGACCAGAAGCGTCAGCGTGACCATCAGGTAGGCACTCAGGCGTCGCGACCGGCTCGGCGAGCTGGTCGCGACGCCGACGGCCGGCGACGGTCGCGCGACGCCGTCGCCAGAGGCGCCTGCCGGCCGTCGCCCAGGACCCTGCCCAGGTACTGCCCCGTGTAGGAGTGCTCCGCCGCCTGGAGTAGGTCTTCGGGGGTGCCCGCGGCGATCACCTCGCCGCCCTCGTCGCCGCCCTCGGGCCCGAGATCGATGACCCAGTCGGCCGACTTGATGACGTCGAGGTTGTGCTCGATCACCACGACCGTGTTGCCCTGGTCGACAAGCCGCTGCAGCACGTGGAGGAGATGGTCGATGTCGGCAAAGTGCAGGCCGGTCGTGGGTTCGTCGAGGATGTACAGCGTGCGTCCGGTGGCTACCTTGGAGAGCTCGGCGGCGAGCTTGACTCGCTGCGCCTCGCCGCCGGAGAGCGTGGTCGCCGGCTGGCCGAGCTTGACATAGCCGAGACCGACGTCGTTCAGGGTCGTCACCCGGCGCGCGATGCGCGGCACGTTGGCAAAGAACGCGCAGGCGTCGTCGACGCTCATGTCGAGGACCTCGGCGATGTTCTTGCCCTTGAAGTAGACCTCGAGCGTGTCGCGGTTGTAACGCTGGCCCTTGCAGGCTTCGCAGGGCACGTAGACGTCGGGCAGAAAGTGCATCTCGATCTTGATCTGGCCGTCGCCCTTGCAGACCTCGCAGCGCCCGCCCTTGACATTGAAGCTGAAGCGTCCGGGCTTGTAGCCGCGCACCTTTGACTCGGGCGTGGCCGCAAAGAGCTGGCGGATATGGTCGAACACCCCCGTGTACGTTGCCGGGTTGGAGCGCGGCGTACGGCCGATGGGCGACTGGTCGATGTCGATGACCTTGTCGAGGAGCTCCACGCCTTCGATGCCGCCGTGGGCGCCGGCGCGAGCCCGCGAGCCCCGCATGACGCGCGCCGACGTGCCCTTGAAGAGGATCTCGTTGACGAGCGTCGACTTGCCCGAGCCCGACACGCCGGCGACGCAGGTGAACGCCCCGACGGGAAAGGCGACGTCGATGTGCTTGAGGTTGTGCATGGAGGCGTCGCGCACGGTGAGCCACTGCCGCGGCCGGCGCCGCTGCCTGGGGACCTCGATGCGCCGCCGTCCGGCGAGGTACTGCCCGGTGAGCGAGGCCGGCTCGGCGGCGATGAACGACGGCGGCCCCTGTGCCACGACCCAGCCGCCGTGCTCGCCGGCGCCGGGGCCCATATCGACCAAGTGGTCAGCGGCCCGCATGGTCTCCTCGTCGTGCTCGACCACGATGACCGTGTTGCCGAGGTCTCGCAGCCGCAGCAGCGTGTCGATGAGCCGGCGGTTGTCGCGCTGGTGAAGGCCAATGCTGGGTTCGTCGAGGATGTAGAGCACGCCGACGAGCGCCGAGCCGATCTGGGTGGCGAGGCGGATGCGCTGGGCTTCGCCGCCCGACAGCGAGGCGGCAGCCCGCCCGAGCGTAAGGTAGCCCACGCCGACGTCGGCCAGAAACCGCAGCCGCTCACGAATCTCCTTGACCACGCGGCCGCCGATGAGGCGCTCGGTCTCGGTCATGGACAGCGTCTCCAGAAAAGCGAGGGACTCGGCGACGCTGAGCAGCGTGAACTGATGGATGTTGCGCCCGCCCACCATGACGGCGAGGCTGGTCGGCTTGAGACGTGCGCCGTGGCACTCTTCGCACGGGCGCTCGCTCATGTACTCTTCGATCTTCTGGCGGATGAGGTCGGATTCGGTCTCGGCGTAGCGCCGCCGCAGGTTGGCGAGGATGCCGTGAAACTGGGCCGTGTAGTGCCGCCAGCGCCCCTGGTAGTTGCGGTAGCGCATGTCGATGCGGTCGGGCGTGCCGTTGAGAAACAGGTCGCGCTGCTGCGCCGGGAGATCGCGCCAGGGGGTATCGGGGTCGACCTGGTAGCGTTCGATGACGGCCTGGAAGGTGTCTTCCATCCAGCCCTTCGCCAGACCAAACGGCAGCAGAGCTCCCTGGCCGATGGAGAGCGTGTGGTCGGGCACCACCAGGTCGGGGTCGATCTCCTGTGTGGCGCCGAGCCCGTGACACGCCGGGCAGGCGCCGTGCGGGTTGTTGAATGAGAAGATGCGCGGCTGGATCTCGGGCATGGAGATGCCGCAATGCAGGCAGGCGAACTTTTCGGAGAAAGTCAGCGTGGGTCCGTCGGCCAGCTCGATGTCGACGAGCCCGTCGGACAGGCGGGCCGCGGTCTCGACGGAGTCGGTCAGACGGCGGCGCACGCCGTCGCTCATGACCAGCCGGTCGACGACCACCGAGATGTCGTGCTTGAACTTCTTGTCGAGCTCGATCTCTTCGTCGAGGGTGCGCACGTCGCCGTCGACCGCGACGCGGGTGAAGCCGTCGCCGCGCAGCTCGCGGAAGAGCTGCCCGTACTCCCCCTTGCGGCCGCGCACGACCGGAGCGTTGACGCTGAATCTGACGCCGGCTTCGAGCTCGAGCACCTGGTCGATGATCTGCTCGAGCGACTGGCCGGCGATGGGACGTCCGCAATTGGGGCAGTGTGGATGGCCGATGCGCGCGTAGAGCAGCCGCAGGTAGTCGTAGATCTCGGTGGCCGTGCCGACCGTGGAGCGCGGGTTGCGCGAGGTGGTCCGCTGGTCGATCGAGATCGCCGGCGAGAGACCTTCGATACTGTCGACGTCGGGCTTATCCATCTGGCCGAGGAACTGGCGGGCATAGGCCGACAGCGACTCGACGTAGCGGCGCTGGCCTTCGGCGTAGATGGTGTCGAAGGCCAGCGACGACTTGCCCGAGCCCGAGAGACCGGTGATGACGATAAAGCGGTCACGCGGCAAGGTGAGCGAGACGTTCTTGAGGTTGTGTTCGCGGGCGCCGGTGATGACGATGGCGTCGCTCAAGCGGTTCCTTTCGGTGGTCAGTCCAACAGCAGCAGACCGGTCCAGACGGGATCGTCGCCGGCCGGCATCTGGACCGGCAGTCCGGCCGCGGCGGCGGTGGCCAGCACGTCGATACCCACCGCCTCCATGGACGGCCGCGCGCGGAACGGCTTGCGGCACGGTGCGGTGGTCGATGCCCCCGTGACGGCGGCGACGCAGGTCTCGCACAGCCGGCACTCGCCGCCGCCGAAGGCGGCCGCGAACACATAACCGAGGCTCAGCGCCTCGCGTTCGAGGCCGTCCAGAACCGCGGCGAAGTCGTTCTGGCCGGCCGCGAGGGCACCCTGGTAGGCCTTGCTCGCCTGGAGCTCGTCGATACCCTTGCCGTCGTAGCGCCGCTGCACGTCGGTTGCCGTCAGCGGGATGCCCTGCTGGGCGACGAGGGCCAGCGAGTATCGTCGCAGCGCGGCGGCGAACTGCTCGCCGGTGGGGGCGAACGGCGGGCACATGAGGTTGCGCCCGTAGCCGGCGCACAGCGGCACGCGGCACTTGAGGACGACACGCGGGTCGACCACGACCTCGAGCGCCGGCAACGGCCGCGCGGCGCGCGCGCCGAGCGCGACCGCGCGCTCGCACAGCGCCGCGGCGTCTCGCTCGAGTCTGGTCATGGTCTCACTCCTTTTGTCGGCGCACACCGTCGGCGGACCAGGCGAGCCTGAGCGCCGTCAGGCGACGGTCGCCCGGCGACGCCCCAGCTCGCGCGACAGCTCCCTGATCTCGTCGCGCAGCTTGGCGGCGTATTCGAACTTGAGCTGGTCGGCGGCCGTGAACATCTCGGCCTCGAGATCGGCGATGAGCTTCTCGAGGTCGGCCGCCGGCATGGCGGCGCCTTCGTCGGCCGCCCGCAGACTCCGCTGCCGGCCCTTGCCGGGGACCGCCGCCTGCTGGGAGCTCATCTGGGCGATGTCGGTGACCGCCTTGACGATGCTGCGCGGCGTGATGCCGTGCTCTTCATTGTAGGCCATCTGACGGCGCCGGCGGCGGTCGGTTTCGTCGAGAGCAAAGCGCATCGCGGCCGTTTCGCGGTCGGCGTACATGATCACCGTGCCATGGATGTTGCGCGCCGCCCGGCCGATCGTCTGGATAAGACTGGTCTGACCGCGCAGGAAGCCCTCTTTGTCGGCGTCGAGGATGGCGACCAGCGTGACCTCGGGCATGTCGATACCCTCGCGCAGCAGGTTGATGCCGACCAGGATGTCGAACTCGCCCAGCCGCAGCTCGCGCACGATCTGCAGGCGCTCGAGCGTGTCGATCTCGCTGTGCAGGTAGCGCACCTTGAAGCCGTTTTCGACCAGATAGTCGGTGAGGTCTTCGGCCATGCGCTTGGTGAGCGTGGTCACCAGGACCCGCTCGTTGCGCTCGATGCGACGGCGCGCTTCGTTCATGAGGTCGTCAATCTGGCCTGCCGTGGCGCGCACTTCGACCGCCGGGTCGATGAGCCCGGTGGGCCGGATGATCTGCTCGGCGATGTTGACGCTTTCGCGCAGCTCGAACGGCCCCGGCGTGGCGCTGACGAAAATGGTCTGCGGCACCTTGGCGATGAACTCGTCGAAGCGCAGCGGCCGGTTGTCGAGGGCGCTCGGCAGCCGGAACCCGTAGTCGACGAGCGTCTGCTTGCGCGAGCGGTCGCCTTCGTGCATGCCGCGGATCTGGGGCACCGTCATGTGCGACTCGTCGATGAAGACCAGAAAGTCGCTGGGAAAGAAGTCGAGCAGGCAGTTGGGCGTGGCCCCCGGCTGCTTGCCGAGCAGGATGCGCGAGTAGTTTTCGATGCCGTTGCAGAAGCCCATCTCGCGCAGCATCTCCATGTCGTAGTGCGTGCGCTGGCGCAGGCGGTGGGACTCGAGGACCTTGTCGTGGGCGTCAAACCAGGCGCAGCGCTCGTCGAGCTCGCGCTGGATCTCGGCCAGCGCCCGCTCGACGGCCGGGCCGTTTGTGACGAAATGCGTGGCCGGGTAGACGGCTACGTACTGCGGCTTTTCGACGACCTCGCCGCTCACCGGGTCGAAGCGCGTGATGGCTTCGATCTCGTCGCCCCACAGTTCGACGCGCACCAGTGTGTCCTGGTCGGCCGGCCAGACCTCGAACGAGTCGCCGCGCACGCGGAACTTGCCCCGCGTGGGTTCGTAGTCGTTGCGCTGGTACTGGATGTCGACCAGCTTGCGCAGCACGGCGTCGCGCTCGATGTGGTCGCCGCTGCGCAGGAGCACCACGCTCTGCAGATAGTCGTCGGGCGAGCCGAGGCCGAAGATGCAGCTCACACTCGCCACTATCACCGTGTCGCGCCGCATGAGCAGGGCGTTGGTGGCCGCGTGGCGCAGGCGGTCGATCTCGTCGTTGATGGACGAATCCTTCTCGATGTACAGGTCGCGCTGAGGCACGTAGGCCTCGGGCTGGTAGTAGTCGTAGTAGCTCACGAAGTACTCGACCGCGCTGGTGGGCAGGAACTCGCGGAACTCGTTGCAGAGCTGGGCCGCGAGCGTCTTGTTGTGGGCGATCACGAGGGTCGGCTTGCACGACCGGGCGATGACGTTGGCCATGGTAAAGGTCTTGCCGGAGCCCGTGACGCCGAGGAGCGTCTGGAACCGATCGCCGCGCGCCACGCCCTCGGCGAGGCTTTCGACCGCCTGGGGCTGGTCGCCGGTGAGCGCGTAGTCGGCTTGCAGGTGAAAAATGTCCGTCACAATGGTGCGATGCTAGCAGAGCGAACACATGTTCGCAATGGTCAGCCGCCGCTCGCCGGGCCCAGCTGCGCTGCGTAAGCTCGCCGGTAGAGCTTCTGCAGCGCCAGCACGTGGGTCACATAGTCGCGCGTCTCGCTGAACGGGATGGCCTGCGGAACAAGCTTGCCCCCCGTGGTCGTCAACCACGCATCGACGTTGCTCTGACCGGCATTGTAGGCCGCCACGGCGGCCGCCTCCGAACCGTGGTAGTGGTCGAGCAGCTGGCGCAGGTAGTAGCAGCCGTACAGGATGTTGACGCGCGGATCGGTGAGGTCGGCCGCGACGAATCCCGTGCCCCCCGTCTTGCGGGCGATGTCCTGCGCGGTCGAGGGCAGAACCTGCATAAGACCGACCGCGCCCTGGTGTGAGCTCACGTCGTCGCGGAAGCGGCTCTCCTCGTAGATCACGGCGGCCACCAGCGCGGGATCGAGATGGTTCTTGCGCGCCGCCATACGGATGGCGTCGATGTGCGAGAGCGGGTACACGGCGCGCAGGAACGGCGCGGGTTTGGTCAGTGTGAGGAGTCCCCACACCGCCGCCAGCGCCACGAGAGCGAGGCCGCCGATCAGCAGCCGGCGTCGCACGCGGCCTTAGCGACTCGGCGGCGAGGTGCCGCGCCGGCCACTCTCGGCCAGGATCGTCGCATACGTCTCGCCGACGTACCTCTTCAGCCCGTCGCGCCCGCCGGTGTTGTCGACGACGAAGTCGCTGAGCGTAGCCTTGTCGTCTTCGGGCAGCTGGCGGGCGGCGCGGCGCTTGAACTCCGCGCCGGTCACCTTGGCCGAGATCCGCTTGCGCCGAGCGGCTTCGGGCGCGGTGACCAGCAGGACATAGTCGAACACGTCGGCCATGCCGGTCTCGAAGAGCAGCGGCACCTCGGCGGCCAGGAGCGGCGGTCGCGGCCGGCGCGCCTCCTGTTCGCGCGCCCAGGCGTCGATCAGGCGCTTGACGTGCGGATGCAGAAGGCTCTCCAGCCAGACGAGCTCGCCGGCGTCGCTGAAGACCACTTGTGCGAGCGCCGGCCGGGCGATCTGTTCGTCCTGGACGACGACGTCCCCGAAGTGACGCTCGACGCGATCGATGATGGCTTGCTCTTCGAGCAGGCGGTGGACGAGCTCGTCGGCCGACGCGACCGCCGCGCCGAGCTCGGCCAGGAACGCCATGGCCGTGGACTTGCCGGAGCCGATGCCGCCGGTCACGCCGAGGCGGGGAATGCGATGTGGCTTCATGGCTTCACCGTCAGCCGTGGCGACGGCGAGCCGCTCGAGCCGGCTCGCCGTCGCCACGCAGGGTCGGTGCGCGGCCGTCAGGCCTTTGCGGACGGCTCGTCGGCGGCCGAGTCGTCGTCGGATGGCCCGGCCTCGCCGGACGTCCGCTCCTCGGCGCCCGCCGGGAAGACTTCGTCGCTCAGCCCCAGAGTGGGCGTGTCGGCGCTGTCGGCCTCGTCGCCGGCAGGCGTCCCGGTGTCGGCCGCCTCGTCGGCGCCCTGGTCGCCGGCCTCATGTATCGCCTCGGCGACGACTTCCTCGTCGGCGACCTCGGCGACGGCCTCGGCCACCAGCACCTCGTCCTCAACGTCGGCCTCGGGCTCGGGCTCGGGCTTGATCATGGGCTCGACCTGCTGACCCTCGACGCGCTTGATGCTGAGGCTCAGGCGGCGGCGATCGGAGTCGATCTCGATGACCTTGACCTGCACCTGCTGACCGACCGAGACGACCTCGTCGGGCCGCTCGACATGCCGGTTGGCAAGCTCGGAGATGTGCACGAGACCCTCGATGCCCTCGTAGATCTCGACGAAGGCGCCGAAGGCCACGATCTTGGTGACGCGCCCCTGCACGACGTCGCCGATGCGATGCTCGGCGACGATCTTCTGCCAGGGGTCATCCTGGGTCTGCTTGAGGCCCAGGCTGATACGCTGCCGGTCGCGGTCGATGTCCAGAACCTTGACCTTGACCTCCTGGTTGACCTGCAGGACCTCGGACGGGTGATTGATGTGGGTCCAGGACAGCTCGGAGATGTGGATCAGGCCGTCGATGCCGTCGAGATCGACGAAAGCGCCGAAGTCGACGATGTTCGAGATCGTACCGGTGACGATGTCGCCCACGTTCAGCTCGTCGATGATCTGCTGGCGGACCTCCTTGCGCTCCTCTTCGAGGACCGCGCGGCGCGACAGCACCACGTTGTTGCGGTTGCGGTTCATCTCGATGACCCGGCAGGAGAGCTCCTGACCGACGTACTCGGAAAGGTCCTGCACGCGGCGGATGTCGACCAGCGAGGCCGGCAGGAAACCGCGCACGCCGAGGTCGAGGATGAGTCCGCCCTTGACGACTTCGATGACCGTGCCCTGCACCGGGACGCCGCTTTCGTGCGCCTCTTCGATGCGCTTCCAGGCCTTCTCGAAACGAGCCCGTTTCTTGGAGAGGATCAGGCGCCCGTCGGCGTCTTCTTTTTGCATGACGAGCGCGTCGATCTCCTCGCCGAGCTGCACCTCGTCGGAGGTGTTCACGGACTTGCGGATCGACAGCTCGCTGACGGGTATGACGCCCTCGGACTTGTAGCCGATGTCGACCAGGACTTCGTCCTTGTCGATGCGCACCACGGTCCCGGTGACGATGTCGCCCTCACCGAAGATGTTGATGGTGAGGTCGTAGTTGGGGACGATCTGTCCGTCGACCTCGGTGAGGTAGCCCTCGCTCTCGGCGATGATCTGGGCGTTCTCGGGGGAGATGTGAACGGGCGCGGCTACTTGAGTGTTCTCGGTCATGTCGGTCGCTTGCCTTCCTTTCCGGCGTGCACGTGCGGTCCGTCGCTTTCCGATTGAGCCCGCGACCCTGAAGGACCGCCTCGGGTCGCAAGCCTAGGGATTGTACCACTTGCACCGTCGGCGCGGTCGGACGCGGCGTGCGGCGACACACGCTCCACGGACGGCGACACACGCTCGACAGACGGCGGCGGGGGCCTATTTCGCCGACAGCCAGGTGTCGCCGACGCCGATGCTCACATCGAGCGGCGGGTCCATCTCGAAGGCGCCGCACATCGCCTCGCGCACCAGCGGCACGACCTGGTCGATCTCGTCGGGAGGACTCTCGAAGACCAGCTCGTCGTGGACCTGCAAGACGAGGCGGCTGCGCAAGCTCCGCGCGGCAAGGGCCGCGGTCACGTGCAGCATGGCCACCTTGATGATGTCGGCGGCGCTGCCCTGCAGCACGGTATTGACCGCCAGGCGCTCGCCGAGCGCGCGCTCGCGGAAGCTGTGGGCGCGCAGCTCGGGCACCCCCCGTCGGCGCCCGAACACGGTCGTCACGTAGCCGGCCTCGACGGCCTCGGCGATGACCTTGTCGCGAAAGACCCTGACCCGCGGGTACTTCGCGAAGTAGGCGTCGATGAAGGCGCGGGCTTCGTCGACGGGCATGTCGACCTGTTCCGAAAGGCCGAACGCCGAGAGGCCGTACATGATGCCGAAGTTGGTCGCCTTGGCACGCTCGCGCTGGCGCTTGGTCACCTGCTCGACGGGGATGCCGGCGACCGCCGCGGCCGTCACCCGGTGCACGTCCTCGCCCCGCCGGTAGGCGTCGATCAGCGCCGGCTCCTGGGCCAGGAAGGCCATCAGGCGCAGCTCGATCTGTGAGTAGTCGGCCACCACCAGGCGCATGCCGTCGGCGGCGATGAAGCAGTCGCGGATCTGGCTGCCGAGCTCGGTGCGGATGGGGATGTTCTGCAGGTTCGGGTTGGAGCTCGACAGGCGGCCGGTCGAGGCCACCGTCTGGTTGAAGGTGGTATGCAGCCGGCCGGTGCGCGCATCGACAGACGCCGGCAGCGGCTCCAGGTAAGTGTTCACCAGCTTGGTGAGCTCGCGCCACTCTTCGATGAGGGGCACGATCGCGTGCTGCTCGCGCAGCGTCCGCAGGACGCGCGCGTCGGTGGAGTAGCCGGTCTTGCCCTTGCGCACGGGCTGCAGGCCGAGGCGCGAGAACAGCACGTCGGCGACCTGCTGCGGGGAACCGATGGTAAAGTCGCCGCCGGCCAGCTCGACGATGCGATCGTGGACCTCGTCGATGCGATCGCGCAGCCGCGCCGTGATCTCACCCAGCCGATGCACGTCGATGGCCACTCCCACGGCCTCCATCGCGGCCAGCACGCGCACCAGGGGAAGCTCTATGTCGTCGAAGAGCGCGGCGAGCCCCAGCTCGGTCAGACGCCGGCGCTGCTGCCCGTACAGGCGCCACGTGAGCACCGCCCGGGTGGCGGCCAGGGCTTCGCTGCGCGGTCCCTCGGCGATGTGCTCCTCGTCGCCGCCGGCGAGCTTGAAGAGGTCGTCCTCGGGACGTTCGGGCTGCAGCAGGTAGGCGGCGATGTCGGTGTCGAAGGCCGGGTCGGACACCGCCGCCGTGAAGTACGGCAGCGACTTGGCGTCGTGGGCCACGACGTGGCCGGCCACACCCCACAGCCGGCGCCAGTCGCTGGGCTCGAGGCGCGCCGCGACGGCCGGGTCGCCGCCGTCGTAGACGGCGGCGACCCGGCCGTCGCTCTCGCCCTCGCCGACCGCCACCACGCCGAGCGCCGCGTCACCCCGGGCGAGCACGTCGAGCAGAGCCTGAGCATCGTCGGCGATCTCCACCCGGGGAAACGCGGTCGGCTGCGCCGGGACACCGGCGGCGGCGGCGGCGTCCGGCGACCGCGGGAGCTCGCGCACGCGGCGCGCCAGGCTGGCGAACTCGAAGCGCTTGAAGAACTCCTCGACCTCACGCCCGGGCAGCGTGTAACCGGTGCGCGCGACGATCGCCACGACGTCCTCGTCGAGCGGCACGTCGAGCACCATGCCGGCCAGCCGCCTGGAGAGCCGGGCGGCGGCTTCGTGCTCTGCCAGCAGCGCGCGGCGCTTGTCGGAGCCCACCTCGTCGAGGTGCTCGTACAGGTTGTCGACCGTGCCGAACTGCGCAATGAGCGCCGCCGCCGTCTTCTCACCCACCCCCGGCACGCCCGGGATGTTGTCGGACGTGTCACCTTTGAGGCCGATGAAGTCGGGAATCTGGGCCGGCGTCACGCCGAAACGCTCGACCACGGCGGCCGGCGTGTAGATCTTCACGTCGGTCACGCCGCGCCCGGTGGTCACCACCCAGACGTCGTCGTCGACGATCTGCAGCGCGTCGCGGTCGCCGGTGACCACCAGCGCGCCACGGCCCTGCCGCTTGGCCTCGGCGGCCAACGTACCAAGGATGTCGTCGGCCTCGTAGCCCGGTTTGACGAGGTTGGGGATGGCGAAGGCATCCATGAGGCCCGGCAGGTGCGCCCACTGCCGCGAGAGCGGCTCGGGCATCGGCGGCCGCTGCGCCTTGTAGCCGTCGAACTCCTCGTGGCGAAAGGTCTTCTCGCGGGCGTCCCAGGCCACCGCCACAGCCGCCGGCTCGAACTCGGCCACCAGCTTGAGGAGCATCTGCGAGAGGCCGTAGATGGCGTTCGTCGGAAATCCCTCGCGCGTGGCGATCGTCTCGGGCAGGGCATAGTAAGCACGGTAGGCCAGGCTGGAACCGTCGATGAGAATGAGGCGGCCCTTGACCGCGGCGTCGTCCATGACGTGATTCTACCGCGAAACGCGGCTGTGCCCGGCGCCCGACGGCGTCGTCGCCGGTCAGACGGAAGGCGTCAGGGGGCCGGCCAGGGCCGGCCGGCCGTGACCACGACCGTCGCGGCGTCGACCGGTCGGCGGCAGCCCGAACAGTTCGCGGCGACGCAGGAGGACCTCGCAGTCGGGGGCCGCCAGCGGCCGGCCGAACAGATAGCCCTGCATCTCCTCACAGCCGTTCCTGCGCAGGGCGTCGAACTGCTCGCGCGTCTCGACGCCCTCGGCCACCACGTTCAAGCCGAGCCGCCGGCCAAGGGCGATGACGGCGATGACGATCGTCATGTCGCGATCGTGGTCGAGCATGCCGGCCACAAAGGTGCGGTCGATCTTTACGGTGGCGACCGACAGTGAGCTGAGCAGGCTGAGCGACGAGTACCCCGTGCCGAAGTCGTCGAGCGCGACACGTACGCCCAGTCCCTTGATATTGTCGACGGCGACTCTCGCCAGCTCGGCGTCGGCCATGACGGCCGTCTCGGTGATCTCGATCTCGAGGTAGCGGGCCTCGAGACCGCTGACCTCGAGCGCCCGGGAGATGTTCGCCAGCAGCTTGTCGTCGCCGAGCTGCCGCGCCGACAGGTTCACGGCCAGCCGCGGCTTGGCGAGGCCGGCGTCGTGCCAGGCCTTGACCTGCCGGCAGGCCGCCTCGAGGACCCACTCGCCCATGGGCACGATCAGGCCGGTGTCCTCGGCGAGCGGGATGAACGCCGCGGGCGCCAGCAGGCCGCGCACGGGGTGCTGCCAGCGCACGAGCGCCTCGACACCGACGACCACGCCCTTCCGACCGCGGATCAGCGGCTGGTAGTGCACCCTGAGCTCGCCGTTTTCGAGGGCCCGGTGCAGCTCGCTCTCCAGCGCGAGACGTTCGGCGAACTGGGAGTCCAGAGTGACGTCGTAGAGGCGCCCCGCGCCGCCGCCGTCGCGCTTGGCCCGACGCATCGCGACCGTCGCGTCGCGCATGAGGGTGTCGGGCTCGGCGGCGTCATCGGGGCAGAGCGCGACACCCATGCTGAGCTGCACGTAGACGGGTTCGCCGTCGACCTCCAGGGCGCTGCGAAAATCCGCGGCGATGCGGTCGCACACCGTGGTCATCT
>Ga0182014_10004626_pt1 | contig 15687 bp, 6 predicted proteins | sample 612S2DmetaG_FD_120489 | JGI IMG/M metagenome (GOLD analysis project Ga0182014, IMG submission 120489) | Permafrost microbial communities from Stordalen Mire, Sweden - 612S2D metaG | ecosystem: Environmental > Terrestrial > Soil > Wetlands > Permafrost | place: Sweden: Stordalen | collected... | reverse complement strand
GCGTGCGTTTCGCCGGGCGCGGAGCGGAGATCGCCTCGTCGAAGCTTGCCGGGGATTGGCGCGGCTACGATCGCCTGCTCTTCGACATCTACAGCGATCGCAAAGATGTCCTGACCGCCACGTTGCGCATCTATGACGAGGCCGCCGTGAAGAGCGGGGCGCGGCGCGACTACTTCGAAGCGGATAACCAGATCCTGCTTCTGGGCGGCTGGAATCATATCGAGATGAAGCTCGCGGGCCTGCATGCGGCTTCCTACCAGCGCCAGTTGGCGCTTGACCGGATCCGCCGTATCACGCTCTCGATGGACCGCGGAGCGCTGCCTTGCATTTTGCACATCGACAATCTGCGCCTGATGGCGGGCGAGGAGCCGCCCGAAAGCGCCTCGCGTACGGAGCCGCAGGATGCGGTCACCATTCTGGATGGCCGCTTCTTCCAGGTCCGCCAGGTTGCGCCGCCGGACGAAGTGCCGGAATCCGCGGCAGTCGCGCGGCTACGTGAAGAAGCCCGGCGCGAAGCCAATCTGCTGGGCGAGATCATCCAAACCGCGCAAATGCAGGGCATCGAGACAATCTACGCAGAGAGGCATATGGTGACGGCCGACCTCGGCTTGCATGTGCGCCCACGCCTGGCGTGGTTCAACAACGATTCGACAAAACGCGAGATGTTCGAATACGTGGTCCGGAGCTGCCGGCAGGCACGTCTGGAATTGGAACGGAAGATCGCGGGCCTCGATCGTCTTCCGGCGGTCGACGACACGCAGGTGGGCGAGCCGCTGGTGCGGCCCTTCCCGCCACTGAAGGGGAGGCCGGTTCGCGACTGGTTTTTTCGCGACGAGCGAGGCGAGCCAATGATCATCCTGTCACTGCACTCGCCGAGCCGTCTTCTGCAGCGCTTCTTCGCCACCCCGCAACAGCATATAGAGAGCTATTCGGTCGGCGGCGGCTCGCGTTGGACCATCGAGCAATCGCCGGTGTACGCCGCGTTTCAGCAAGATCCCGACACGCACCGCGTGGGCTGGGACGGGTGGTGCGGCCATCTCATCCGGGATCTCGATTCGGAGGGCACCAGCAAACCCGAGAACACGGTGATCTGCCTGGAAAGTCCTCGCATCCGCAAAGCCATCGAAGAGTACATCCGCATCAACATCCCGCGGATGCATGCCAATCCCGAGCTGCTTTACAATATTCTGGCCTATGAGCTGATGTACATGTGCTACTGCGAGCGCAGCCAGCAGGCCTTCCGCACGTGGCTGGAGGCCACGCACGGCACGATCATCGCGGCCAATAAGAAATGGGGCACGTCCTTCAAAGACTTCCGCGAAGTGATCGCGCCGCCGGTGAAGGATGCGCATCCCTTACCCGGCACCAACCGGGGCTTGTGGTATGACTGGGCGCGTTTCAACCAGGACCGGTTTACCGAGCACCTGCTATGGGTCCGCGACCTCGTCCACAAGGTGGATCCCTCCGTGCCGCTGGCAGCGGGCGGCAGTTTCAGCATGCTCTCCGGCATTGCCGGAACGACGGGCATCGATGAAGAGCGGATCGTGAACGAGGTGGATGATGTGATCATTCATGAAGGCGGCGGCTCGACCATGGGGATGGACCTGCAACTGGCGCTAGCGGAGAAGAAGAAGCCGCTGGCCGATCCGGAGATGAGCCTGGGATCGGTACAAGCTCTGCTGCCACACTTGCTGCACGGAAAATCGGTGGTGCAGATCTGGCACTGGCCTGCCCAGCCGGGCAATGAATTCCACGGCAACAATCAAACTTCGCTGGCCCACGGCTGGCAGTACTCGCTGGCGGATGTCGGGGAGTTGTTACGCGTGGCGCTGGACGTGCGTCGTCTGAACAACGAGGTCGCCGCGTTTGCAGATGTCCCGGCGCAAGCCGCCATACTGTATTCGCAGACCGCGACGCTGCAGTTGCCTCCGGAGATGCTCACCTGGGACACCACTCCGTATTTGCACGAACTGCGCCAGACATACGAGGCCAGCCGGCACCTGGATGCACGGGTGACTTTCGTGACCGAGAGGCAGATTCGCAAGGGCTGGTTGGAGCGGTTCAGGATTCTGCTTGTCCCGGCGGTGAAGAACTTGCCCGCCGATGTGGTTGGTAAGATCTGGGATTACGTCTCGCAGGGCGGGCGCGTTTTGTTTCTCGCCGAGTCGTTGCTAGGGGATGAGTACAACAGGCCCGCTGCGTACTTGGACCGCTTGGGAATTCGCGTGCTCGCAACCCAAGAGCCCAGCGTGGGACTCGGCGGCACGCTGCAAAGCTATTACCAGAGCTTCTCCGAAGACGTAACGTTTGCCCAGGCGCCGCCGGTGTCGCTCAAGCCGGAGGCCGGCGAACTGCCTGGGGCGGTGGGCGGAATGAAGACGCGGGGCCTGCGCCAGACCGTGAGTGCATCGCGGGACACAGCGGTCCTATTTCGATATCCGGATGGTAGTCCGGCGATTCTGCGCGTTCCGCTGGGACGGGGTATGGCTTACTACTCGGCGGCAGCTCTCGATGCGGCGGACTACGGCCGGCTGCTCGATTGTCTGTTCGGCGAAGCGGGCGTCGACCGGCCGGTGCGCGTCCGGCCGGTGGATGGCGGCGCCCAGAGCGGGGTGGAAGCGCGCTTCGCGGAAATGGGGGACCGGAAGCTTCTCTATGTCGTGAATTCCGGTGACCAGCCGGTTCGATTGCATGTCGAAGTGGCGCGCTGGACGTTTCGCAGTTTGCGCGAACTCCGCGAAGAGTCCGACATCGACGGCGGTGTGATTACGGTTCCGGCGAGGCAGACCGCTCTATACGAGATGCTGGGTTACCAGAGCAAATAGCAGGCGGACAGGTCTGACGCCTCGACATCGGCCGCCTTGCTGTCCAAGCCGCCAGCGGCTTCCGCTATGTGTTCTGAGAGCTCATCAACACCGAATGTGTGCGTCCCTCCGAAGCCCTGGGGTCGAAACTCGTGAAATAGCGTGCCAGCACCAACGCTACGGCACCCAGCAAGGGCGCGTTAGCGGCGTGCTGCGACGGAAAAATACGCACTGCGCTGACGTAATACGCGGCCACTCTGCGGCGCACCGTCTCCCAGACGATTTCAGCGATCAAGTCCCAAGCTTCCGCAAACCAGTCGCCCAGAATAATGGCTTCGGGATTCAGCGCCCAAATCAGATTGGCAAAGCCGATGGCGGCGTAGCGGCCCCACTGCTCGACCGCGCGGCGGCCCACTGCATCGCCGGCCCGTGCTTTCTGAATGATGTCAGAGGCCGTGAGCTGTGCGCCTTCCTGCCCGCTCTCACCGTCCAATTCGGTATAGAGCCGGCACAGGGCGAAGTCGGAGGCATACTGTTCCAGGCAGCCTGTACTGCCGCAGGCACACGGCCGGCCGTCGGCGTATAGCGTGGTGTGACCGAACTCCGCGGCGGCCGAATAGGCTCCCTGCAAAATCTGCCCCCGGATGATGACGCCAGTGCCCAAGCCCCCGCGCGCGGTCACAAATACGAAATCGTTCAGCCGCTGTCCACCCGGCTGGGCGAACCACATCTCTGCGAAGGCCGACAACTTGCAGGTGTTCTCATAGAGGAATGGGAAGGGCAATTGCTGTCGCAACATCGCGCCGGCGTCAACACCAAACCAACCGAGATTCTCGGCTGCAATTACCTTCCCGGAAGCTCGGTCAATAGTGCCTGGCAAGCCGATCCCCGCGCCTAGAACTACGTCGGGCGGCAAGTGGTCTACAAGAGACTTGATGGCCGAATGCACCCGGTCAAGGCACACCTCATGATTGCGATGCGGGGGAACCATCTTGTCGCTGATGATGCGGCCGTTGAGATCCGCCAGGGCCACGCGTGAGCCGGATCCCGAGATCTCAACCGCCACGGCCATCCGAGCCTCGGGCCGCAGATGCAAGGCAGTCGGACGGCGTCCCACCTGGGAGTGATTGGCGACCTGCTCTTCGGTGACCATCTTCTCCCGCTTGAGGCGATTCAAGATGAAGGTGACGGAACTGGGAGAAAGACCGGTGTATCGCGCAATGTCGGCACGGGACATCGACGGGTTTTCACGGATCGTGTTCAGCACCACCCGTTCATTCGCTTGTCGCAGAGACGATTTCTTAAGAGCTCCCCCGGTTGTAAATGTAACGTTAGGCACTTAGGCGCCTCCGAAATCTGTGGGACGATTCTCACTAAAACAGTAACAAACAATTATGGCATTAGCTGTCAAGGAGATCAACCGCACCGCCTGTCGACGACGGCGAACATTGACAGAGGAACCCGTTCGCCCTTGGGCTCCTCGAGCTTGGAGGATTCACGCTTGGACGATTTCTCATAACAAAATGATATTAAAGAACATATATCATTTCACCTGACAGGGCGAAACCTAGCCTGTTGCCCTCTCCCGCCAAAATGATTCACCTCCGAGAAAAACCTCTTGACATCTTATTTTAAAAAGTATATACAGTAATAAAATGAATCTCAGGTCTTGGATCGGGTAGGTTGGTCCGAGAGCCGAATTGCCGATTTCTGATTCGATGAGGAGTAAGGTTATGGGCGGTCTCACTCGCATTTTTGCCTGCGTCTTTGTGCTAGCCCTTACGGCCGGCCTGATTCAGGCGCAGGTCACGCAAAGCAGCATCCTCGGGAACGTGGCGGATTCCAGCGGCGCCGCCATGGTGAATGCCGCCGTAATCGCCACAAACCAGGACACTGGTATTGAGCGCACCGTCACGACAAACGAGAGCGGCGATTATCGCGTCGCCGGCCTCGAACCCGGACGCTACTCGGTTAAGGTCAGCGCCAAGGGGTTCCAGACAGTCTTGTCATCCGGAATCGTCCTGGTGGCGGACCAGGAACGGCGCGTGGACGTCAAGCTCGAGGTGGGCGACGTCGCGACCCGTCTGGAAGTATCGGGCGGCGCGGCATCCGAGATCGAGACCGAGACGGCGACGCTATCCAACATCAAGAGCGCCAGAGAGTTTGTGGAGCTCCCGATGAGTGTCCTGGGACGCTCGTTTTTCAATATCACCGCAGTGTCCGCCGGAGTGCAGGGCAACCTGACCAATGGTGCCCGCGACACGGCCAACAACTTCACGATCGACGGATTTACGGCGAACGACCCGCTCGCCAGTACCCAGACGGCAAACGGCATGGTCGCCGGCCCCGAGGAGCTTCAGGAGATCAAGCTCCAGACCGCCAACAATTCGGCAGAGTACCCGCAAGTGGGCCAGTACATTGGCGTATCCAAGTCGGGTACCAACACGCTTCATGGCTCCTTCTACTGGGGCAACTACAATACTGCAACGGCCGCCCGGAGCTTTTTCGCAGGGAGTCGCCCCTCCAGGTCGCTCGACAACATGTTCGCGGTCACCAACGGCGGCCCGGTTTACATCCCCAAGCTCTACGACGGGCGAAACCGGACCTTCTACTTCTTTGGTTACGACGGGAGCCGATACCGCACCGGCAACGAGCAGATTCTTGAAGTTCCAACAACGGCCATGCGGCAAGGCGACTTCTCCGCGCTCCTCCCCTCCATCACCATCGTCGATCCATCCACCGGCCAGCCATTCTCCGGCAACGTGATTCCGGCCTCTCAAATCAGTTCGGTTTCAAAGGCCGTACAGGACATGGTCTACCCAGCTCCGAATCGCGCTGGCGGGGGAACCTTTGGTCTCGCCGGCAACTACTATGCAAATCCCGGAGGCGCGTTTAATTCCGACTCAGTCAACTCTCGGGTGGACCAGAAGCTGAGCGATAGAAACAATCTGTTCGTGACGGTCGGCCTCGCCATCCACAACCATGACAGTTATCCCGGTGCACTGCAGAACGGTTGGGGCGGCTACTACGACAACCACCCCGACAGTATCGTCGGACTCTCCGACACCCACACCTTTAGCACGAATGTTGTGAATCAGGCGAAGATGGGCTTCTCCCGCGACTTCGGGACCTATTACGACTGGAATTACGGCACCAGCGTGATCCCGAAAATCGGTCTCCAGGGGATTGGAAACCCTGGCAATAGTCCGATTCTGGCCGGCATGCCCGCATTCACGTTCTACGGAGGGGCGGAGGGCTTCCAGGGTACCGACAACTGGGCCAACGGACAAACCTCGGGATCCAATACCTGGCAATGGACGGACAACCTCTCCTGGTTCCATGGCCGCCATAACTTGAAGTTTGGCGCGGATGTCCGGCGCTTCCAGGCCAACGATCAAAGCCAGCCGCAATCGGAGCGCGGCTCTTTCGCCTTCGATGACCAACTTAGCGGTTTCGACTACGCCAATTTTCTTCTCGGCCTCCCAAGCTACGCCACGCGCACCATTGCCCGGCCGAATGCGTACCTGCGCAGCACGCTTTCGGGGCTGTACGCTCAGGACGAATTCAAGCTTAACCGGCGCATTACGCTAAACTACGGTCTGCGGTACGAGTACCAGTCTCCCTGGGTGGATAAGTACGATCGCCTCTTCACCTTCGTACCCAAGCTGAACAGCCTGGTGACGGCCGGGAACACAATCCCGAGCGATCTCGTTCCGGCGATCGCCGCCGCCCTACCCATCATGACCGCGTCGCAAGCAGGTCTTCCGACGCATAGTCTGATCAAGTCCGATTATCTTAACTTCAGTCCTCGTGTGGGGCTGGCGATTCGTCCGTTGAGCGATAACAAGACCGTGGTCCGGCTCGGCTACGGCGTTTACACATCGATGATTCCAGGCTATACCGCTCTCGGCGACCTCACGGGAGGACCGTGGCAATCGGATGAGTCCTTCTTTATCCAGAACAATCAGCCCAGCATCCAGTTCCCGGCTCCGTTCACCACGACCGGTCAGTATTCGGGACTTCAAAGCATTAACGCCATGAATGCCTATTTCCCCAACGAAAGAACCCAACAGTGGAACGTGTCTATGGGAAGAGAATTCTGGAAGACCGCCATCGACGTGGCGTATATCGGTACCAAGGGCGAGAATCTGCCTTACACTGACAATCTCAATGAGTTGCCGCCGAGCACGACACCCTATGATTTTTCCCGGGTGGCCTTCCCGCAGTATAGCTCTATCACTTTGACCGAGACGGGAGCGTCGTCCATTTACAACGGCCTGAACATTCAAGCCGACCGCAAGATGCGCGGCGGCTTGAACTTTAACGTCAACTACACCTGGTGCAAGGCCCTCACCGACCTGTTTCTGAACAGCGGCAACGAAGGGAGCATGGTGCAGCAGAACCAATACCAACGCTACCTGGAGCGCGGCGACGATCCGGACATCCGGCGCCAGCAGCTCCGCTTCAGCTATGTCTGGGAGCTGCCTTTCGGACGCGGCAAGCACTTCCTGACGAACCTGTCTCGACCGCTCAACGCCTTCGTCGGCGGCTGGCAGTTGAACGGCATTACAACCATGCAAACCGGGGCGCGCCTCAGCCCTACTTATTCAGGGACGGATCCCGCCAATACCAACGAGTACAGCGGCCAGCGGCCTGACCGGATCGGCAACGGCAACTTCGATGCGGGCCAGATGCGCGGCAATATCAAGAGCCACCAGCCGATCTTCGACCAGAGCGCGTTCGCAGTGCCGGCCGACGGGCGCGGCTACTACGGCAATTCGGCCCGGGACATCCTGACCGGCCCCGGCCAGGAAGTCTGGAATGCGGTGGCCGCGAAGAACTTCCCGATTTCGGAGCAGGCCCGCCTGCAATTCCGTGCGGAGTTCTTCAATGCGTTTAACCGGGCCAACTTCAGCAACCCGAGCACGAACATCAGCAGTAGCCATTTTGGCTTGGTCACTGGAGCGGCGGGCGGCAGGAAGATCCTGTTTGCGCTGCGCATCGACTACTAGCGAGTTGCGCATCTTGGCTGGAGCGGGCTTCCACCGCCCCAGCCCAATCTCAAACACCCGTCTGACTCGGACGCCACATCTTCCGGCAGCAGTCCAGCGCAGCCGAGGAGAAAGCGCCATTCCGCTGACAACATGCTTTCGTGCGGGTAGAAAGACAATGCCGCCTCATCGCTCATGGGTGGAAATATCCCGGGGACGGCTTGCCGAAAACTTCCGGCGTGTGAGCGCCCTGGTCGGCACCGCCGTGGAGGTCCTGCCGGTAGTGAAGGCCGATGCGTATGGCCACGGCGCCGTCGAGACCGCCCGAGTACTGGCCGCCGAAGGGGCGCGCTGGGTAGCGGTCAGCAACCTGGAAGAGGGCTTGACACTGCGCGAGGCAGGCCTGCGGGGGCGAATCCTTGTGATGGCCGATTATATGAGCTGCGGCCGCGCGGCGCTGGTCGAAGCGGGGCTGACCCCCGTGATTCATTCTCTGCATGACCTGAAGGAGTTGAGCCGCACGGCACAGGTGACAGAAAGTCCTCTCCCATATCACCTCAAGATCGAAAGCGGCATGGGGCGTCTGGGGCTGCGCCCGTGCGCCGCGGAGATACTCGCGGCCATTGGGGAAGCGCGCAACCTGGAACTCGAAGGGCTCATGACTCACTTTGCCTCGGCGGCCGATTACACGAGCACCCAGACCGAGGATCAGATCGCGGTCTTTGAAAATGTCCTGGGAAAGCTGCAGCAGGCTGGTGTTTTGCCAAGCTATGTGCATCTGTCGAGCTCCAATGCCATAGCGCACGGGCGCAGGCCTCGTTTCGAGAATGCTGTGCGGCCGGGACTTGCTATCTACGGATACGTAACTCCGGCTTGCGGACAGGCACAACTGCCGCTGCTGAGAGTGATGCCGGCGCTGAGCTGGAAAGCGGCGGTTCTGGCCGTAAAGGAAGTGCCGGAGGGTGCATCGATCGGCTACGGCGCTATGTACCGCACAACGCGGCCGTCGCGGATAGCGATCCTCGGAGTGGGCTATGCCGATGGATATCCACGCCAATTGTCCAACCGCGGACAGGTGATCGCGGGTGGCCAGTTCGCGCCGATCGTGGGCGCAGTGTCGATGGACGTGACCACGATCGACGTGAGCCAGTCCCCGCAACTCCAACCCGGCGATGCTGTCACGCTGCTGGGCCGCGAACGGGACCTTGTGCTTGACGCGATGCAGATTGCGTGCACTGCCGGGACGATTTCCTACAACGTGCTCTGCACGATCAACCCGCGGGTGAAGCGAGTGTACACGGACTGAAGGCCAGTATTAAGGGGAAAACATGACAAATAGGCAAACCGAGACGCTTCTCCCATCCCACGCCTGGCCTCGGGATGCCTTGGACGGCGCCCTGGAGGCGCTAAGACCCACGCTTTTGGAGACACTTCGGGAACTCGTGCGAATCCCATCCGAAAATTTCCCTCCGAAAGGCAACGAATGGGCCTGCCAGCAGTATGTCGCTAGTGCTATTCGAACTTTGGGTCTTAATCCGGACATCTATGACATCACGGATGTGCCGTCCTTGGTATCGCACCCGGAGTATTGGCCCGGACGGCTGTACACGGGGCGCCCGAACGTGAATGCAGTCTCAAAAGGGAGTGGCGGCGGCCGTTCTCTGATCCTGTCGGGGCATATCGACACCGTGCCGGCGGATACGCCGGTGGAATGGGACCATTCTCCCTTCGGTGCCGAGGTGCTTGACGGCAGGCTGTTCGGACGCGGCGCCTGGGACATGAAGGCTGGGGTGGCCATGAACCTCACTGTGCTGCGCGCCTTTGCCATGCTGGGGTGGAGACTCAAGGGCGATCTGATATTGGAAACCGTGGTCGACGAGGAGTTCGGAGGCGCGAATGGCACGCTGGCCGGCCGGTTGCGCGGCTATCGCGCCGATGCCGCCGTTATTACGGAATGCACTTCGCTGCGTATCTGCCCAGCGCAGCGCGGCGGGCGTACTCTGCACATTCTGCTTCGAAGCCAGCAGAATGGTATTCTCGCTACCGGACAGTCCCGTGGGCGCGCGGTGGACCAACTGAGCTATGTTCTTTCGAAGCTGCCTGAATTTGCGGAGAGGCGTGCTCTCCGGACGGTGGACCCGTACTTTCGCAACTCGCAGGAGCCATTCGCGGTCTGGGTAACAAACGTGTCTACCGGACGATGGGGCTGGACACAGCCCCTCACGATTCCCGAACGTTGCCGCCTCGAGATCTACTGGCAAACCATGCCCGACGAAACTCGGGAAGACATCGAGGCGGAATTTCTAACCTGGTGGAACGAGATCCTCGGCCAGCGGCCCGATTTGTTCCCGCAAAGACCCGTCATCGATTTGCCCATGCGCTGGCTCCCGGGTTGCTCGATACCTCCCAACTCGGAGGTCGTAGCCGAGTTCACTCGGACAGCCGGAGCGATCGGCCTCGATGCCCCAGTGCAGGGCCTCGACTCCCCCAGCGACATGTATATCTTCCAGCGGACCTTCGGTATCCCTGCGCTAATGTGGGGGCCCTCGGGGGGCAATGCTCATCAGGCCGACGAGTACGTCGACATCGCCTCACTCTATCAGGCCTTTCAAGTCTTGGCTCACTTCGTGGCAGACTGGTGCGGGGTCGAGGCTATTTAAAGGAATCAGAAAGCACAAGCCCCCTTTATGAATTCACAAGGAGAAAGGCCGGGGCTCCGGCGTGTGCTGGGTCTGTGGGGACTGGTGCTGTTCGGCGTCGCGTTCGTCTGCCCCACCGCGCCCTTTCCGATGTTCGGTATCGTCAGCAGCATCTCCCGCGGACACATGGCGCTGGCCTACCTGTTCGCCATGACAGCCATGGTGCTGACGGCGATCGGCTATGGCCGCATGGCCAGCGCCTATCCTTCTGCGGGTTCTGCATATACGTATGCACGAAGGACGCTGCATCCCATGGCTGGCTTTGTGGTCGGATGGACGATGCTCCTCGACTACGTCCTCATGCCGCTGATGAGCGTGATCTACATGGCGCTAACCGCCGAGCGGTTCCTACCCTCCGTACCCCATGGCGCATGGTTGGTCTTATTTGCCGTCGGGATCACAATTACTAACCTGTTCGGCCTCAAAGTCACAAACCGCGCCAACTTCGTCATGACGGTCATCATGAGCCTATCGGTGGTCTGGTTCGTCGCTGCGGCAGCCAAGGCCCTTTCCTACGGTATTGGCGCGGGCACATTGCTCTCGCTAAAGCCCTTTTACAATCCGCCAGCGTTTTCCTTTCCGGCCGTGATGACGGCGACCTCCATCGCCGCATTCAGTTTCCTCGGTTTTGACGGTGTCAGCACGTTGGCCGAAGATACCCACAATCCCACTCGAGACATCGGCCGGGCCACGATTCTGGTATGCCTGATCTGCGGCGTGCTCTTCATCCTACAGGCCTATCTCGGCCAGCTCGTCTGGCCCGACTTCACCAGTTATCCCAAGACGGAAACCGCGTTCATGGATGTGTCGCGCCTGGTTGGCGGAAACCCGCTATTCCTCCTGGTCTCGTTTGTTCTCATGGTGGCTGGCATCGCCAGCGCCGTGAACGGGCAGGCCAGCGCGTCGCGCCTGCTGCTGGGGATGGGGCGCGATCGTCTGCTGCCGCCGCGCATTTTTGCCTATGTGCATCCCAAGTATTCGACTCCCACGTATGGCATCCTCTCCATGGGTGTGGTAACCCTCGCCGGAGGGTTTCTGCTGTCCTTTCAACTGGCCGCGGAAGCTATCAACTTCGGCGCACTGATCGGCTTCATGGCGGTGAACCTGAGTGTCCTCAGTCACTACTTCCTGAAGCGTGGCGAGCGGCGCGGCCTGGCGATTTTCTCCAACCTGCTGATCCCGGTAGCCGGCTTTCTCGTGTGCCTGTATATCTTCTTGAATCTGTCGCAGACGGCCAAGGTGATTGGAATCATCTGGTGTCTAGTGGGTCTGGTGCATGCCTGTGTGCTAACCCGGGGATTCCGTCTCAAGCTGGCGGCTCTTTCTGAGAATGTGTTGCTCGACTAGCCGTGCCCCGCGAGCGATCGACCGCCGGAAGGCGCCTGCGCCCGGTAGTTAGCACTGACTGGCTAACAGCCGGACGGGGACGTTGGGCGCCCGAGATTTCCGACAATTGACCCCCGCGAGCGCCAGCTGTGCACAGAACCGGTGATTGCCCTCAGCCGTCACTCGTGATTCATGCCATGTTCAGTTGATGTCTGCACGGGGGCCATCGCCAGTCCGATGGAGCCACACCTCGATTGGCCCGAGGGAATGTGGCATGTGGGAGTGAAAGTGCTGCAGCGAGCCGGGTGCGGATTCGATCCGCACGGTCCAGAAGTCGGACGAAGCAGGCGCAATCTCCGCAACCGTTGCAAGGAGCTCGAATGGCGGAGTGGTGCTCCACGGGTGGCAACCAGGATGACGATCATCTCGGGAGCACCACAGACTTGCGGCTCCTGCTGCAGGCCCACGGCGTCGTCAACGAACATCCACACGCTGTTATTCCGATGGGGGGGGAAGGATCACTCACATCGAATTGGCCATTGACTCATTCCTCGAAGCGTTCATCGATGAAGTTCCATCCACACCTCGGGGAGCAAGAACCTGCCGCCGCGCTTTTCGATCACATTGCCCTGAACGTCCGATATGATGCTGCTGTCAAAAGTGCTGGCGTAGGTATAGCGCAAGATCGAGCCAAAACCAACGAGCGTCCCATCTGTTTTACGGCAATGCTCGCGGACTCTGCATTGAACGTTCGCGAGTTTTTCGGGTTCTGACAGACGCTCGAAGCCATCAGCCAGCCACAGAACCTTGATCCGCCTCTCCCCAAGCGCGCTGAAAAAAGAGTGCGCACCATCTTGCGTGTGGACCCAAATGACCGGCTTGAACCGCCGCCGCTCACGTTCTTCGATCTCGCGGACGGCTTCCTGATGCTCTCGCTCGTGAATCGCCTCGGTTTCAGCGAGAGCTGCTTCCAGTTCGCCGGGGTCGGGGTGGAAGACTTCTATGATCTTCTCCAGGAAACCTTCGTCACCGGAACCGTCTTCCAGCCATTCGTCCAACCGTCGCAACCCCTTGGCCTTGTTCTTGTATCCGATGGCTTGAACGAACTCCGATCGACGCAACTCGGATTCGCTGATTATCCGGGCGATCAACTGTGAAATGGAGTAGTGGGAAGCGCCCTGAGACATGATGAACTCCCTTGGCGCATTCAGGGGAGACTTGGTTGACAGCCGATGCCGCCCACATCGCCGGCCAGAATTACGCCGACATCCACCGTAGCGTCTCCGCGCTTGGTTGGCAGCCCTCGAAGGGCTTTCCTGATGCTTACTTTCAGGGACGGCTCATTGGCGGGACAGGTTTCCCGACCTCGCGGCTCGGCGCCAATTTGGCCTTGACGTCCAGCTTGAGTGGCTTCTCGTCAGGGGAGCGGTGACGATTCCAGTTGACGCGAAAGCTTGCACTACATTTGCACTCCATTAAGAACCGTCTGCAAATCACCCCAATAACTACAGTGTGTTTGAGGCGCCCGAACCGACTGGTAGGCGACGGCGATGCGGGATAGCCGGCCCGTGCGGTATGCTCACAGGGTTTCGAATGCGCTGGGCCGTTGTGGGGGCGCTGGCGGGGTGTTCTGGCGCAACTTCGGAGGTGCGGTAAAATCGCTTGAGCGAAGCGGGAGGTGTAGTGCAGATTTCCACTTGGTCAGGCGTCAGGCCTTGACCGCGTGAATCACGCCGTCCCCGTAGTGTTACGATGACCGTTACGATGGCGGTGAAATTGGTTGACATCGGGGAAATCGGTCCTGAGCGGTATTGAATCCAGGCAAGTTATTGATTCTAAATGAGCCGCGAGAGTCCGAATCCCTCTTCCTCCGCCATCTTTTTGACGACTGCGCCGCTGGACCGGCCCGCTTGCCAACCCCTGATTCCCCTCGATTCGAAACACTCCGCCGACAGACTCCCAAGAGCACCGCAGGGCTGGAGTAGGATAGTCGCCATGATGTTCCGATTTCATCCCCTTACTGGCCCCTTCATGCCGCGAATTCTCTGCGCCGGATTAGTGTTTGCCGCCTCCTGCGCAGCCGCCGGCATCGGTCTCGACGGCCTCGTGCCGATAGGGCCGGTCGCAAGCTACACCAAAGTGAGCGATGGAATTCTAGTCAGTTGCAGCGACCAATCGCAGGTCAAGCTTCAAGTACTCGCTCCCGATCTGGTCCGCGTCCGCGCTTCCTTTGGAACGGCGTTGCCGGAGCGCGATCACTCCTGGGCCATCGCCAAGACAGCTTGGGACACTCCCAAGTGGAGCGTCAAGGAAGCTAACGGAGAGATACTGCTGACTACCGAAGAACTGGAAGTTGCGCTTCACCGTACTCCTTTGTTGATTGAATTCCGCGACGCCAAAACACATCGCGCCATCAACTCCGACCAGGTGCCGATGATGCACGATCCTTCTTCCGGCGCGGTCGCCGCCGCAAAGCGGCTGGGCTTTGAAGAGCATTTTTACGGACTCGGAGAGAAGGCCGCGCGGCTCGACAAACGCCGCGGCCAATTTACTATGTGGAACTCAGATACGCCGGCCTATCACGAAGGAACCGATCCGATTTACCAGGACATCCCGTTCTATCTCGGCTGGCAGGAAAGCACGACCTACGGTATCTTCTTTGACAATAGCTTCCGTACTCAGTTTGATTTCGGTTCAAATTTGCCGGGCTACACCATATTTTTCTCGGACGGCGGCGAGATGAACTATTACTTCTTCTGGGGGCCGTCGATCAAGAAGATCTTAGGCCGCTATAGCGATCTGACGGGCCATTTGCCCATGCCGCCTAAGTGGGCGCTAGGCAATCAGCAGAGCCGCTGGAGCTATTTCCCCGACAGCATCGCCGAACAGGTGGTAGCTAAGTACCGCGCGGAAGACCTGCCGCTGGATGTGCTGCATCTGGACATTCATTACATGAACGGATACCGCGTTTTCACATGGGATCCGCAGCGCTTCCCGGATCCGTCGGCATTCACGGATAAGTTGAAGAAGCAAGGCGTGAAGGTTGTAGTGATCGTCGATCCGGGGGTCAAATACGAGCCGCCAGCCGCGCCAGTTGAGGCCCAGTCCGCGGTGACAAACCCGGAATTGGCCGCTCAGGATAAGTCGTACTACGTGTATAACCAGGGCGTTGCCGGAGACTACTTTCTGAAGCGCAAGAGCGGCGACTTATGGGTCGGAAAGGTGTGGCCCGGCGATGCCGTCTATGTCGACTACACGCTGGACGCCGCCGCGCATTGGTGGGGCGGGTTGTTCCGAGCCTATGCCGACCATGGTATCGCGGGTATCTGGACCGACATGAATGAGCCGTCCGATTTCATCGACCAAACCGGCAAGACACAAATGGACGTTGTCACTTATGACAACGGGGCGCATTCGACCTATGCCCAGAACCGCAATGTATTCGCGCTGGGCATGGCTCGCGCCACCTACGAAGGACTGCTAAAGTTGCGGCCGAATGAGCGGCCATATGTCATCACCCGCGCGGGGTATGCCGGAATTCAACGCTACTCCACCATGTGGACCGGGGACAATACGACGACCTGGGATGCGCTCGCCCTCAGTATCCCGATGTATGAAACGCTGGGGCTTTCCGGTGAGCCATTCATCGGCGGAGACATTGGCGGATTCATAGGGCATGCAGAGCCCGAGTTAATGACGCGCTGGTACGAGGTAGGCTTCCTTACGCCCTTCTGCCGCAACCACGCGGAAGTCACCGGCTACGATCACGAGCCATGGCGCTTCGGCAGCTACTACGAAGGAATCATTCGTAAGTACCTGAAGCTGCGCTATCGTCTATTGCCGTTCCTATACTCGGAGTTGGAAGAG
>Ga0182014_10004624_pt1 | contig 15689 bp, 14 predicted proteins | sample 612S2DmetaG_FD_120489 | JGI IMG/M metagenome (GOLD analysis project Ga0182014, IMG submission 120489) | Permafrost microbial communities from Stordalen Mire, Sweden - 612S2D metaG | ecosystem: Environmental > Terrestrial > Soil > Wetlands > Permafrost | place: Sweden: Stordalen | collected... | reverse complement strand
TCTTCGGCTCCTGCCCTGAAACCACACAGCTTCAGGACACAAACCGCTGCCCAATGCTCCCACAACCACCGGCAAGTTTTAATTGTCGTCACTGGAAAATTTTAATTGTCGTTCGCCAATTTAACCACGGGCGGACACGGATGGACACGGATGGGAACTCTTTATCCGTGTTAATCCGTGTCCATCCGTGGTTAAAGGCTTTTGTCCATCCCCCCCGGCGGCCGGAAACGGGGCCAGCGCTCCGCGCAAAGGCGGATAAACAGCCGCGACAACCGGGGCATGGCATGGTTCAAACGGGTTCACCGCTCAAACGCCCCGATCCGCAGCCTTTCAAAGAACAAACCGCCCCAGCCACTGCCGCCACGATACCACGAAAATTACATTATGCAAGTTCTTTTTAGTAGAACCGAACAAAAGGCCGTTCCCCGCATCCGGTTGCCAGACAGCCCCGGGAAGGGGGCGGGCGGGTTCATTGGGCTCGTGCGCGCAGCCGTGACGCCATCTTCCTGGCAGCCCCGGCGGGGCGAAAGAGAATAGGCCAGGGCAAAGCGAGTCAGCGAGCGACGCCCTGGGTTGGCCGGCGCCGTTTTCCCAAGCCCTGAAAGGGCGGCTGAAGGTTAGCAGAAGGTCAAGCTGGCTCATCGGTTGCGAGCGGAGACGACGATGAGCCTGGCCTGGATTGCCGGGCGCCTGCACATGGGCTGGGGGAGCCACGTCTCGAGCGTGTTGCGAAAATCAAAAAGTGCAAAAAGTGAGGACCGACACCGGCACGAAGAGTTCTGTCATGCGCCCGCGCCGAGCAGGCCTTGGACCTTGGGCATCCAATTGCTGATCGGGATTTTTTGGGGGCAGTGGGCTTCGCATTCGTGGCAGGCGATGCACGCGCTGGCTTGCGCGGATTGCGGGACGAAAATCTGGTACTTGAAGCGCGCCCCGGGGATGTCCTCGTGAAGGAAGGCGTCGTTGTAGTATTCAAAGACGCCCGGGATGTTCACTCCGTTGGGGCAGGGCATGCAGTAGTTGCATTTGGTGCAAGGAATGGCGGCCCGTTCCTTGTACTTTTGCCGCACGCCGGCGATCAGCTCCAGGTCAGCCGCCTGAAATGAATGGCTGCGCGCACGGGAGGCGGATTCCAGGTTGGCTTCCACCTGGTCCGCAGCACTCATGCCGCTCAACACCACCGACACTTCGGGCTGGTCCCAAAGCCATTGCAACGCCCAGTCCGCCGGGGAATGTTTGACGGCGCAACTGTCAATCATCTGGCGAATCGCGGCGGGCGGATTGGCCAGCCTTCCGCCCATGAGCGGTTCCATGACCACCACGGCCAGGCCCTTGGCGGCGGCCAGCTTCAATCCCTTGACGCCCGCCTGGTTTTCGGTGTCCATGTAATTGTACTGAATCTGGCAGAACGTCCAGTGATCGAAGCCGTTGATGATGCGGGGGAAGCTTTCGTAATCGTCGTGGAATGAAAAACCCAGATGTCGGATGCGACCGTCGCGAATCGCGGCGGCGGATTTTTCCAGGAGTTCGAATTTAAGGACGATGTCGTTCCAGCGGTTTTTGCTCAGGGCGTGGAGGAGATAGAAATCAATGTGATCGGTTTGGAGCTTGCGGAGTTGATCGTTGAGAATCCGGTCAAAATCGGCTTCCTCCAGGATCATCCACACCGGGCACTTTGTGGCTATTCTCGCCTGGTCCCGAAGCCCGCGTAGCGCGTTGCCCAGTACGATCTCGCTCTTGCCTTCGTGATAGATGTAAGCGGTGTCGAAATAGTTTACTCCCTGTTCCAGGGCGCGGTGGATCATGCCGACGGCTTGGGCTTCATTGATATTCTGGCCGTAAGGGTTTCCGTCCAGAGTAGGCAGGCGCATGCAGCCAAAGCCCAAAACAGAGGCGTTCCAGTCCAGCTTGCCGAATTTGCGGTACTGCATGGTCATAATCACAGGTGGACGTTGTGGACTTTGTGGACAGCGTGGACTGACTGCATGGTCATAATGGGGTTAGTCTGTATTCGGGGGCTCGTTTTTTCAACTCCAAATCCGGCGTTTCGCCGCACAAAGGTGTGAGAGGGAATGCTCCGGAACTCGCCCTCATCCCAACCTCTTCTCCCTCCGCCGTCGCCAAGGCTTTGGCGGACAGGCCAGGGAGAAGGAACAGATGTCGCACGCCTCTGGTTTTGCGAAGGCGCGCCCGGCCAATGCAGCCGCTGGAATTTCAAGTGAACGGCCGATGATTCTCCCTCTCCTGGAGGAGAGGGCAGGGGTGAGGTCGAGACCCGAAGAATTCTGTCCGGCACCAGCCCCCCCCCGCCCGCCCCATCACTTCGTGCGCGGGGGATCACCGGCTGGTCCCGGCGTCGGTCGCCGCGCGCAAATATCTTTTGACGTTCCGCGGCGGTTTTGTGTAAATACGCGTCATGTTGTCTAAATCATTGTGTCGTTTCATTGTTTTCGGTTGGATGGCGGCGGGAGTTTGCGCGTTGGCGGATGACAAGGGCAAGACGGCAGTTGACCCCAAATTGCTGCCGCCCGCATCGACAAAGCAAGGCGTGACCTACGCCGCCGATATTCAGCCGATTTTCGCCAAATCCTGCTACCCGTGCCACGGGCCGAAAACGGATAAGCCCAAGGGCCGTCTGCGGCTGGACACGTTGGAACTGGTGCGCAAAGGGAGCGAGGACGGCCCGATCCTTGTCGCGGGCGATAGCGCCAAGAGTGTCGTGGTGGCGCAAGTCTCGCAGCTCGGCGACCCGGACGACTTCATGCCGCCCCCCAAAAACAAAGCGAACGTCGGACCGCTGACCAAGGAGCAGATCGGCTTGATCCGCGCCTGGATCGACCAAGGCGCCAAGTAGCCGACAGAGCGGACGGCGTGGCGAATGGGAAGTTCCGTTGCTCGGGCAAAGCGGCGCCGCGCTTCTGTGAAACGTCTGCGTCAAATCGGAGCCGACGCCATTTCCAGGGGTGCCGCGGATTCGGCGGGGACCCTCGGCGTCGCCGGGTCTTCCCGACTCTCCGACACGGGTGTCAATTGATGGATGGTCTTTATGCCTTTTTCCCACGCGCGCAGGTAGAGGTTCGATAGTTTGTCGATGTCGCGCTCCGAAGGGGGCAGAGGAAGGTCGAGGGCGTGGCCGAGGTCGATCCACTTTTGACGGCGGGCGGCGTGTTCGATGAGGCGGAAGGGGTCGGTTTGTCCCGCGTCCAGTGAGGGAGTCAGGCCGGCGATTCGGGCGGGGCCGTCCATCGCGGCGACGGCGGTGGTGGAGCAGTGGCGCATTCCCTGGCGGCGGATCATGGCGCGGACGGGTTCCCAATCCTGGGCGGCGCCGGAGGTGACATCGAGGGGAAGGCCGCGGGCGTTTGAGAGCAAGGCAAGAGTGTCGATGGGCAGGATGCCGCGGCTCCATTTGGAGCCGGCGTAGCCGGGATAGGGGCCGCGTTCGGCGGCGAGTTCGGCGGAGGCGAGGATGGCGAAGTAGGAAACGAGTTCCATGCTCCAATCGGCGAAATCGGCGGCGGCTGGGCTGGCGGGATGGTGTTGAAGGCGGTCGAGGGCTTCGGCAAAGCCCGCGACTCCCAGGCCGATGGGGCGGTGTTGGAGGCTGGCGGCGCGGACGCGGGCGGAGGGGTAGGCGCTCAGATCGACGGCGTTGTCAAGCATCCGCACGGCGGCGGTGATGGTGCCCCGCAGGAGGGCGACGTCGAGGCCGGCGGGGCGTTCGGTGAGGTGGGCGGCGATGTTGACGGCGCCGAAGGGGCAGGCGGCGGCTTCGCCGGGGTCCGCATTGAGGAGGAGGGCGCCGCCCAGGGCGGCGGCGCAAACGAGGCCGGAATGGTCCTGCGCGGAACGAGTGTTGACAGCGTCTTTGAAGCCGAGCCAGGGCTGGCCGGTGTCCAGGAGCGAGGCGAGGATTTCGCGCCACAGATCGGCGGCGTTGAGGCGGCGGGAAGAGGGCAGGGCGCCGTGGGCGGCTTTTTGCTCGAAGGCGAGGTAGCGGGCCTGGAACTGGGCGCCGTGGGAGCGGTGCAAGCCGGGGGTGTCGGCCGGATCAAAGAGCGTCCAGGAACTTTGTTCGCGGACGCGCTGCATGAAGAGGTCCGGAAGCCACAAGGCCTTGTTGAGTTGCTGGCCGGATGGGGCGGCGCCGGGGCGCGGGCGGGAGAGGAATGGGAGGATGTCGCGGTGCCAGGGTTCGAGCCAGGAGCAGGACGGGCCGGCGGGTTGGAGGGTGAGATGTTCGAGGTCGTTGGCGGAGGTGGCCGTGTGGCAGACGGATAGCTGGGGATGAGGCGCGCCAGCGTGGCGCAAGATCGGATGGGAGGGAAGGAAACGAAAGGTGGAGAGGACTTCGTAGAATTCCAGGGCGCGCGATTCCCGCGGTCCGACTTCATTTAAAGCAAGGCCCATTGCGATTCTCATCCAGAAGTACTGGGGCGTTTCGATGCGCCGTCCGTTTTCGTGGGCGAGATAGAGGTCGCGCAGGGTGTCCAATGCGGCGGCGGTGAAGCGGGTGTCGCGTTCGGGGCGCAAGGCGCGGGCGAGGCGGGTGCAGTCAAACTCCAGGAGTTCGGCGGTCACGCCGCGGAGGAATTCGCCTTCGTTGAGGCAGCAGTCGAAATGGCGGCGGTAAAGGTCGTTGAGGTTTTCGCCGGGCCGTGCTTTTGGGAGCGCCTGGGAGTAGATGGCGCGGAGGCGTTCCTGGGCCAGGAGTCTTTCGTCCGGCACGGGGTCCTGGCGCGGGAAGACGGTGTCCTTGGGTAGAGGGCGCGCGGGACGGCGCGGCGGGCGGAAGTTGGCGCGGAGTTCGCGCTCGACGCGCGCGCGGCGACGGTCTTCCCGGTAAAGGATGTAGCGGCGGGCGACTTCATGGTGGCCGTCGGCCATGAGTTGGTCTTCGGCGGCGTCCTGGATGCCCTCGACTTCCAACTCGGCGCCCCTGACGGCGCGGCTCAAAACGCGTTCAACAACGCGGTCGGCGCAGAGTTTGACGGCGGATTGGACGGAGTCTGGTAAAGGGTCTTCCGGGGTGAGGCTGAGGTGGGCCTTGAAGGCGGCTTCGAGGGCGAGGAGAATGCGGGCTTCGTTGAACTCCTCGACGCGGCCGTCGCGTTTGCGGACCGGGAAATGCCTATCATGCAGGGGATCAACCCCTTGCATCTGAAGTTGGTCTAAAGTTGCTGCACTCATTAGTAAAATCGCGGCAAAGGCGCGGGAATTCTACAACAGATTGTGCCCGCACGATATGCGATACACTTCTAATAGTGCTTTTTTAACGGGCTTGTCAACCGATTTTGGAAGAAAAAGCGGAAAAAATGAGTCAAGTGGTCTTGCGCTCGCGGTATTCGGTGCTTTCGGGCGGGAGGGGGGCGCCGGCGGAAGGCTGCCACAAGACCTCGTAAATCCGGACGGCGGTGCGGAAGCCTTTGACCTTTTGCGGGGGCAGTTCGACGCAGGCCTGGGCCAGTTTGGCATCGTCGCGCTTGAGGGCGGCGTAGGTTGCCTCGCCGATGATGATGCGGCCGTGGCCGGAAACGCCTTCGAGGCGGCTGGCGAGGTTGACCTCGCGGCCGAAAACGGTGTAATTGACGATGTGGGCCTCGGAACCCATCAAGCCGACGATGGCGGTGCCGGTGTTGATGCCGCTGCCCATGGAGAGGACAGGCCGGTAGGCAAGGGGCGGTTGACCGAGCTTGGCGCGGGCGGCGTTGTCGTCGGCAATTTGTTTGTTTTCCGCCTGGCGTTTGACGTTCAGGGCCATGAGCGCCAGTTGGGCGTCGATGGCGGCCTGAACGGCATCCGCGGCGTGGCGGGAATTGGTGAGGGGAGCACCCCAGAAGGCCATGACGCAGTCGCCGATGTACTTGTCCAGTGTTCCTTTGTGCTGCTTGACGCAGTCGGCGATGGTGCCGAGGTAGGTGCTGACGGTGCTGAGGGTTTCACGGGCTTGGGCGTCGTAGTAAGCTTCGGCGTCTTCCTTGCTGAATTTATGCTGCTGGATGAATTCAGCGGCGTGGACCTGGGTGACATCGGTCAATTCGGTGAAGCCGCGGACATCGGCAAAATAGACTGTGATTTCGCGCCGGTTGCCGCCGATGGTGAGGGAAGGGGCGCTGAGAACTTCATTAACGACATCCGGTGAGACCAGGCGGGAGAAAAGTTGTTTGACGCGCTTCTTCTCAGATTGTTCACCGCGCCAGCGGTAGGTCACCGCCGAGAGATGGGTGATGAGACCGGCACATCCCATCGGGAGGATGAGCGGCACCCAGAAGCGGAACCGCACGAAGAGGAGCACTACGGCAGCGAGATAAAGGGCGGCAAAAGCCAGCATGAGCAAGCTGCCGTTGAGAGGCTTGGCCACGCCCCAGGTAATCCACGCGGAGGCGCCGCCGACCAGAAGGATGAGCAGGAGGCTGGCCAGGAGGGGGGTTGTTTGAGGGAAGCGCCCGGTAATGACGGAGTTGGCGACGTTCAAATGCTTGGTGACAAGAAAGGTGTGGCTGTCCAGCGGCGTGGCGCCGACGTCCGCCAGATCGTTGCCGGTGGCGGTTGAGCCGACGAGCACCAACTTGTCCTTCCATTGATTGGTCACGGAGTTGCCGTTGGCGCGTTCGATCGGAGCCATGAGTAATTCCTCGAAGGCCCCCGTTGTCAGGCGCGGATCGTCAGCGGTCAGCGCCCAATCGATATAGAAATAGCCGTCGGCATCGACTGGTATTGCGCGGGTGACGCCATTGGCGCCATGCAGGATGATCCGTCCCGGTTGGATATCGGGGTGGTCCAAATCGAGTTGGAGTTCCGTTGCCGCCATGCGGATGCCCATGCTCCAGGCGCGGTAAATGTAGAAGGGCGTGATCATGGCCGGCGCGTCCGGTTGCGCCTTCCTGGTGAAATTCGTCCTGTCGATCTGGCCCGCGTCATCGGTGGGAAGTTCCACAGTTTCGTCGCCGCGCTTGCGGATAAAAGTGATTTTATTCGGCTGGATGATGGTCCGGCTGAGGTCGAAATCGAGATTCCTGGCCGCGGCTTGAATCAGGGGGTGCCAGACGCGGTAGTTCTGGAAAGCGCGGTCCCGGCGCAAGACGCCGTCGGTGTCCTTGCTGACGGAGATGTTGGCGACGCTGGAGGCGTTGGTCGCGAAGAGGGGATGTGGCATGACGTCCTGGTCTGCCGCCAGAATGACGTTGCCGGATTCCTTTAATTGATGGGCAAAATACTGGTCGGAAGTGACCTCCGCCGAGCCGTCTGGAAGCCAGAGATCCTTGTGGTCGGGCCGGAGTTCGGCGAAGATAACATCGAAGGCAGCGCATTTGACGCCATCCCTGGATAGTTCATGCAAACCTCTGGCATAAACTTCGCGCGGCCAATACAAGCCGTAAGCAAAACCCAATTCGCCGCTCACCACGGCTGCAATGGTGTTGTCGCTGACCTCGATCAACCCCAGATTCCGGGCCTGCGAGGCGGAGTCTCCGGCGTAGGAATGGGCCAGGCGGACGCGCCAATCATAGGTCATCCACTCCAGCCGCTGGAAAGCCACGACGTGGAGGAGTTGGAGGACGCAGACGCCCAGAATGACGGGAGCGGCGCTAAAAAAAACGGGCGATTTGAGAAAGGTCAGGCGCACGGCACGAGCTAAACAAAAAACCCGGAGCAACACAAGTCGCTCCGGGCGAAAACTATCAGTGCAACCGGCGTCAGCCTATGAGGAGGGCGAACTCGGCTGTCCCGAGGGAGAGCCACCTGTCGAGAACGGCGGATGTTGCGGGGGCGGAGTCGGGATCGAGATGGTGGTCGTGCCGCCTTGAGGAAGCTCTTGAATAATCGTTCTTGCCGCGTTAATAATCGCAGGGGGCGTTGGGAAAGGGTCGCCTTGGCCTGGCGTCCAGGACTCACCGGTCCGAAGCACCTTCACTTGGATGTCGCCGTTGGGGCCGACGGCCGCCGAAACAGTGAGTTCACCCGTCACGCTGGTGAAGGTAACGAGATAAGAGCCATTGGGCTGCACGACAGCAGTCACTTGAAAGTCCGTGCCACGAATACCGGCGATGCCGTGGGGCGTCTTGATATGATAAACGGAGTTCGCCGAGAGTTTCTTGACTTGACCGAGAATCGTGCCGTCTTGAAGGTCCAATGTTGTTTCTGAGTCCCCTTCGCGGACCGAGCCGACGCGGAACATCTCGGGAATGACCAAGGTGGTATTCTCGGTGATTCGGACAGTGGAAGAGCTGTTGACGAACAAGTCGGTATAGGAATCCGGGCCAGTGCGAATCCTTGTGCCGGGGGCCAATTCCGAGTTTGCTTTCAGCTTCACCCAGGCGCCGGCGGATTCGACCTGGACGTTGCCTTGAACAGCCCTCACGATTGCTTTGCCTTCGGTGCGGCCCATTTCCGCAGACCTGAGAGTTGCCACGCCGACCAACGCGAGCGCGACAGCGCACGCCACAATAGATAGGATTTTTTTCATAAAATTCGAGACGATATGTGCATCTGACTTGCCTCCAGACTACTTACCGGTGGGGAAATGTCAACCGGAAAAAGTGAAAAAAATAATTGGGCGCGGACGGGGCGGTTTTCATGGCAAAAACAGCCTTCAAAACGCCGAAAACAGGGAGTTTTTTGGCATTTTTCGCTTACGCAAGTCGCTCATACACAGGTTGTTTTGACAATTGTGGTCCAAAGGCTCTGGCCGAACTTCGCTCTAAGGCCCTCCAAAAGCCGCTCCGCCAAGCCCATCTCCGCGGTCAAAGCAAACGTGGTTGAGCCGCTGCCGGACATCAAGGTCGCCAGCGCGCCGTTCTCGCGGAAGAACTCCTGGAACAGTTCCAGGAGCGGATACTTCCGCAAGGCCGGCGCCTCCAAGGAATTGTAGAACTGCGGGGCGGCTGCGGCCAGATTGGTGTGGAGGAGGGAAATCAAGCGTTCGGCGCGACCGGAAGTGCCGTGCAAGGCAGCGGGAAAGCGGGCCAATTGTTCGTAGGCCCAAGGGGTCGAGATGCCAAAGCCAGGGTGGACAAGCAACATATACGTGCCGCGCAGAGCGGGGAAGAAATCCAGCGTCCTGATGGCGTCGCCGCGGCCTGTGGCCAAAGCGGGTTTGTCCTGCAAAAAGAAGGGGACGTCCGATCCCAAGGAGGCGGCCAATTCCACGAGTTTGGAGGGTGGCAGGGGATGGCCGAAAAGTTCGTTCATGGCCAGGAGCGTCACCGCGGCGTTGCCGCTGCCACCGCCCAAGCCGGCGGCGAGGGGGATTTGTTTCTGCAAGTGGATGCGAACGCCTTCGCTGGCAGGGACGTTGGCGGCGTCCAGAAACAGGCTGGCGGCACGATAGACGAGGTTCTTGGAGTTGGTGGGAAGGCGGGGGTCTGTGCATCGCAATACAATCATGTCGCCCGCCCGCTCGAAAGTCAGCCGGTCAAACAGATTGACTGGATGCAGGACAGTTTCCAGTTCATGGAAGCCGTCGGCCCGCTTTCCCAGGATGTTCAGCAGAAGGTTGACTTTGCAGGATGAAGCCTTCTCAAGCATGAAGCCAGCGGTTGCGCGCGGGCGCCCGCCGCCGTTTCAATAAACCCGGCGCCCCGGCTCCCAGTTAGTTGTCGAAGACGCGGAAGCGGCTGCCCGGAATGAGCGGCGCCTCGTCTCCGCCGCTGAATCCAAGGGAAGCATTTGGCGAGAGCGTTGAAGTCACCCCCCAACTGGGCCGGTAGCTGTCCGGATAGGTCGGGTCTCCCATTCCCAGAACGGGACCGTAATCGTGGGGCGAATGGTTGGGAATGGGAAAAGTGAGCACTTCATACAAGCCAACGCCGGTGCGGGCCATGGAGCGATTAAAGCCATGAATGATGCCAACGGCGCGGGACTGGTCAGGCGAGCCGAAGATGGCGCTCTGTTCAATGGACCGGCGCAGTTCGCCGAAACGGATCACTTCACCCATGTTGTTGATGCCACGGCCCAACTTTTGCTCCGCGCCGGTGGACTGCCGGCTGGCACAGCCCACCAATAGGCACGACACGGCAATGAGCGGCAGGAAAATGGAAGATTTATTAAGCATACTTAAACTCTTTCCAGCAACGTAAACTGTTCGCATAAGGTCTGTCCAGATTTTTTTATCAATTTTTACCGGCGCCAGAGGCGCTGGCGGCGCGCCGTTTCTCCTGGCGCTCCCAATACCAGGCGATCCAGACCGAGGTTTCATAGAGAAGTTGCAGGGCGATGGCCATGATGACCTGGGTGAAAGGCTCGGGGGTTGTCAGCAGCGCGCCCAGGATCAGGTTTCCCACGATCATATAGCGCCGCATGGAACTGAGTTTGGCGTAATCGAGCAGCCCGATCTTGACAAGCGCCAGGAGGACGACCGGCAGTTCAAACCCCGCCCCCATCCCGAACATGAATTTAATGAGAAAGCCGGCATACTCGGGAGCGGGCCAGAAAGGCACCTCGATCCCCATCCAAGTGCCGTAAAGCTCGGCAAATTTGAGCGCCGCCGGCATGACCATGAAGTAAGCAAACGACACTCCCGCCAGAAATAAGATGGTGCCGAAGATGAAGGCGCGCATAAAATACTTCTTCTCCTTGATCTTCAGCGCCGGCATGACGAACTGCCCGATGAAGTAGAGGACAAAGGGAGATGCCAGGAGCAATCCGCCGAAGAAGGCCACATGCAAGGCAAACATGAACGGCGCGCCCGGGCCGCCCATGAACAAGAGCTTCGGACCGTGCGACGGTGGAGGGGCGCCGTTGGTTTCCACGGCCAGCGCCAGCAACGAGTTCGACCCCACCTGCACCGGATTGAGTTGCAGGGTGACATACTGGTTGGTGCCCAGGTCGATTGGCCCCAGTTTGTTGGATTTGGCCTCGCCGGAATACAAAGCAAGCGAGCCGAGCTGGACGGTGACGATCTGATTGGTGTTTTCCGGCAGAAAGGCGACATGCCGCCGCTCGGCCCGCACGCGCGGCCAGTCAAGTATGACGACCAACTGCCTGACCCCGAACAGGCAGACCATCATGGCGAGCAGAACCGCCGCGCCGCTCTTGACGAGCATCCAGCGGAGGTCTTCGAGGTGTTCGAGAAAGGATTTTACAGCGCCGCCTTCAACCGGCTCGTCGCCGGGCTGCGGTTCATCGCTCGGTTCTGCCATGATCGAGGATCAGCCGGCGCAATCAGGACTTGGGAACCGTTGAGGACGGGGCGGCTGTTTCAGGGGGCATTGCCGACTTGGCCATCGGCGCCGGATTGGGCGGTGGCGGTTCCTGGTTCATGGCGTTGTGAATCTCGCCGGTCACCTCGGAGGAGGCTTTCTTAAACTCCCTAATTCCCTGGCCCAGGCCCTTGGCGAACTCCGGAATCCGCTTGGCGCCAAACAGGATTAAAATGGCCACGAGAACGATCACCAGTTCTCCGCCGCTAAGACCCAATACCGCTAAACTCGTATTCATAAAATGTAGTTCCTGCCCTATACGTAAACCATCCGGCGCAATTAGTAAAGCTCCAATAATGGCTTAGCCTGGGTCCTCGCCCAGTTCGACGTTCCAATAGGCCAAATCCAGAAAGTGTTTCCAACTGTCGTGCTGGATGCCGACGCTGACTTGGACAAACGGGCGCCATTTGGGCCGCTTGGGTTTGCGCACCAGATGCATGCCCGCCTCCTGCGGCGTGCAATTGGCCTTCTGCGTGTTGCAGCGGATGCAGGAGCAAACGATGTTTTCCCAGGTCGTCGGCCCGCCGCGGTCGCGCGGGATGACGTGGTCCAGGTTCAAATCCTTCCGCTCAAAAACATCGCCGCAGTACTGGCAGGTGTTGCGGTCGCGCTCAAAGATGTTGTGGCGCGTGAATTTGACCTCCTTCTTGGGAAGGCGGTCGAACATGACCAGCAGGATCACGCGGGGCACTCGGATTTTGAAGGAGACCGTGGCGATGGTTTCGGGGTGGGGCGCCTGTGCGGAGAGGTCCCGCCACTGACTGAAACTGAATGTTTGAAAGACGCCGTCGCCGTCGGTCAAGACGACCTGGGCGTGGCCCTCAAACAAAAGGGTCAGGGCGCGACGGGCGGTGCAGACGTTGACCGCCTGCCAGAGGCGGTTGAGCACCAGCACGTGTTGGTTGAGAAAACAACTCATAACCACTACCTTCGCCGGACACGGTAACACGGGGCGTTCGCCGGTGTCAACGCGCAGTTGACACTCCACGCGCGCGCTTGCAATGGGCGCGCCGGCGGGATAAGTTGGCAGTCTTATGAGATGGATTGCACTGCTGGCACTCTGCCTGGTTTGCAGCTCCGCGGCGTCCGCGGCGGGGACGGATGACGAGTATCTGGATGTTTATTACGCAATCCTCCAAGGCGACAGCCTTCAGCATAACGGGATGTCCGCGCAGGCTGCGGCGAAATACCGCCAAGCGCAATCCGCCTTGCAACAGATTCAATCCGACCACCCGCTCTGGAATCCGGACATGGTCCACTTCCGGCTCGACTACCTGGCGGAACAATTGCAGGGGCTGGACAAAGTTGTGTCGCCTGCGCCAGCTTCCGCCGCTGCGGTAATCGCGCCGGCTGTCGCGCCGCCACCAGGGCTGGCGCAGCAGATGGCCGGTTTGCAGGAGCAAGTTCGCGCGTTGACCGCAGCCAACGGCGAGTTGCAAAACAAACTCAAAGAGGCTCTGTCCGTCCAACCCGCTGCCGTCAGCCCTCGCGAACTGGCCAGGGCCGGGGAGACAATTGTGGCGCTGGAAAAGGAAAGAGATTTGCTCAGGGTCGTCGTGGAACAGGCCAAGGCCTCCAAGCCCCAAACCACCCTTCCTGCGGAGCTTGCCAAGGCGCTGGCCGATGCCAAAGGACTGGCTGCCAACCAGGCAAAACAAATCGCGCAATTACAGGCGCGAGGGGCTGAATTGGAGAAGAAACTGGCGGCCGCCAACATCGAATTAGGCGTGCGAATGAAGGAATTGGCGGACGCGGAGGCGCGCGGCGACGCCGACTTGCTGGGAGCGCGCGCCGCGCTGAGGCAGGCGCGGCAGCAGCGGGATGAATTTGAGAAGAAACTGGAGGCGGCACAGGGCGGCAGCGATTTTTCCAGCGCGTCGTTCCCTTTGCCCGCGGAGCCTTTCAAACCTGTGACGCCTGCCAATTCGCCGCCGCCCACCGACCCGCCCGCGGCGGCGCCGGCCACGAACGCGGCCCCGCCACACACCGTTCACACGATGAAGGATTTGCCGCCCGGCTTGGGCCCGTTGATGGCCATTGCCCTGCGCGCCTCGACGGAGCAGGATTTTCCCAAGGCCGAGCAGACGCTCCAGGACATACTGCGCCAGGATGAGAACAACGTTTATGTTCTGGCCAATCTGGCCAAGGCGCAGCTTGCCGAGAACCACTTGGACGATTGCGAGAAAACCGTCCTCAAGGCCCTGGCTTTGGACCCGAACGACGCCCCCAGTTTGTACTTTCTCGGCGTTCTCCGCTATCGCCAGAACAAACTGGACGACGCTTTGGACGCCTTGAGCCGTTCCGCCCAATTCAATCCCACCAATTCCGGCACACAGAATTATCTCGGATGCATCCTGGCCGAAAAAGGAAGGCACGCCGATGCTGAAGCCGCGTTGCGCAAAGCGCTGGAATTGGAACCCGGCTACGGCGAAGCCCATTACAACCTGGCCTACCTCTACGCGACCGAGAATCCGCCTTCGCCGGCGCTGGCCCGATGGCATTACGACCGCGCGCTGTCCCTGGGACACGCCAAAAATCCCGACTTGGAAAAGATGCTCTCAGCCACAAAATAAAATCCGTCCCCAAACTCTGCTCATTACCATGAAGACACCTGACTTGACACAAAATCCGCCGCGCAGTCCGCGCGTGCTCTTGGGCGGCTACGCCATCTTGCCGAGAATGCTCGACAAAGGGCGGGCCACCATTGCCGGCAAACACGGCGAGTATCACTTCAACTGCCCGCTGGATCAGCAGTTCCTGAACTTCGCCGGCATCGACGCCGCCAAGCTGAAGAAACAACTCGCCTTGGGCAAAGGCGACGGCGAAATGCTGGAGTGGATACAAAAGAACTCCAAATTCAAGCGGCTGCCACAGGAGATTGCCGTCTGGTCCGAGTTTCAGGCCCAACGGGTGCCGACGGACCTCGACTCGCGCAAGTTCTTTCAGGAATACCACACCAAAACCGCGCCGGACCGCAATGACGTGGCGACGTGGTTCGACATGTTGGATATCGACGATTTCGTGTCATTCGGCGGCAAGGCCTGACGGACGGTTTCAACCGCCCGAATCCGCCAGCCGCGCCAGATAGTCGAAAGAGAATATTCCAGCGCCATGGCCATCAGCCCAGAGGGGCTGGATGCCGTAGCCGCCGACCGGCGTGAAGCCGGTCATTTGAAATGAGAGCGGTGTCAACGCGGCATCCGGGCCTTTGTGCAGATGGCCCATGACGTCGGTTTCGCCCATGCAACCGGCGCACGGGCAGGCCCGCCGCAACGTTTCCAGGGTGATGAACGATTCGCGGCCATCAGACCATTTGATGGCCAAATCCGTGCCGATGATTTGCAAGTCCGCCGGTCGCATGGCGGAATTTAAACCTGCCTGCCTGGCAAAGGAAACCCCAAAGCAAATGTGTCTTTCTATTTCATCGTATTTATCAAACGGAACAGCGTCCCAAACGCCAATCTATGCCAATCATGGCGCGTCGCTCATAACATATTGATCATTAGCACCTTGGAAAGCGAATGTCGCTGCCTGCTTGACAGTTCCCCCCGCTGCATCCCACCAAGCCTTTATTTTGTGTCAAAACCCTTTGACAGCTATAAGACGATGAATGGCAACCAGCGTCACCACCAAAGCTCCCGGCAATTCAGGAGCCGCCCCCGGCTTTGAGGCCACGCTCTGGGCCACCGCCGACAAACTCCGCGGCAACCTTAATCCCGCCGAATACAAACACGTCGTCCCGGGCCTCAACTTCCTCAAATACATCTCCGACGCCGACGACCGTGACGAGGAATGAGCCATGCCTGAGCGAGTGACCAAAGAGACAAGAACGACCCACAAGGGACGCCGTGGTCCCTCGCTGTCCTTGAAGTCCCTTCCGTCCCTTCAGTCGCTGGAAAGTTTGGCCCTGGCGGGCGCAAGTGCGGCGGCGTCCGCCGCCTGGCCACCCGCGCCCTGCTGGCGGAGGACGCGGTTTTGCGCTGGCGCTGGAAGGAGTGGGAGCCGAGGCGCGAATGGGGCCAACAATCCAGAATCCTGCCATTTATCCTGCCAAATTGGCAGGAAGCGGAGGCGGCTTTCCGGGACGGGGAAATCGAGATGGAAACGGAATCATTGCAGCAGCCGTGGAGCCGCCCCGCCGCGCCGCAAGACCGCCCGAGATGTTTTCAAAACACGCTCTAAGCCGTAACGATGCAGTAGGATTGGGGAGCGCGGGCAGCCCGCAGAGCGGGCAGCCAATAATTTGTTCTAACCTCCTCGCCCGCCGCCTTCGGCGTCCCGCCGAAGGCATTGGACGCGCGCACAAGGTTCACCGAAAGGTGAGTCGTTTTGCCGCCGGGGGGCCAGTCGGCGGGACGCCGACTGGAAGCGACCGGGACGGTCGCGCTCGTGCGCTTGAGAATGAGCGTGCATTGGAGGGTGGAAGTCCCTCTGTGGCGGTGCTTCCCGCCACGAGTTGAAAGTAACTGCGTCCTGGCGACAGGGCGTGGA
>Ga0182014_10004621_pt1 | contig 15695 bp, 11 predicted proteins | sample 612S2DmetaG_FD_120489 | JGI IMG/M metagenome (GOLD analysis project Ga0182014, IMG submission 120489) | Permafrost microbial communities from Stordalen Mire, Sweden - 612S2D metaG | ecosystem: Environmental > Terrestrial > Soil > Wetlands > Permafrost | place: Sweden: Stordalen | collected... | reverse complement strand
GCAATGAGCCCCATGCCGCCTTCCGAGAGCAGGTCCTGGTGGGTATACATCCTGCGCTGCGGCGACGGGACCCTCTACACCGGCATCGCCCTGGATGTCCCGGCCCGGCTCGCCCAGCACCGGGCGGGCACGGGCGCCCGCTACACCCGGGGCCGGGAGCCCCTGGAGCTGGTCTACCAGGAGGCGTCCCCCAGCCGTTCCGCCGCGACCCGGCGGGAGGCCGCCATCAAGCGCTGCTCACGCCGGCAGAAACTTCAGTTGATCGGGATGTCTGACATGAACGAGGGGGACTGCCCGGTCGCTTCGCTCCCTCTGATGCCACGCATGCGTGGCATCCCTCGTGCTCCCCACGTGGTGACCGGGCGGAGCCCGGTCACCACGTCTGAATAGATCCAGTTGAAAGCGGCCGGGATGGCCACCAGGGCCCCCTCCACGTGGGTGATGTGGTCCGCCGGGACGCCGATGGGCAGGAAGGCCAGGAGCCGGTCCGGGTCGGCTCCGGCCGCGCGGATCTCCGAGCCCAGTCCGGCCATGGCGTTGATGGTGTTCTGGACGGAAACGTCCCGGTCGTCCTCGCTCTGGCAGAACAGGATCGGCCGGGTCGGCCTCCAGCCGGCGCAGAGGTCGTTTTCCACCAGGAACTTCCTGATGCGGCTGGTGGCGTAGGCCGGGTCGTCCAGTTCCCGGGCGACCCAGGCCGGGTTCAGGATCGAGCGGAGCACCACGGCGTCCCCCGGCACCCCCAGGCGCCGGCCGATGAGCGCGTCCACCTGCAGCCCGTCCGTGCAGCCGTCCACCCACTGCAGGAGGTTGCCGTCCTCCCGCTCCTCCAGCAGTGCCGGGGCGAAGGTCTGCTGCGGGTCCAGCGGTTCGCCGTAGATCGCATGGTAGGCCAGGATCACGAAGGGCAGGTAGAAGCTGTGGCTGTAGGGCAGCACCGGGTTGATGATCTGCAGGCGGGTGGTGCCGGAAAGGTCGAAGGGGCCCGACATGCAGGCGGAGCCCATGAGGGTGAAGGCGCCGGCGTAGTCCCCGGGGTGGGTTTCCAGCTCCTTCACCGAGGCCAGCGCGTTGTAGCCCCCTTCAGAGTAGCCCATGAGGTAGAGCCGGCCGTCCCACCCGTAGTTCCGCTGGGCCAGGTAGGGATCCTCGCCCACCAGCCGCTCCAGGGCGGGCAGAGCGTCCAGGGTGGAATAGGCCAGGGACTTGCCGTGGCAGAAGGGGTGGTAGGCCTGGGAATCCCCGCCCATGCCGGGCTGGTCCGGCATGGCCACGGCGAAGCCATAGTAGGCCGCGGCGGCCGCGCCCAGGATCCACTCGTGCCCCCCGTACTCGGACGGCACCTGGACCTTTTCCAGCATGGTGGCGTGGGTGTAGAGGACCAGCGGCAGCCGCCGGGACTTGCCCAGGAGCCGCCAGGAGGGCGGGAAGAACACCCGCCCGCTCTCCGGGACCCTGGCGCACAGTTGCCTGCCGCCGGCATCCAGCCTCGGGTTGCCGGAGGGGTCGTAGAGCGGCCTGCGGGCGGAATAGCTGATGATGGCGGAGTGGACCACCCAGTCCGGGATCTCCCGCCCGGCCCAGTGCTCCAGGTATTCCAGGCATTCGGTGAAGGTGGACCAGAAGGCGGGATCGCCGGCCCGGGTGGTGAGGGCGGGCTGGGGGAGGCCCGGCGGCCGGGTCCGGGAGGCCAGGGCCGGAACGGACAAGGCCAGGACCAGGCCCAGCAGCCTGAGCATGCGTTGAAAATGGATCATGGACACCTCTCTGATCGCAAATGCGACACAGTATCACTGGCCGAGAGCCGGTGTCCGGAAAAGAAATGGTTCGGTCACAATGGTGGTGAACAGGACACCCCAATTCCATGAATGAAGAGGAGCTGATCAAGCAAGCCGCGGACGGGGACTCCGATGCCTTCGGGGCCCTGGTGGCACCCCATCTCGGCCTCTTCTTCAACGGGATCCTGCGCATCCTGGGCAACCGGGCGGACGCCCAGGACGCGCTCCAGGAGGCCCTCCTGGGGATCTACGAGGATCTCCCGTCCTTCCAGGCACGGAGCCGGTTCAGCAGCTGGGCCTACAAAGTCTGCATCAACGCCGCCCTGATGTTCCGCCGCAGCAGCGCCAGGATCCGCGAAGATTCCCTGGACGCCCTCCCGGGCATGGGCAGCTTCGACGAGGGCGGGCACCACCTGGACAGCCGGGCCGAGCTCCAGTGGAGCGTCGAAGCCCAGGCCCTGGCCGAGGTCGAGCACCGCCAGTTGCGGGAATGCATGTTCCGGGCCCTGGACGCCCTGCCGGACCCGCTGCGGGAGGTGTTCGTGCTCAAGGACCTGGAGGACTGGACCACCGAAGCCATCGCGGCCAGACTCGACCAGGCCGCCCCCACCGTGCGCCAGCGTCTGCACCGGGCCCGGGTCCTGGTCCAGGAGCGCCTGCGCGCCCACATCCAAGGGAGGCCCTCATGAAGCTCCTGCCCTCCTGCCGCGAAGTTCGCGAACGGCTCACCGACTATTCCGAAGGCAGCCTCACCTTCCGGGAGCGCGCCTCCATGGGGCTGCACCTCCTGCTCTGTTCCGCCTGCGCCGCCTTCTACCGGGGCCTCCGGGCCCTGCCGGGGGTGGCGAGGCTGCTGCTCTCGCCCGAGGATCCCCCCCCGGCCGAGGCCTCCCGGGCGCTGCAGGACGCCCTGCGCCGGATCAGGTCGCGCCCGCGCTGAAAAGACCTGTTCAGCCTGGGAAAAAGCGCTAGGATTCAACCTCTGCCCCGGAGGATTCCATGCGCCGCGCACCCCTCGCCCTCGCTCTCGCCGCCCTGCCGCTGCTGGCGGGCCAGCCCCTCATCTACCAGGACGGGTCCGTGCGGCTCGCCGGCTACCTGGCCCGCCCCGGCGCGGTTGCGGGAACCGTGCCCGGGGTGCTGGTGATCCACCAGTGGATGGGCCTCACCGGCCACGAGCGGATGATCGCCGACCGCCTGGCGGCCCTGGGCTACGTGGCCGTGGCGGCCGACATCTACGGCGAGGGGGTCCGGCCCATGGACTTCAAGGAGGCCCGGTTCCAGTCGGGCCTCTACAAGGCCGACCGGGCCCTCTACCGGAGGCGCATCCGCGCGGGGCTGGATGCCCTCAAGGCCCAGTCCGGGGTGGACCCGGGGCGGCTGGCGGTGATCGGCTTCTGCTTCGGCGGCACCGGCGCCCTGGAGGCGGCCCGGGCCGGCCTGCCGGTGGCGGGGGTGGTCTCCTTCCATGGCGGCCTGGACGCGCCCGCGGATCCCGAAGCCCGCCCCTTCACCGCCAAGGTGCTGGTCTGCCATGGCGCCGACGACCCCGTCGTGCCGCCCAAGGAGGTGGCGGCCTTCCAGGATGAAATGCGCCGGGTGAAGGCGGATTACACCTTCATCGCCTACGGCGGCGCCGTCCACGCCTTCACCCAGAAGGAGGCCGGCAACGACAACTCCAAGGGCGCCGCCTACAACGAGGCCGCAGCCCGCCGGAGTTGGGCCCACATGAAGGACTTCTTCGCCGAGATCTTCTAGGCCCGACCGCCGCAGCTTCCGGGGGACGCCGGGCAGATTCCCGGGTTGCCGAACCTTGGAATAAGCGTACACTCTAAGCATCGTAGACCGTTATTTAACAAGGATACATTATGAGCATGGCAGTTCTCTCGGTGCTGGTGGTGCTGGCGGCCTGGGGCTTGGCCTTTTTCCGGAGCGGGCTGCCGGTCTGGACCTTCACGGCCGCGGCCGCCCTGGGGGCCTTCCAGGCGCTGGCTGCGCGGGCCGGGACCCCCTGGACGGCGGGAACCGCCATGGGCCTGTGGGGCCTGTTCTCGGCCGCCGCCCTCGTCCTGAACGTCCCGGCCCTGCGCCGGGCCCTGGTCATGCGGCCCCTGTTCGGGCTGGTGCGGGCCAAGCTGCCGCCCCTGTCCAGGACCGAGCGCGAGGCCCTGGAGGCCGGCACCGTCTGGTGGGACGGGGAGCTGTTCGGCGGCGCCCCCGACTGGAGCAAGCTGCTGGGCCAGCCCCGGGCGGCCCTGACCGCCGAGGAGCAGGCCTTCCTGGACGGGCCGGTGGAGGAGCTCTGCGGCATGCTCGACGACTGGCGGATCGTGGAGGAGCTGCATGACCTGCCGCCGGAGGTGTGGCAGTTCCTCAAGGCCAAGGGCTTCCTGGGCATGATCATCCCCAAGAAGTACGGCGGGCTGGGATTTTCCGCCCTGGCCCACTCCCAGGTGATCATCAAGATCGCCAGCCGCAGCGTCACCGCCGTGGTGACGGTCATGGTCCCCAATTCCCTGGGGCCCGCGGAGCTGCTGAACCACTACGGCACCGAGGCGCAGAAGAGCCACTACCTGCCGCGCCTGGCCCGGGGCCAGGAGGTCCCCTGCTTCGCCCTCACCGGTCCCGAGGCCGGCAGCGACGCCGCCTCCATGCCGGACACCGGCGTGGTCTGCCGGGGCACCTTCGAGGGGCGGGAGATCACCGGCATCAGGCTCAACTGGGAAAAGCGCTACATCACCCTGGGCCCGGTGGCCACGCTCCTGGGCCTCTCGTTCAAGCTGCTGGACCCCGGCCACCTGCTGGAGCAGGGCGGCGAGGGCATCACCCTGGCGCTCATCCCCACCACCACCCCCGGCATCACCATCGGCTCCCGCCACAACGCCCTGGGCATCCCCTTCATGGTGGGGCCCAACTGGGGCAAGGACGTGTTCATCCCCCTGGACTGGATCATCGGCGGCCCGGCCCAGGCCGGCAACGGCTGGAAGATGCTCATGGAATGCCTGGCGGCGGGCCGCTCCATCTCCCTCCCCGCGCTCAGCACCGGCGGCGGCAAGCTGGTCTGCCAGGCCGCGGGCGCCTACGCCAGGGTCCGGCGCCAGTTCCACCTGCCCATCGGCAAGTTCGAAGGGGTGGAGGAGGCCCTGGCCAGGATCGCCGGGCACACCTACCTCATGGACGCCGCCCGCACCCTCACCTGCGGCGCCATCGACCAGGGCGAGCGGCCCTCGGTCATCTCGGCCATCGTGAAGTACCAGTGCACCGAGCGCATGCGCACCATCCTCAACGACGGCATGGACACCGTCGGCGGCAGCGGCATCTGCATCGGCCCGCGCAACCTGTTCGGGCGCACCTACCAGGCCCTGCCCATCAGCATCACCGTGGAGGGCGCCAACATCCTCACGCGCACCCTGATCATCTTCGGCCAGGGCGTCATCCGCTGCCATCCCTTCGTCCTGAATGAGATGCGCGCCATGGGCAACCCGGATCCGGGCAAGGCCCTGGCGGAATTCGACCGGCACATGCGTGGCCACCTGGCCTTCGGACTCTCCAACGCGGCCCGGGCCTGCTTCCACGGGCTCACCGGGGGCCGCCTGCTCCGGGCCCCGGACGGGCCGGGCCACCCGTACTACCAGGCGGTCTCCCGGTACTCCGCTGCCTTCGCCCTCACCGCCGACGTGGCCCTGCTCACCCTGGGCGGCAGCCTCAAGCGCAAGGAGAAGCTTTCCGGCCGCATGGCCGACATCCTCAGCCACCTGTACCTGGTCTCCGCCGCGCTCAAGCAGTTCGAGGACCATGGCCGGCCCGCGGGCGACCTGCCGCTGCTGCGCTGGTCCTGCGAGACCAGCCTGCTGAAGATCCAGGACAGCTTCGACGGCCTGTTCCGCAATCTGCCCAGTCGCCCCGCCGCATGGCTGCTGCGGCGCCTGGTGTTCCCCACCGGCCGCCGCCTGGCCGGACCTTCGGACGCCCTGGGCCACCAGGCGGCCGCCCTCCTGCTGGAGCCCTCCGCGGCCAGGGACCGCCTGACCCACGGCATCTTCACGCCCATGGACGGCCGGGAGCCGCTGAAGCGCATGGAGGAGACGCTGCGCCTGGTGATCGCCGCCGAGCCGGTGGAGAAGAAGCTGGGGGCCGCCGCGGCCGCCCGGGTGATCCGCCCGGGCAGCGACGGGCAGATGCTGCTGGACGGCCTGAGCGCGGGCGTCATCACCGTGGAGGAGGGCAAGCTGCTGCGGGAGGCCCTGGAGGCCCGCCGGGAGGTGGTGAAGGTGGACGATTTCCCCCAGGTGCGCCAGCCCCGCACCAAGGAGTGAGGCATGGCCGCCGATATGACTGAGGGGGGACCGCCCGCTCGCGTTGCTCGCTCTGCGTCCCCCCTCAGACTCCCCCACTCCATGCCCGGGCAGAGCCCGGACATGGAGTCTAACGGCGCGTTCGCCGGCGCCCGGCCCGTCTATTTCGTCGACGGCGGCCGGACCCCGTTCCTGAAGGCCCGGGGGGCCCCGGGGCCGTTCCGGGCCTCGGACCTGGCGGTGGCGGCCGGCAGGACCCTCCTGTCCCGGCAGCCGTTCGCGCCGGAGGAACTGGACGAAGTGGTGTTCGGCTGCATCATCCCCGGCCCCGACGAGCTCAACATCGCCCGGATCATCGCCCTTCGCCTGGGCTGCGGCAAGGCCGTGCCGGCCTGGACCGTGCAGCGCAACTGCGGTTCCGGGATGCAGGCCATCGCCTGCGCCGCCCAGGACATCGCCCAGGGCCGGGCCGAGCTGGTGCTGGCCGGCGGCACCGAGGCCATGAGCCAGGCTCCGGTGCTGGTGGGCGACGCCATGGTGCGGGTGCTGGCGGACCTGGCCAGGGCCCGCTCGGCCTGGGCCCGGCTGCGGGTCCTGGCCCGGCTGCGCCCGTCCCATTTCGTCCCGGTCATCGGCCTGCTGCGGGGCCTCACCGACCCCATCAGCGGGCTCGGCATGGGGCAGACCGCCGAGGGTCTGGCCAGCCGGTTCGGCATCAGCCGGGAGCGCATGGACGGCTTCGCCCTGGAGAGCCACCGGCGCCTGGCCCGGGCCCAGGACGGCGGCCGCCTGGAAGAACTGGCCCCCATGTACGGCGGGGACGGCTCCTTCCACGACCGGGACGAAGGCCTGCGCCGGGACGCCGACCTGGCGGCCCTGGCCCGGCTGAAGCCAGCCTTCGAGCCGCCCTACGGCCTGGTCACCGCCGGCAACAGCGCCCAGATCACCGACGGCGCCGCCTGCCTGCTCCTGGCCAGCGCCGGCGCCGTGAGGAAGCACGGCCTGAAGGTGCTGGGCCGGCTGGACGACTGCCACTGGGCCGGGCTGGAGCCCAGCCAGATGGGGCTGGGCCCGGTCCATGCCATGGCCCCCATCATGGAACGCCAGCGCCTGGGCACCGCCGACGTGGACTACTGGGAGATCAACGAGGCCTTCGCCGCCCAGGTGCTGGCCTGCACCGAGGCCTGGCGGAGCGCGGACTACTGCCGGCGGGAGCTGGGCCTGGGCGCCCCGTTCCCGGACATCCCCCCCGAACGGCTGAACGTCGACGGCGGCGCCGTGGCCCTGGGCCACCCCGTGGGCTGCAGCGGCGCCCGCATCGTCCTGCACCTGCTGCACGTGCTCCGGCGCAACGGGGCCCGCACCGGCATGGCGAGTCTGTGCATCGGCGGCGGCCAGGGCGGGGCCATGCTGATCCGCAGCCTGGACGGGCTGGAAAGGGAAGGCCATGCTTGAGCGGGTGGAAAACGTCCGCCACTGGCGGATGGAACAGGACCAGGCCGGGATCCTCTGGCTCACCCTCGACCGCGCGGAGAGCGGGGTCAACGCCCTCTCCGCCGAGGTGCTGGAGGAGCTGGAGCGGCTCCTGCCGGCCATCGCCCGGTCCCGGGCCAAGGGCCTGGTGCTGCGCTCCGGCAAGGCCGGCGGCTTCATCGCCGGGGCCGACGTCAACGAGTTCGCCGAGCTGACCAGCTCCGTCCAGGCCCTGGCCCACATCCGGCGCGGCCAGGAGATCTTCCGGCAGGTGGAGCTGCTGCCCATGCCCACCGTGGCCATGATCCACGGGTTCTGCCTGGGCGGCGGCCTGGAGCTGGCCCTGGCCTGCCGCCGCCGGGTGGCCTCCGACGCCCCCGAAACCCGCCTCGGCCTACCCGAGGTCCAGCTGGGCATCCACCCCGGCTTCGGCGGCACCGTGCGCCTCACCGCCCTGCTGGGGCCGTCGGCGGCCATGGACCTGATGCTCACCGGCCGGACCGTGTCCGCGGCTGGCGCGCGCCGTCTGGGCCTGGTTGATGCCGTGGTGCCCGAGCGGCACCTGGCCAGGGCCGCCGCCGCGGCCGCGCTCCGGGCCGGGCCGGCGCGCCGCCCGTCCCTGCTCCGGCGGCTGCCGGGCCTGTGGCCGCTGAAGCCGCTGCTGGCAGGGTTCCTGCGCCGGAAAGTGGCCGAGCGCGCGGCGCCCGGGCACTACCCGGCCCCCTTTGCCCTCATCGACCTGTGGTCCCGGTTCGGCCGCGACCCCGAGGCCATGTACCGGGCCGAGGCCGAATCCGTGGCCCAGCTCATCACCGGCGGCACCGCCCGCAACCTGCTGCGGGTGTTCCAGCTCCAGGAGAAACTCAAGGCCCTGGCCAGGAACGGCCTCCCCGCGCCCCGCTGCGTCCATGTGGTGGGCGGCGGCGTCATGGGTGGCGACATCGCCGCCTGGTGCGCCCTCCAGGGAATGCTGGTGACCGTGCAGGACGTGGACGCCGGGCGCCTGGCCCGAACCGTCAAGAATGCCGCGGACCTGTTCCGGAAGAAGCTCAAGGACCCGCGCCTGGTCCAGGCGGCCCTGGACCGGCTGGTGCCCGACCCCGCCGGCTTCGGGGCCGCCCGGGCCGACGTCGTGATCGAAGCCATCTTCGAGGATCTCGACGCCAAGCAGGCCCTGCTCCGCGGCCTGGAGCCGCGCCTGAAGCCGGAAGCCATCCTCGCCACCAACACCTCCAGCATCCCCCTGGAACAGCTGGCGGTGGTCCTGGAGCGCCCGGAGCGGTTCGTGGGGCTGCACTTCTTCAACCCGGTCCCGAAGATGCTGCTGGTGGAGGTGGTCACCATGCCCGGCAACGCCCGGGTTGCGGTGGACCGGGCCACCGCCTTCGTGGGGGCCATCAAGCGCCTGCCCCTGCCGGTGAAGAGTTCGCCCGGGTTCCTGGTGAATCGCGTCCTGATGCCCTACCTCATGGAGGCCCTCACCCTGGTGGGCGAAGGGGTGAGCCCGGCCGAGATCGACCGGGCCGCCGTGGCCTTCGGCATGCCCATGGGCCCCGTGCTCCTGGCCGACACCGTGGGCCTGGACATCTGCCTGTCCGTGGCCCGCATCCTGGTCGCCCATTTCGGCGGCGCCGTGCCCGAGCGCCTGGAGCAGATGGTGGCCGCCGGCCGCCTGGGCAAGAAGACCGGCCAGGGTTTCTACCGGTTCCGCCACGGCAAGCCCGAGGTCCCCAAGGGGCCGGCCCCCGAGCCCGGCGGCCCCATCGAGCAGCGCCTCCTGCTGCGCCTGCTGAACGAATCCGTGGCCTGCCTGCGCGAGCAGGTGACCCAGGACGGGGACCTGCTGGACGCGGGGGTGGTGTTCGGGACCGGGTTCGCCCCCTTCCGGGGCGGCCCGCTCCAGTACAACCGCCAGGAAGGCATCAGCCGCCAGGAGCACCAGTTGAAGTCCCTGGCCCAACTCCATGGCCCCCGGTTCTCCCCGGACCCGGGCTGGTCATCCCTTTGAAGTCATCAGCCCGAAGTAGGTCAAGGGCGCGTCCGAGTCATTGATGAGCCCGTGGCTGTGCCCGGCCTTGCACAGGAACAGGTCGCCGGGCCCCACCGGGAACCTCGAGCCGTCCAGCACGCCCTGGCCGCGGCCCTCCAGGATGAGGTAGAGCTCCTCCGTGGCGGGATGCGCGTGCTCGCCGACACTGGATCCGGCCGCCAGGATGGTCCGGCCGGCCGCGAGCACCCCGTCCATCTCGCCCCGCTCCAGGTAGTCGGCGCCCCGGGCGGGCCCGGCGCCGCCGCGGATGTCCTGCTTGGCGGCGAAGCTCAGCGCGGCGAGGGTGCGGATCATCGGGGCTCCCCAAAGCGGAGAGTATATCCGATCACCACGCCGGTTTGCCCGGACCCTCGGTGAACGACATCTGGATATCCAGGGGCCTCTCCTTGTCCTGAACGATCTCCGGGGTGAGGAAGAACATCAGTTCCTCGGTCTGGGCCGTCTTCGAGTCCGCGGAGAACAGCTTGCCCAGCAAGGGCAGGTTGGCCAGGCCGGGAACCCCGTTCTTCTGGTCGCCGGAGATGTCCTTCTTGAGCCCGCCCAGGACGATCACGTCCCCTTTCACGGCGCGGACGGTGGCCTGCTCCTCGATGGTGTTGATGATGGGGTACTGGATGGTGTTGATGGTCGTGTATCCGTTCAGGCTGGTGACCTGGGGATAGATGCTCAGGACCATGTCGTCGTCCAGGCCCACCTGCACCCCCACCTGCAGGTAGAGTCCCAGCTTTTCCGTGGTGGTGGTGTAGACCGACTGGCCGGTGGCGTCCTTGGTGGAGATCTGGGGCAGAATGTACTTGGTGCCACTGAGGATGAAGCTCTTTTCGCCATCCAGCACCAGGAGCGTGGGGTTGGCGATGGTCTTGGAATCGCCGGTCTGCTCCATGGCGTTCAAGGTCGCGTTGATGCTCAGGACCGAGTGGGTGAACTTGCCCACGGTGAGGCCGGAGCCCTGTAGCCCAAGGGCGCTGTTGTTGGCGTTTGTGGTGGCGTTGGCGTTGGGAACCTCATTGGCTTGCAGGTTCAGGCTCTGCATCCAGGTCACGCCCAGGTTCCTGGCGGCGTTGGTGGTCATCTGCACCACCCGGATGTTCACCCGCACCTGCTTGCGCGGCCGGTCGAGCTTGCGGGCCAGGCTCAGGGCCCGGGCCACCAGAGCCGGAGGACCGGAGAACACCACGTCATGGGTGCGGTAGTCCTTGGCGGTGGCGGTCAGCGCCCGGATGCCGCTGTCGCCGCCGCTGCCGCTGCTCACGCTCTCCACCGCCGGAGTGAGGAACTCGGGCCCGCTCCAGACCCTGAACTCGGCGTCCCCGAACAGTTTGGTGAGGGTTTCCGCCAGGGAGGCGGCACCGATCCGCCGGCAGCGGTAGGTGGCATCCACGACCTTGTCCTCCGGGGTGGGGAACCTCAGTTTCAGGTCGATGGGCAGGCCCACGTAGTAGCCGTCCTCGTTCTTGACGCAGTCCAGGTCCGCCGCCTTCAGGATCGCCCTGAAGGCCTTGTCCGTATTGAAATTGGTGAAGTACAGATCGACCAGGGTGGGGGCCCGGTCGAGCATGGTCACGGTGATGTGGGCCCGCTTGGCGAAATCCCAGATGAGCGTCTCGGCGTCCTGGCGGTAGGCTTCCAGGGTCCAGTGCGGATCCTTGGGCGCATCGGCGGGGGCCGGCACCAGTTGAATGGACCAGGGCGCCTGGGCCGGGGCGGGGCTGGACTCGGCGGGAGGCTTCTGGGCAGGGGGCTCCGCCTGCATGCCCATGAGCAGCGGCGCGCCGGCGATAAGGAGGGAAAGGCAGCGTGGCACAGGCATGGTGGCGACCTTCGGCGTCAACGGAAGAACTTCGGGTCCGGGGTGGGGGACTTGGGCACGACCTGGCAGAAGAAGGCGATGATCTGGGGATCCGGCACGGTGATGGAGGTTCCGGCGGCTCGCTTGGCCACCTGCCGGGACAGGGGCGTCCCCCCGGACCTGGATCCGCCCAGATCGAAAGGACCCACCCGGTCCGGGAGCAGGGTCCCCCCGTTGGCGGAGGTGCGGGGCGCGTAACCGGTCAAGGACAGGTTCCGGGCCAGCAGGATTCCGGTCACAAGGATCGGCATGGGGCCCGGGTCCTGGTCTGTGGGATTGCCGGTGGAGACCACGGTGAAGCCGGTGGCGTCCTTCAGCAGCCAGGTGTGGACCGAGAGGATGTTCCTATCCATCCAGGTGCGGGCCACCTCTACCCGCTTGACCTCCACGCTGAGGCTCATGGCCGGCGTCCAGCCCGCGGCGTCCGGATCCGCCTTGGTCTTGGCCGGCGGCAGGGGCGTCGCGTCTTTGGGGGTGGCCTGCTGCACATCGGACTGATGGAAGGTCCAGGAATGCCAGCCCTCCCTCGAAAGCCATTCCTCCACCGGCGGGTAGGTCTCGACCGGCAGCCAGGCCTGGGCCTGGTTGCCGCGCAGCTGGGCCTTCTGGAAGTCATAGCGGAGGTTCTGGAACATGGCCAAGGAGTTGGTGTCGTAGACTTTGTGGAGCGCGTCCAAGGCTTTCTGGATCTGGGCCCGGTAGCCGAGGGTCTCCCAGTTCTTCCGGGCCTTGTCCACGGCCTGGTCCAGGCCCGGCGGAGCCGGTGTCTTCGCGGCCTGGGCCTCGGCGATGGCGATGGTCTGGGCATCCAGGGCGACCGCATACAGCGACCGGTACTTCAGGAAGGCGGCGTACGCCGGGGTCGGCCGCCCGGGCCGCGACTTGTCGAAGATGGCGCGCTTGGCGTCCAGAGCCTTGTCCCGGTCCGCCATCACCTGGTAACGGGTGACGTAGGCGCTGCTCAAGATGCGTTCATAGATGGTGGAATACCGGTAGCCGCTGCGCTGATAGATCCTGGAGGGTTGAGGCACCTGGTCCAGCAGCATGCTGATCTCGTAGGAAGGGGTTCTCATCTGGGCCGGGTTGAGGCTGATTCCAGGGCTGGCCAGGACCAGGAACTCGGGGTTTTCTCCGCTGTCCTTGGCGGAAACGAAGGAAGCGGAGAACTTGGAATACATGAAATCCATCAGGGAGTCGCTGGTGCGGTCCTGGGCGGACAGGGTGAGGCAGCAGAGGACCGCAAGGCCCAGGTATGCGTGGATGCCGACCCTCCCTTCGCTCGCCCCGGTGCGATCCGTGATCATGTCATTTGACGGTCTTGGCAGGGCACCTGGGCACGATCGAGCAGGCGAAGGCGATGATCTGGGGATCCGGAATGGAAATGGCGCCCTTGTCCTCTTTTTCGCTGCTGGCTTTCTCTTCGTCCTTCTTGTTGAAGCTGGCGGACATGGAGAAGGGGCCGAAGCTGGCCTTCACGTTCGCGTTGATCTCCTTCATCATCTCGGCCTTGGCTTTCTCGATGGACTTGGCCTTGAACTTCACTTTGCGCACGATGACGAAGGCATCGGTGTACAGGGGCAGCATCCCGCCTCCCTTTTCGTCGGAAACCACGCCGTTGCTCCATTGCCACTTTTCGTTGGTGAACACCGACCAGTCCACTTCCGGCCGGTTGACGATCACCTTCTTGACTTCCATGGTGATTTCCAGCGAATCGTCCGAGGACATCGCATTCAGGCTGCTGTTCTTGTAGCCTCCCGAAGCCGAGCCCGAAAACTTGCCCACGTTCAGCGACGCGGCAGCCTCGGCATCCATCTTGTTGAATTTCTCCGAACTCTTCTTGTCGGAGGCTTTGTAGGTGAATTTCAGCCAACCGTCGTCGCTGGCCCACTGGTCCATGGGCGGGAAGGTGGAGACGTTGTGGAAGTTCCCCTGGATCGAGTTGCTATAGTTGTTCGCGAGGGTCTTCCACCAGCTGCCCGGATCATTGTTGGAGTACTTCACGATGTTGCTGCGGGCGGCATCGATGATGTTCTTCTGGCCATCGCCCAGCCAGTTGTCCATGGCGTCGTTCACCGCGCTGTCGAGGCTCTTCTTGTTGGTCAGGCCCTTGCCTTTTTCCAGGTTCTCCCAACGCTCGGCTTCCCGTTCGGTGAGGGCATCGTCGTATTCATCCCGGTACTGGTTGTATTTTTTGATTGCATTACCTTTCGGCTTAGTGAGTTCGATTGCCTTATCAAATTCGGCCTGCTCCTCCCGCTCGAGCGGAATGGGCTTGTCCGAGACGTGTAACCTCAGGATGTCCCCGTAGACCTTTGAAAAGGAGAACTTGCCCGGCGTGAAGGCTGGGTTGTAGGCGGCCGTCTGATCCAAGAGCTCGTTCACATAGTTGACATCGGCCGGCATGGTGCTTTTCAGCGGCCGCAGGGGGATGCCCGGGACGTTGAGGCAGACCATCATCTTCGCGTTCTGATTGCCGCCGCGAACGATCGAGGCAAGCTTGCCGTAGAAATTCTTCCACATGGCATCGGACTTGTCCGCCGCCTGGGCCATGGCCATGGGAGCGCAGGCGACCAGAGCCAATGCAGAAGCAAGGTATTTCAGTCTTTTCATAGGGCAGCTCCTGTTTTGAATCTCGCCAGCTCTCGGGCGAGGGTGAATGTTGATAAGGCTCGTGTCCGGTGGGACGTGGGTGATGGCCGTTCCAAGGAATTGGTCGATATAACTTAAGTGGAGACCGCCAAGCCGTCAATGAATAATTACTAAATGCTTAATTAATGTGATTTTTATAATATTGAAAACCTTGTTTGAATGTTATTAAAAACAGAGGTTTTTTGAATTTTCATGAAGGCTTGTCCATGGTTCATTGGACCCAGAACCGATCTTGCGCTCGGTCAAATATATTGTAAATTAATCACAGCCACGGCTTGCACAACATGCCTGCCGTTCCCGTTGAAACCAGGCTTGCCGCGCCAGCCAATGGATGGAACAACCCCGTGAAAGATTTGCCTCCCATGGTTCGGGCACACCTCCGGGTTTGGCTGGGCTGCGTCGTCCTTCTGCTGGCCATGGCCTGCGGTTCCTGGTCGCCCCCCCCCCTGGGGCCCACCTCGACCGCTCCGGCCCCCCCCCTGGAGGCCACCTTGATGGCTCCGGCCAACCCCATGCCCACCGACGGAAGCGTGGTGGTGTTCCAGGCGGTGACCGACGCGGAGGCCACTCCGACCTACCGGCGGTTCAAGGACGGCCAACCGATTCCCGGCGCCAACTCCCCGACCCTGGATTTGGGTCTGGTGACCAGTCAGAGTGCCGGCAGCTACCCGGTCTACCAGTGGTTCAAGGACGGCCAACCGATTTCCGGCGCCAACTCCCCGACCCTGGATTTGGGTCCGGTGACCAGTCAGAATGCCGGCAGCTACCAGGTCCTGGTTACGGATGGCCAGAGCAGCGTGGAGACGAAGGCCTTTGACCTGGAGCCGGTGGAAGACCTCTGGGTGGTCACCAGCACCGCGGACAGCGGCCCGGGGACGCTCCGGGATATCCTGGGCCAGGCCAACGCGGACCCGGCGCCGGGGGTCCACGGCATCGGGTTCAACCTGGCGGGAGAGGGGCCGTACTCCATCACCCTGCAGAGCGCCCTGCCGCCCATCACCGGCAATGTGTGCATCTTGAACAACACCGCCTACGGGCTCACCGTGGATGGGGGCGGTGTCTGCCGGCCCTTCTTCCTGAACGGCGGAACCCTGGTGCTGGACTATTTTACCGTGGCCAACGGCCTGGGCAAGGGTGGCGCTGGCCTTGGCGGCGGCGGCGGGGCGGCGGGAATGGGGGGAGGCTTGTTCATGAACAGCGGCAGCCTGACCTTGAGGCAGATGTCGTTCCTCGGCAACCAGGCTCTGGGCGGCAGCAGCAGTCCGGGTAGCGACGGCAGCAATGGCGGCGGGGGGGGCTTCGGCGGGGACAGCCCGGCATCAGCCGGGCAGGGGGCGGATGGCGGTCTGCTGCAAGGGGATGGAGGCCTGGGCCTGGGCGGCGGGAGCGGCCAGGGCGCGGGCAGTCCCGCGGTCCACGGGGCGGGAGGAGGCGGCGGCGGGGCCGCCCGGGGCGGCTTGCTGACCGTCCCGGTGGCGGACTGGTTCCTTGACAACCTGCCCGGGGGCGACGGCAGCTTCGGCGGCGGCGGCGGGTACAGCGTCGGCCCGCTCGGGGGCGGCGGCGGTTCGACCTTCGGCGGCGGCGGCGGCGGCAGCGGT
>Ga0182014_10004618_pt1 | contig 15698 bp, 11 predicted proteins | sample 612S2DmetaG_FD_120489 | JGI IMG/M metagenome (GOLD analysis project Ga0182014, IMG submission 120489) | Permafrost microbial communities from Stordalen Mire, Sweden - 612S2D metaG | ecosystem: Environmental > Terrestrial > Soil > Wetlands > Permafrost | place: Sweden: Stordalen | collected... | reverse complement strand
TTTCGGCCTCTGCGGGCAGCTTCCGCGCCGGGACGATGATTTGAAGAAAGACTTCTAAGGATTATTGTGCAACGAAGGGTGGAAATCATCTGCACTGGTACAGTGATCAGTGGTCAGTGATCAGTGGTCAGTTCGCCCGGTTGGGGTTCATCGTCTCCCACATCTCAGAATCGAGATGTGGGCCAACCGCCCGCCCGGCCTCGGCCAGTTGCCAATTCCTGGGATATTGACTGACGATTAAGCAGTTGCCGATTCAGGACACCAAAACAGGAGGAGAATGATCATGAAGAGAATTTTATATCTATCATTTCTTCTTTTAGGTGCTTATGCATTCTGTCTGCAGGCACAGGATGTGGCAAAGCCCATCGAAGCTGCAACTCCCGACGCGGATATTCCCCGCGTTGTGCTTGATTTTGGCAAGCCGTACAAGCTCAATCTAGGCGTCAATGGAATGGCCATGGGGGGCAACACTGCTTGCGGTGAGGACGGAAGCATTTTTTTGGAAGTTTATGTCCCAGACAGTCACAATGGGATGGTGCTTCATTCCCTTGCACCGGACGGAAAGATTGTTCGTTTCAATCCAGGTAACATTCAAGGCTACAAATTTATTGGTATGCCGACCCGATTTTTTGCAGACGAGACACACATTGCGGCACTTGTGGATGCGCAACCGGAAAAGGCGAGTCCTCAGGATAAGTGGCCGCCGCCGGTTCAGCTTGCTTTGATCTATGACCGCCAGGGCGTATTCCAAAAGGCCGTGCGACTGCCCGATGGCTTTGAAGCCTCCGCGTTGGGCATGTATGGTTCCGGCAATCTGTTAGTCGTCGGCGCCAATGTCAGTGATAAGTCCGCTCATCTTCTGGTGGTTAGTGAGAGCGGAGGAATCGACCGTGAAATGCGGCTCTTTGATGAGGACTACAATCTGAGTCCACACGCCAAGGAAGATCAGCCACTCTCCAGCGCACCGGTATTCAAGGCGGGAGCGCTGAGCTCAATGAGGATCATTCCCTACGGGCAAAATCTGCTGCTCTTTCCAACAGCAACGAAGCAGCCAATCATCGAGGTCAATGAGCACGGAATCGTTCATGTGTACCCATTGCAGATTCCCAAAGGTTTTGTCCTGGAAACTTTGCTCTCCACCGATGGGCATCGCTGGAAGGTCTCAACCTTGAGCGAGCAAGTGGAAACTATCAAAGTTAAGGATTCCGATTCGCATAGCTACGCGATGAAATACGGGCCAATCTTCGAATTCGATCCCGCGGATGGCACAGCGCTGCGCAGGATCGAGAGGCCTGAGAGCGCATCCTGGGCCGTGCTGGCCTGCGAACATGATGGAGAATATGCGGCCTTTACGACGGACGCCAAGGATGGGAGCTTGGAACTTATGAAAGCCAGCGTTCCCAAATAACTCTGACAGAGTTCGACCGGATGCCCCAGATTTCGATTTTGATCGAAACCTGGGGGCACCCGATATCCGGTGTAGTCGAAAGGCCCGCGGCTAAAGCCGTTTTTGTTGCGTGGCTGGTTTCAGGGGCCTGAAGGCCCCTGCTCCCTCCGTTGAAGCAATCGTTAGAGCATTTTTAATGTTTCTGTAATGCCAGAATCGTGGTATCCCACCCTTGCCGCAAGAACAAAAACGCGGCAAGGATGGGGCACCCAGGACCTTACACAATCTCTAGAAATGCTCTAGGGCAGGCAGTTACGCAATCACCGCAACTTTAGCCCGCTTGCCCAGGCGGACTACGACGCGGGCGGGGAGGGCGGCAACAGAGATAAGAGTGCCACCAGCAGCCTCACCGTCCAGCTTGACGGCCTTTTCGGCGATTTTGCGGTTGGCCTCGGCGTTGCTGGCGGCCAGTCCAAGATGCACCAGCAGCTTGGGCAGGCGAATCTGATTTGGCTCCGGCCCGGCAACATCGGCAAACGCGACGGCTACCTCGTCGAGGTCCTCGGCTGTTTCCTTCTGCTGGAACATACGCGCCCAATTCTCATCGGCGCTCTCGGCGGCGGCTTCGCCATGGAAGCCGGCGGTGATGGTCCGCGCCAGACGCTTCTTGGCCTCCATCGGGTGCAGCTTGCCGGCCGATACCTCGGCTTCGAGCGCGTCTACTTCGGATTGTTTGAGGTCGGTCAAGAGGACCCAATACTTCCACATCAGCTCGTCGGAGATGGACATGAGCTTGCCGTACATCTCGGCGGGCGGCTCGTTGATGCCGATGGCGTTGCCGAGCGATTTGGACATCTTCTGCACGCCGTCCAAACCCTCGAGAATCGGAGTCATCAGCACAATCTGCGGCTTCTGGCCGTAGTGGCGCTGCAATTCGCGCCCGCAGAGCAGGTTGAACTTCTGATCCGTTCCGCCCAGTTCCACATCGCACTCCAGCGCCACCGAGTCGTAGCCCTGCATGACCGGATAGAGCAGCTCGTGGAGGCTGATGGGCAGCTCGGCCTGGAAGCGCTTGCTGAAGTCGTCCCGCTCCAGCATTTGCGAGACGGTGAAGTGCGCCGTCAGCCGGATGGTTTGCTCGTAGCCCAGTTTGCCGAGCCACTCGGAGTTGTAGCGGACCTCGGTGGCGCTTTGATCGAGAATTTTGAAGACCTGCGCCAGGTAGGTCGCGGCATTCTGGCCGATCTGCTCCACGGTGAGCGGCTTGCGGGTCACGTTGCGGCCTGTGGGGTCGCCGATCAACGCCGTAAAGTCGCCGACGAGGAAGATGACCTGATGGCCAAGCTGCTGAAAGTGGCGCAGCTTGCGCATCAAGACTGTATGACCGAGGTGCAGATCGGGCGCGGTGGGGTCAAAGCCGGCTTTGATACGCAGCGGGCGGCCGGTTTTGCGGCTCTCTTCGAGGCGCTCGCGCAGGTCGGCGACGCGGATAATCTCCGAGGCGCCCTTCTGAAGCAGATCCATCTGTTCGGCTACGGGCAAAAATGTGGTCATGTCGTCTTTCAGTATAAAGTCCGATGCGTCTTGCCTTAAATTTGTACTATGGAAGAATTCAGCCGCATTCAACGCCTGCCGCCTTATGTTTTCAACATCACGGGGGAAATGAAGATGGCCGCCCGCCGCCGCGGGGAGGACATCATCGACTTCAGCATGGGCAACCCCGACGGAGCCACGCCCCAACACATCGTCGACAAGCTGGTGGAGGCGGTGCTGAAGCCCGCGACCCATCGTTACTCAGTTTCCAAAGGCATTCCGCGCCTGCGCAAGGCCATCTGCAACTGGTATAAGACCCGCTACAACGTCGATCTTGATCCCGAGACCGAGGCCATTGTCACCATCGGGTCGAAAGAGGGCATCGCCCACCTCTGCCTGGCCATCCTCGACTCGCGCGACACGGTGCTGGTGCCCAACCCCAGTTATCCCATTCATATTTACGGCCCAGTGATTGCCGGCGCGCATGTAGTCAGCGTCCCCATCCACGATTGCGAAGAGTTTCTGGCCCAGCTTGAGGACCTGATTCCGCGCATGACGCCGCGGCCCAAGGCGCTGATCGTCAACTTCCCGTCCAATCCCACAACCCAGTGCGTCGAGTTGCCCTTTCTGGCCCGGCTGGTTGAGCTGGCTCGGGAGTACGGCTTTCACCTCATTCACGATCTGGCCTACGCCGACATCGCCTTTGACGGCTACAAGCCGCCCAGCGTCCTTGAAGTTCCGGGCGCCAAGGACGTGGCCGTGGAGTTCTTTACCCTTTCGAAGAGTTACAACATGCCGGGCTGGCGCGTCGGTTTCATGGTTGGAAATCCGCGCCTGGTGGCCGCGCTGGCCAAGCTCAAGAGCTACTTTGACTACGGCACCTTTACGCCGATTCAGGTTGCATCCATCCAGGCTCTCGAAGGCCCGCAGGAGTGCGTTCACCAAATCTGCGAGATCTATCGCAAGCGCCGCGACGTGTTGGTCGATGGCCTCAACAAGCTGGGCTGGCCGGTGGCATCGCCGAAAGCCACGATGTTTGTCTGGGCGAAAATTCCCGAGGCCTTTCAGGCTCTGAAGTCTCTGGAGTTCTCCAAGCGGCTGCTCGACGAAGCCAAAGTGGCCGTCTCGCCGGGGATTGGCTTCGGCGACTACGGCGATGGCCATGTCCGCTTCTCGCTGATCGAGAACGAAGAACGTACACGCCAGGCGCTACGCGGCATCCGGCAGATGTTCGCCAAGAGCTAGGGCTTTTTCGGAAATAGTGTAGACCGGAATTTTGTCGGTATCCCACCCATTCCGCAGAAATACGCGGAATGGATGGGGCACAGAAGTTTATAGCAAAAACTAAATGCTCTAGGAACGCTGGCTTAAGATTTATTGACATTGAATCCGTGGTTTCCCGGCACCCAGCCTTGGTGCGGCTTTCAGATGATGGACGGATCAAGGGGCTATGGAGTCGAACTGATAGATGCTGTAGACGATGCCTTGCTGGATGGATTCGCCAACTTTGCGGTAACTCGGATTCAGGCTCTTGCGATAGACAAGATCGCCAGAGGCAAGCATCACGGTGGGAATCTCGCCCCGCTGGAGCATGCCTTCGATACCGTCCTTCACTTCGCGCGTGCGCGCGACTTCCTGAAAGTTGGGATCGATGGTGATGGCTGGGGCTCCGTTGTCCGTGGAGAGCCAGGATAGCTGAAAAGCTCCATCGGTGGTGAAGAGAGGTTTTTTCATGGTCGCCAAACTATCGCGCAGGGTTACGGCGTCAGCGTATTCGGTGGCCGTGGCGATGGGGACCATATCCCGCTTGCCCTGATGATGAAATCCGATGGCCACACCGGCGATTTGAACTGCCGGTTGCACGCAGCCGAAGAGCAGCAGGGAGATTACCAGCCTTCCGGGCACGGTGAAGACGGCCAATTGCAGCAGAGTCGAGCCAGCGACGAAGGCCTCGAAGAGGTAGTTGGAGGTTCCGCCGACCTTTCCCATGCCAGCCAGGCCGACGATCAATGCGATGGCAAAGACGGTTGTGAGCAGGTTGATCGTGTGATCAGCACGGCGCACGCCGCCCGAGGCGCGCGCGAGTACGAAGGGGGCAGCGACCCAGTAGAGATTCAGGAAGACGGCGGTGAGTCCGGTTCCGAGTGCGTGCAGAATCCAGGGAAGGCCGAAGGAGAATCCTTTGACCATCTGCGGCGCGACCAGGATGCTGAAGCGGTATTCGGGCGTTCCCAGGAGAAGTGTGGTGGCAACCAGCGCGGCAAAGACCCCGGCCAGCACGGCGAGATCGCGCCAGCGCTTCTTCAGGAGCAGCCAGAGGCAGAGACTCACGAAGGCGAGAACCACAGACTGCTTGAACGCCCAGGCGAGATAGAGCAAGACACCAGCATAGGCAAAGGCGAGCTTGGGCTGGCGAACGATGACCCAAAGGGCAATCATCACCAGCGCGGCGGCGGCCATGTCTGGCCGGATGGCAATGGCCCAATACTTGACGAGCGAAGTGCAAAGCCAGAGGCCCATCGCGAGCGAGAGCGAGAGAGCGCTGGCGGTGCCGCGCAGCTTCAGGAGAGAGCGCACGAGGCGCCACTGCGCAAGGCCACCCGCAAGCGCAAAGAGCAGCGTGAGCTGGCGTCCCCAGGTGAGGATGCCGGCATCCCATGCGCCGATCAGCCGGAGGACGCCGGCATAGGCATCGTAGAAGAGGTAGTTATACAGCGAAAGCGAAAAGGGGAAGGTGAATGGCCACACATACACGGGCCGGTGGTGCATGCATCTCCAGATCGAATCGATCATGGGCGACTCGACGGACGTGGCGCAGAAGAGCGCGCCATACCGCCAGACACTGTGGATGCGAATGAGATAGACCGCGAGGTTCAAAGCGAAGAAGGCCAACACCGCGGCGATCCGGCAGCGCGACAGGTTCCAAGCGGGATCGCGGGTGAATGCCTTCATGTTGCGACTTGCTCCTCTTGCTTGTTCTCCATCCTTGATGCCTAAAAGCGAAATGCAGGTTCTTCGACTCCCTTCGCTTCGCTCCGGTCGCTCAGGATGACAACACTTGGTTTCTGGCTGGGTGGTTTCGTACCATTGAATTAGCGGTTTCCCCGGTCTCAAAATCGAGACCGGGGGCACCCAACATTAGTACAACTACAAGCGGTCAGAGAGTTAGTTTCTGCTGCGCATTTTGGAGAGCAGCCGCAGCATTTCAAGATAAAGCCAGACCAGCGTGACGATGATTCCGAAGGCGCCATACCACTCCATGTATTTGGGAGCGCCGTATTGCACGCCTCTCTCAATGAAGTCGAAATCGAGCACCAGATTCAAGGCCGCGACGGCCACGACGATCAGGCTGAAGCCGATTCCGATGGGGCCGGAGCCGTTGATGGAAGTGAACTGGAAGCCGAAGAATCCCATCAGCATTTGCAGCAGATAGAAAACCATGATGCCGCCGGTGGCCGCGACAACTCCGAGGCGGAACTTCTGCGTGACCTGGATCATTCCGGAGCGATAGGCGAGCAGCAGCACGAAGAGTGTGCCAAAGGTGAGGCCGACGGCCTGGATGGCGATGCCGGGATAGCGCACTTCCATGAGCGCCGACAAGCCGCCGAGGACCAGGCCCTCGAGCAGCGCGTAGATGGGCGCCGTGATCGGAGACCACTCCTTCTTGAAGATGGTGACCATGGCGCAGATCAGCCCGCCGAAGACTCCGAGGAGCATCCACGGAGTCACATCCGCCATATCATGCGACTGAAGGAAGAGACGCCACGTCCAGGCCGCGGTTGCGAGGACGCAGAGCAGCAGAATGCCGGTCTTGTTCACCGTGCCGGTCAGCGTCATCCGCGTGGTTTCGTCGATCACGCCTCCATACTGCGCGCTGGAAAGGTTGCGAAACGTGTTCTCGCTCAGTGCGGGATTGGATGTCTTCATCAGTGCCATTCAGTTCTTATCCTTTCGCAACTCCGGGCGGGTATTCCGCCAGGAGAAGTTACAGAACAGTTGGATTCCTGCTTCAAGTTTAGACCAGGGGGATGGCTCCATCTCAAGGATGCCTGACAAGACTGGAGCGCACGGTTTCATGTTGACAACGGTTGAGGCGGAGTGATCTCAGTGGATCGACGTCTCTCCAGCTTCCGCGCCCGCGCCCGGTTTGTTCTTGCTCAACATGAAGGCCAGCACCACCAGCCCCACCGACATCCATGACAACTCCATGTAGACGTCCTGATAGCCCTGCATCTGGGCCTGCTGATTGAGCTGGTTGTAGATGGAGGCCAGCGCCATGCCTTGGCCGTTGGAGCCGCCGTAGTGGCCGGCGAAGAAGCCGCTCATTGTCTGCGTATGCTGCTGGAAGGCAAGATTGGCCGAGGTCATGGCGCTCTGCAGATGCTGCTGGTGCCACATGGCGCGGCTGGTTACCTGGGCGTTGGTGACGGCGATCAGGATGCTGCCGCCGATGTTGCGCACGAAGTTGATGAGGCCGGCGACCTGGTTGCTCTGCTCACGGGGCATGCCCACGTAGGCCGCCGTGGTGATGGAGATGAAGCAGAAGGGGATGGGCATCATCTGAATGACGCGCAGCCAGGACGCGGCAGAGAAGGTCATGTTCAACGTGGTCACGTCGGCCGCGTAGCGGAAGGTGAGCACAAACAGCGTGAAGCCGATGACCGCCAAGTAGCGCGCGGCGACCTTGCCGGTGGCGTAGCCGGCCATGGGCATGACAAAGAGCAGCACGATGCCGCCGGCGGTCAGCGCCATGCCGGAGGTGGTCGCCGTCCAGCCCAGCAACTGCTGCATGAACTGAGGCTGCAAGACGGTGTTGGCGTTGAGTACGCCGCCGACGAGCGCCATGAGAAAGCAGCAGATGGCGAAGTTTTTGTAGCGGAAGAGCTTGATGTTGATGAGTGGGTTCTTGTGCCGCCACTCCCACCAGATTAGAGCGATGATGCCGCCGACAAAGAGGAAGGCGAAGGTGCGGATAAGGCCGGAGGAGAACCAGTCGTTCTCTTCGCCCTTGTCAAGCATGAGCTGCAAGCCGCCCATGGCTATGATGAGGAAACTCAGGCCCAGGTAGTCCATATGTCGCAGGCGCGAACGGTCGGCCTTGATCCACGGTGGATCTTCGACCAGCCGACTGACCAGGAAATAAGCCAGGATGCCGACCGGAATGTTGATGAAGAAGATCCAGCGCCAGGAGAAGTTGTCAGTAATCCAGCCGCCAAGGGTGGGGCCGATGGAGGGAGCGAGGACAGCGACGAGGCCGTAGAGGGCAAAGGCCTGTCCGCGCTTCTGCGGTTCAAAGCTGTCAGCCATGATGGCCTGCGCCATGGGCTGCATTCCGCCGCCACCGGCTCCTTGCAGGATGCGAAAGACGAGCAGCATGGGCAGCGAGGGCGCCGCTCCGCAGAGGAAGCTGGAGACGGTAAAAATCACGATGCAGAGCACAAAGAAATTGCGGCGGCCCATCACGCTTGAGGCCCAGGCGCCCATGGGAAGCACAATGGCGTTCGCGACCAGATAGCTGGTGAGTACCCAGGTTCCCTCATCCGTGCTGGCGCCGAGCGAGCCGGCGATGTGGGGCAGGGCCACATTGGCAATGGAGGTGTCGAGCACCTCCATGAAGGCGGCCAGCGCCACGGTCATGGCAATCAGCCAGGGGTTAACGCGGGGCTTCCACAGCGCGGGGGGGGCAGGCTGCTGAATCTCCATGGACCTGGGCGTTGCCGCTGGGCCGGTCTTGCCTGACGATGCGGGCTCTGAATCGGACAAAAGTCCACTCCTTGATTGGATCACTTTGACTTATGCAGGCCGGGGAAGCGCGGCATTGTTGAGGGTTGATGCTGTGCGAGAGCCTCAGGGCGGGGAATCTTCCCTGAGACTTCTCAGAACGGAGCTGTTTTTATTTTAGATTCGCTTTACCGCCGCAGGGGTTCATTGATCTGCGGCTGGGGCGGGGCCTGGGAGTGGCGTTCAGAGGAGTGCTTTTCTTATGCGGCTTTAGGGGCGCGCCAGCCCACCAGCGCGATGGCCAGCGCCACGGCCTGCATGGCGAGGATGAAGGCGACGCAAGCCGGCCACTTGCCCAACGCCCAGAAGACTCCGGGGACGACCCCGGCGGCGGTGCCTCCGACGTAGTAGCAAGTGAGGTAAACCCCAGCCGCGGTGACGCGCGCCTCGGCGGGAGCTGCCACGCGCAGATGGCTTTGCGTGGCGGTCTGGGCGATGAAGGTGCCAGTCGAGACCAGGGCGAGTCCCAGGATGATGATGGGCAGGGATGGCGCCAGGGTGATCAGGACGCCGACCATCCCGCAGACAATGGCTCCGCTGATGCCCGTGCGCAGACCGACGCGGGTGATGATGTAGCCGGCGGAGGGGGTCACCACAAAGCCGACGAGGTAAACGAAAAACAGCGAGCTGATGGCGGTCGTGGAGAGGTTGTAAGGCGCGGCGCTGAGGTGGAAGGTGATCCAGGTAAAGACGGCCACCAGCGAGAAGAGAACGTCGAAGCCGACGGCATACGTGGCCACGAGGCGGCGATGGCGAAACAGATCCAGAATCTGAGCGGAGAAGGAGAGCCGCGGGCCTGACAAAGCGGGCAGAGTAGGGCGGCGGCGTTCGCGCGGAAGCCAGGCGGCCACGGCTCCGGCTCCGGCCAAAGCTATCGTCCCAAGGGCGAGAAAGCTCACCCGCCAACTGAACCAATCGGCCAGAGCGCCGGAGATGAACCTGCTGAGGAAGCCGCCCAGGGCGGTTCCGCTGATGTAGAAGCCCATGATGAAGGCCAGGCGGTGGGGTGGCCATTCCTCGCCAACATAAGTGACGACCACGGCGACGATGCCGGGCACCAGAATGCCCTGAAGAAAGCGCCAGATGACGAGCTGGAGAAGCGAGGTGGAGGTGGCGGCCAGCAGCGTGGGCACGGCGATTATGGTCAGGCAGGCGACAATGACCCGCTTGCGGGGCAGCCGCTCAACGAGCGCGCCGACGATGGGAGCCGAGACGGCCGCGCCCAGCGTACCGGCGGAAACGGTCAAGGCAACGGCAGTTTTGGAGGCATGAAAGAGGTGCGTGAGCAGCGGCAGCAGCGGCTGGGTGATATACAGCTCCAGAAATGCGCACACCCCGCAGAGAGTGACGGCGGCCACAGCCAGCTTCCTGGACGACGGGCGATCAGATTGTGCGTCAAGCTGCAAGGATCAGGATAGTCCATTGAGGGGCTGGGTACAGAAAACGCCCGTAAACGGAAGACCTCTTAAAATACACCGGCCAAAGAGAGTCCGGAGGAACGCAGGCGATCATCTCCGGCGCAGTGCTCAGCCAACACAATAGGCGATAGCGTCATGACCGGGCACGGCGCATAGGCCAGGACCTTGTAGATGATGCAGGCTCGCGTGATGGCGGCGAAACGAGAGGCGCCTTGCGCGCCCAGCACAATCAGATTGGCGTGTTGTGACCGACCCTGGTAGAGCAACTCCTCAATCGGATCGCCCAGAACGACTCTGGTTTGCACGACGAGCTTCCGCCGGAGCCTGAGGGGAACCATGGCAGACAGTGCGGCCTCGATCTGGCAGATGTTGCGTCCGGCGAGGAACTCGACAGCTTCCTGTGGCGGAATGACTTGCTGCAGAATGAGGGTGGCTTTGTGCGTGGCCGCCAGGTTCGCGGCAAAGTTTGCCACCACACCGTCGGACAGCTGCATGCCAACGGCGCAGAGAACGACTCGGGTGGCAAAGTGGCGATAAGCGCTTTCGACTACCTCGGGGCCAACCGTGTTTACGGGCACGGTGGCGCTACGAAGCACGTCCTCGGCCACTGAACCTACCAATAGCTTGCCGATGGGGCCGGGAGTATGAACGCCCATGATGATCCGATCAATCTTCCGCTTACGCAGAAAAGTGAGGATCTGCTCGGCGGGCAATCCGGGCCTGACCACGATCTTGCAGGGGACTCCAAGATTGCAGGCTCGTTGGAGCAAAGGCTCAAAATGCAGTTTTTCCACTCGGGTTCGGGTGCAGTTGCTGACAGGGGTTAACGATGTTCCTGGAGCGGGCGGCGCTGAGTCGTCATACGCATGAAAAAGAACGAGATCAGAACCGAACTCGGCGGCCTCGGCCAGAGCAAAGGCAAAGGCTTTCTCATTTACGGGGAACTCGGTGGCGAGGAGAATCGTGGAGGGCTTGCTCCACCTGTGCACTATAGGGGCTGCCATGGAAACCTCCCGAAATGGATATTCCTTGGTTAACCGTCTTGCTCTATTTCAAAAAAAAGTAAATGCGAGCGCCAGCCAGAGGCTCTCGCAAATTACCTGCGCGACTATGTGTGAACGTGAGGGGAAACAGCACAGGGTGGGGGATGCCCGAAGGGCAGAATCCAGACTCACGCCACCATCATATCTCTAATTGCGCGTTCCGAACTCAAAGCGGATTACAAGATCATGAAATTTGACGAAGCAAAGAGAAAAAAGAAGCGCGGTTTCACGCGAGGACTTGAATTCCTCGGCAAGAAATCATGCGCTTGCGCAAAAATGCAGCGGGGCTGGTGCATTTCGCATTACATTTCAAAAAATCCGATCTTGGATGTTAGAAAGCTGCCGAAAAATTCCAGCGCATCAATCGTTGTGCCCGCGGTGAGCAGGCAAGTCGATGATCGAATCGCAGCGGGCGATGGGGGCCGGACGCACCTCATGCCCGCCGGAACTCGCCCAGGTGGATAGGCCTGCTGTTCTGATGGGCTAATGAGCGGCTCAGTAGCCGGAAGCCTTGCCGTAATGGCTGCGGTGGTCCTGGCCAGCTTCCAATTCGCCGGTTTTGGGGTTCACGGCGATGCACTCGCCGTTGGACCAGTATCCGTTCTTGACGCTCAGATCGTAGCCCAGGTCGCGAAGGCCAGCCTGGGTGGCGGGCGGGAAACCCGTTTCGAGGTCGAGCTTGTCAGGCAGGTACTGGTGGTGGAAGCGGGGAGCATCGACGGCCTGCTGGATGTTGAGGCCGCCCTCGGAGGCAGAGAGAAAGATGTTGGTCACAGTGGTGATAATGCGGGCGCCGCCGGGCGAGCCGAGGACATAGCGCAGCTTGCCGTTTTCCAACACGATGGTGGGGGTCATTGCGCTCAAGGGGCGCTTGCCGGGGGCGATGGCGTTGGCTGGCCCCTGAATGAGGCCAAACATATTGGGCGCGCCGAGCTTGACGGCGAAGTCATCCATTTCGTCGTTGAGCAGAAAGCCCAGAGAACCGGCGGTGACGTGGGAGCCGAAGGAGTCGTTGAGGGTGGTGGTGACGGCGACGGCGTTGCCCTCGCTGTCAACGACTGAATAGTGAGTGGTGTTCTGCGACTCGGCGCGGTGGCCGGCGGTTTTGGGAGCGGGGGGCAAAAAGCCCTCGGGGCGGTGGAGCGTGGCGCTGGGGCTGGCCGCGTGGGGGTCGATGGAGGCGCGCCAGGCGTCAGCATATTTTTTTGCGGTCATTTCGGCGATGGGAATCCGGTTGTAGTCAGGGTCACCGAGGTAGTCAGAGCGGTCCATGTACGCGCGGCGGAAGGCCTCGACGATCAGGTGGATCGATGCGGGGCTGCGGTCGCCGAGTTTGGCCAGGTCGTAGCCCTCGAGAATGTTGAGGGAGCTGAGCAGCACGATTCCCCCGGACGAGGGCGGCGGGGCGCTGATGACGGTGTAGTCGTGGAAGCTGCCGACGACGGGAGCGCGCTCGACGACGGTGTAGCCGGCCAAGTCTTCGAGGGAGAGCAAAGCGCCGCCCTTTTTCAGGTCGGCGACCAGCTCATGGGCCAGCTTGCCATGGTAAAAATCCTCAGGGTCGGCCGCAATGCGCTGGAGGGTGCGGGCCAGCTCGGGCTGCTTGAAGGTTTCGCCCTCCTTGTAGAATTGCCCGTCGCGCTGGAAGATGCGCTTCGACGCGGCGAAGCGGGTCAGGTCAGGGTCTGTAAGCTCTTTGGTTTCTTCGGCGGAGAGTTGGAAGCCCTCGGCGGCCAAATGGATGGCCGGGGCCATCACGCGCCGCAGGCCCAGCTTGCCAAACTTTCGCTCGGCGTAGACCAGACCGGCGACCGAGCCGGGCGTGGCGATGGAGCGGTAGCCGATGACGCTGGCCGACTCCGGCGACGAAGAGCTGGCGTCAGGCATTACGTTGCCTTTGGCATCCTGGTACATGGTTTCAGTGGCCAGGAGCGGAGCCTTCTCACGGAAGTCGAGGAAGGTGATTTTTCCGTCGTGGGTGCGCAGCAGCAGAAAGCCACCGCCGCCCAGGTTGCCAGCCGCCGGATGCACGACAGCCAGTGCAAAGCCGGTGGCCACGGCGGCGTCCACCGCGTTTCCGCCCGCGCGCAACATCTCCAGGCCGGCGTCGGAGGCTGAATGATGAAGACTGACCACCATCCCGTGCGGCGCGCGCACCGGCTGCTCATCGCGGTAGGGAATCCCGCTCTTCGCGACCTCTTGGGCGGCGGCAAGGGTGGGAATGAAGAGCGAGGCGCCCAGAAGGGCAACCAGAACAGGAAGATAAGGCCGTTTAAACATGGTGGTGACAGGATAGCGCGAGATGCGTCCCTTTGAGGTTTATGATTTTAAATTCTTGTGACAAAAGACCGTCGCAGGGATGGAGTGCCAACGCGGCCGCTTCACCATTGACCTCGCTGCCGCGAATTTTCCGGGTTCGTGATCAAGGGGTATCATTCGTCATGCTCGTACTCCGGCGCAGAGGCTTGTTTTTGGCAATCCTGGTTGCTTTCACGAGCAAAGGAATTTGGCCGCAGATTGCAGATACGGTTTTGCCCCCGGCGCTGACCACCGAGCAGATCGTTGAGCAGATGCAGCGCCATAATCGGGAGCAGACTGAAGGGTTGATACATTACCAATCCGTGCGCCATTACCAGGTGGAGTACCGGGGTTTTTCCACCAGAGCGGCTGCCAAGATGGATGTGGAGATCAACTACGACGCTTCGTCGGGGAAGAGCTTCCGGATCGTGACAGAGAGCGGGTCAAAGGCTCTTTGCGAGAAGGTGTTGAAGCGGGCAGTGGACAGCGAAAGGGATGCCCAGCGGAATGAAAAGTCAACAGCCCTGACGATGGAGAATTACCGGTTTCAACTGGCCGGGAACGAGAGTCTCGCCGGCCGGCCAGCTTATATTTTGGCTGTGGAACCGCGGACGAAGAGCAAGTTCCTGTATCGGGGCAAAATCTGGGTAGATGCGGTGGATTTCGCGTTGGTGAAGGTCGAGGCGGAACCGGCGAAGAATCCCTCGTTCTGGATTGGACGAACACATATTCGGGAATCGTACGCGAAGAGGGGCAGTTTCTGGTTGCCGGAACATAACTGGAGCGAGACCAAGGTGCGGATCGGCGGGACCGCCGTGTTCGTGATCGACTACGGGACGTACCAGATTGTGGCGAACGCATCGTGATTGAGGCGGGGGCTGGCCGTTCGCCGTTCACATTCGTTCAGGCCCTCTGGTTTCTGTTGTTTTAGCTGCTCTCGGCGGCCGCTGTGTTACCGTTGCAGTACGGCGTCCCTGAGCCGGGCCTCGATATCCGGGCCTGTGCTGAACCTTAGCGATTGGGCGAGAATCGGGCGCGGCGGGCGCACACCAAGAATGTCCCAGCAACCGGAACTGACATTATTTTCATCTACCCCGGACCCGGCTCTCACGCCTGGGCCCGCATTCGGCCCCGCGTCTGGACATCAGCCGGCATCGCCGCAACCTCCACACCACGCACCAATGCGGATTCCACGCTGGCTGGAGCGCACCGAGTTGTTCTTGCGCGTGTTGCTCAGGATGTACATTGGCTTGGCGATCTGCTATGCGCCATGGTCCAGGATGTTCTGGGACCAGAATCCCTTGTTTGTGCAGTTCCCCACGCTCTCAATCTATGCAGCCAATGGCTCGGTGCGCGGCCTGGTGTCGGGGCTGGGGCTTTTGAATCTGTGGATCGCGTTTCAGGAAGCGCTCCACTATCGGGATGGATAAACGCATGAAAAAACAGGGAACAGGGAACAAGAAACAGGGAACAGCCATCAGGGAACAGGGAACAGCGAACGCTGCTGTTCCCGCTGCGGTGATTCCTGGCAACGGGGCGCCGCCGCCTCTGGAATCCGCTCCGCTGGCTTATGAAAACTCCGGCTTTTTGAATAGCGCCGACGGGCGGCTGATCCGGATAGTCTCCGAGTACATGGAGCCGTTGGCACGCTTTCGGCGGGAGCAGATTCAGGATACGGTGGTATTTTTCGGCTCGGCGCGGTTTCGTGGGCGCGAGGAGGCCGACCATGCTCTGGAATTGCTGGAGAATACCGGCTCGACGCAACCCGCCCCCAGCCATGAACAGCCGGCCAAAGCGCTGGAGATCGCAGCGGGCAATGCATCTGAATTGCAACTCAAGCGGGCCGTGGCGGCTGTGGAGATGGCCCACTACTACGAGGACGCGCGGCGGCTCTCCGGGATGCTGACGAAGTGGGCCAAGGGAATTCACTCGCAGAGGGCGCGTTTTGTGGTCACCTCCGGCGGCGGGCCGGGCATCATGGAGGCGGCCAACCGCGGCGCTCATGAGGCTGGCGGCAAGACTATTGGAATGAATATCCGGCTGCCCTTCGAGCAGAGGCCCAACCCCTACATCACGCCCTCGCTCAACTTCGAATTCCACTACTTTTTCATGCGCAAGCTGTGGTTTGCCTACCTGGCGAAGGCGCTGGTGGTTTTTCCCGGCGGATTCGGAACGCTGGACGAGATGTTCGAGATTCTCACCCTGGCCCAGACCCGCAAGCTGGCCAAGAAGATCACC
>Ga0182014_10004617_pt1 | contig 15704 bp, 11 predicted proteins | sample 612S2DmetaG_FD_120489 | JGI IMG/M metagenome (GOLD analysis project Ga0182014, IMG submission 120489) | Permafrost microbial communities from Stordalen Mire, Sweden - 612S2D metaG | ecosystem: Environmental > Terrestrial > Soil > Wetlands > Permafrost | place: Sweden: Stordalen | collected... | reverse complement strand
GGGACCAGATGCTGGCGGCCAAGTTCACCGGAGCGGCCACGGTCTCCTCCTTCACCTTGGGGGCTGTGAGGTCCGGGGCCCGCTGGACCAGCCCCGAGGACCCCGACGCATCAGTCACCGGCGCCTACGCGGTCCCGGTGGAGCTCGGCTTCGCCGACCCAGGGGCGATGCAGCCTGTCGAGGTCTCCACCGACTACCAGGCTGCCCGGCCGGTCATCGCCCGGACCCAGATCTGGGTGGCGCCCCAGACCCTGCGGGACGGTGCCGTGGGCTGGGCCCTGCTGGTGGTTGGGGAAGGCCCCGCCTCACTGGACGCCCCGATCATCAACCCCGCCAGCCCCACGACCTATGCCGCCTCGGTCCCGATCCTGATGTACCACCTGGTGGGACCTCCACCGGTCCGAAACGACCACACGAGTGAGTACAGCTACCACCTCGACTATGAGCTCACCGTGCCGCCCGCGCAGTTCCAGGCCGAGGTCAGCTACCTGGTCGAGAGAGGGTACGCCAGCATCTCCCTGACCCGGCTCTTCGACCACCTCGACTACGGCCTGCCCCTGCCCGCCGAGACGGTGGTGCTGACCTTCGACGACGGGTTCATCAACGAGTACCAGGACGCCGTCCCGATCCTCAAGGCAGCGGGCTACACCGGCGTCTTCTTCCCCTGCAGCGGCCTCATCGGCGTCACCAACGGGGCGGAGCAGTACATGACCTCCGGGGACCTGGCCACCCTCAGCAGCGAAGGGTTCCAGGTGGAGGACCACACCTACAACGACGCCACCAGCCTGTGGGGCCGCAACCCAGCTGAGATCGACCGCCTGGCCGGCTCCACCGCCAGCCTGCTAGAGGCGATCACCAACGCGCCGATCCAGTTCATCGCTTACAGCGGCCTGTGGCCGTATAAGTCGGGGACCCAGGTGGGCCCGGGCGAGACCGAGCTCTTCTCCGAGCTCGGACCGCTTGGATACGTAGGCGGGCTCGAGGACGACTGGCTGCCCGGGGCCCCCTGGCATGAGAGCGCCACCCAGCCCTGGGAGCTGCCCCGGATCCGGGCCTATCCCGGCGAGCAGGCCAATGTCTTCGCCGCCGTACTGCAGGAGGGCTGAGGACCGAAGCGGAAAGCACGGCCCCCGGCCGCGTCTCCCCGGGGTGACGGACCCGAGCGTTCTCGGCCGCCATGGGACCAACGCATCGACCGGCCGACCGGAGTGGGGGCGCCGCATCGACCTCGCCGGGCTCAGCCACCGCCAGTCCCCGGCTACGCGCTCAACGCCCCCACGGGAACCCGCGGTGGACTCAGCCCGCGGCGGCCCGCGCGGGAGCGCTCTCCGGTCCCACCACCACCACAGGACAGCCCGCATGCTGGACGCACTGATGGGCCACCGAGCCCATCGCCAGGCCGGGGAAACCTCCCATCCCGCGCAAGCCGACCACCAGCATCAGGGCGCCCTGGCTCTGCTCCAGAAGTCCCCGCGCCGGGGCACTATCGACCACCGTCCGACTGACCGCGACCCCGTCAGCCTCCGGCCGCACCACTCCCAGCTCCCGGTTGATGAGCTGTCGGGCGGCGTCCTCGACATCGAAGGGGAATCGCACCTCCGCCGCCGGATAGGTGGGAAGCCCGGTCGCCGTGAGACAAGGCTGGATCGCATGCACCACCACCACCTCGGCGTGGCGTAGGCCCGCCTCACCGATCGCCCACCGCAGGGCCAGGCGGCCCCCTTCCGACCCGTCCACCCCGACCACGATCTTGCCTCGGTTGCCCTCGCTCACAGCGATGCCTCCCGAGATTCCCCGCAATCACGGGAACCTCCCGGGGCGGGCCGGCCCAGCTCCACCAGCGGTATGCACCCTCCCGGGTGACCCTGGTTTCTCCAGCCAGTCATCGGACGGCCCACCTCCCCGGCCAGAGACAGGCCTCCGGTCCCTGCGGCGCCTGGCCACCACGCTTACCTCGCCGGGGCGAGCCGTCCTGCGCCCCGGCGCTGATACCAGCTTCCGCAGCCGGAGGCCGCATCCCGTGTTGATGCCTGAGACCCGTCGCCATGGTCCAAGGTTGGTGCTGCGAGCACTCGCCCGCCACGTCGCTTGCACCTACCGGGGGGCCGAGCTTTCACTCACGGGCCTCGGGACGCACGAGAGAAGGCCGGCCGGCGGGGTCGTGACCTCCACGGCCGGGAGGGAGGCTCCGATGGCCGTGGCCGCTCGATGCTGATGGCCGGACGCCGGCGGGAGGTGTGGTAGCGTTCGCAGCGCTGGCGGTAGTCACGCGCCCCGGCCGGAGGAAAGCACCCGTGTCGGTGAGTCCGGCACCGGGTCACAGTTGAGCATGGTGGAGAATTCCCTGATCCCGGACAGCGACGTGGTCCTCAAGGACGGGTCCGTGCTCAGGCTCCGCGAGCAGCAACCCGACGACGTCGAGCTGGTCCTGGAGTTCCTGCACACGCTGTCGCCGAGGTCGCTCGCGTTCCGTTTCCTCGCCGCCGGAGTGGCCCTGCCTGAGGCGGCCCAGATGCTGGGCAGGGTTGACGGACGCAACTCGGTGGGCCTGGTCGCGATCCAGGGACAGCCCCCCCGGGTGGTCGGGCACGGCATCTTCATCCGCACCGCTGGCGTCCGCGCGGAGGCCGCCTTCACGGTGGCCGACTCCCTTCAGGGCAAGGGAATCGGATCCCTACTGCTGGGCCAGTTGGCCCAGGTCGCCTGCTCGATGGGGGTCGAGGTATTCGAAGCCGCCGTCCAGCCGGAGAACGCGGCCATGCTGGACGTGTTCGCGCACAGTGGATTCGCGATTCACACCTACTCACAGCCGGGCTTGGTGAGACTGGAGTTCCCCACCGAGCTGACCCCCGAGGCGATGCACCGCTTCGAGGAGCGCGAGGAGCAGGCCTCGGCCTCGGCTGTCCGGATGCTCCTCAACCCCAAGTCGGTGGCGGTGATCGGCGCCGGGCGTCAGCGCCGCACGATCGGCGGCACGATCTTCCACAACCTTCTGGAGGGCGAATTCCAGGGCCCGGTCTATCCCGTCCACCCCGAGGCCGAGTTCATTCAATCGGTCCGCTCCTACCGGCACGTCACCGACATCGAGGGCCCTGTGGATCTGGCCGTGGTGACGGTCCCGGTGTCGGCGGTGATCGCCGTGGCACGAGAATGCGCCGCCAAGGAGGTCCGATCCCTGGTGGTGATCTCCGCCGGGTTTGCCGAGGAGAGTGAGCGGGGGCGGGGCCTCCAGGATGAGCTCCTCGAGATCTGCTCCTCTTCAGGGATGCGCATCGTGGGGCCGAATTGCATGGGCATCATCAACACCAGCCCAGAGGTCGGCCTCAACGCGACCTTCGCGCCGGTGCCACCAGATCGGGGCCAGATCGGGTTCCTCTCCCAGAGCGGTGCCCTGGGGCTAGCAGTGATAGACGCCACTCGCCGGCTCGGCCTCGGGCTCAGCGCCTTCATCTCGGTGGGCAACAAGGCCGACATCAGTGGAAACGACCTGCTGAGCTTCTGGGATGGGGACCCGCGCACCGAGGTGATCGCGCTCTACCTGGAATCGTTCGGCAACGCCCGCAAGTTCGCCCAGATCGCCGAGCGGGTCTCCCGGACCAAGCCGATCGTGGTGGTCAAGAGCGCGATCGGCGTCGCTGCGCAACGAGCCGCGGCCTCCCACACCGCCGCCCTGGTGTCGGCCTCCGATGCCGCCGTCGACGCCCTCTTCGAGAAGACCGGAGCGCTCCGAGCCCACAGCCTGGGCGAAATGTTCGACCTCATGGCGCTGCTGTCGACCCAGCCGCTTCCCCAGGGGAACCGTGTCGCCATCATCACCAACGCGGGCGGTCCCGGGATCCTCTGCGCCGATGCCTGCGAGTCGAATGGCCTCCAGGTCGCCGAGCTGGCCGCTGCCACCCGGACCCAGCTGGCCGCGCGACTCTCCTCCCCCCACGCCTCCGTCCGCAACCCGATTGACATGATCGCCTCGGCCTCCGCCGAGGACTACGGCGCGGTGATCGACATGGTGGCCGCCGACGAGAACGTGGACGCCATCGTGGTCATCTTCATCCCTCCCATGTTGACCCGGGCCGAGGACGTGGCCCAGGCTCTGGCGGACGCAGTGGCCAGGTTCAAGCAGCCGATCCCGATCATCGGGGTGTTCATGGCCAACTCGGGGATCACGGGGCATGTGAAGTCGGACCATGTGAGCATCCCCACTTTCCTACTCCCCGAGAACGCCGTCCGGGCCCTGGCCGGCACCTGCCGGCTGGCGGAGTGGCGCAAGCGTCCCCGGAGCGAGCCCGCGGTCCCGGCCGGGGTCGATCCGGTGGCGGTGGCGACCACGGTGGCTCACTGTCTACTGGAGAAGCGCGCGTGGCTCGACAGTGCCGAGACCGACTCGATCATGCGGGCCTACGGAATTCCGGTTCTGCGCTCGGCCGAGGTTGAGACCCCCGAGCAGGCGGCTCAAGCCTCGCTGGACCTGGGCGCCAAGGTGGTGCTGAAGGGAGTCGGCCCGGGCATCCTGCACAAGAGTGAGCTGGGGGCTGTGGTGGTCGGGCTGGAGGCAGGGCCTGAGGTGGAGCTGGCCGCCCGGCAGATGCAGGCGCGGCTCGCGGGCACCGCGACTCCGGTGACGCGATTCCTGCTCCAGGAGCAAGCGCCGACCGGAGTCGAGGTCCTGGTCGGGGCGACCAACGACCCCGCCTACGGGACCGTGGTCGTGGTCGCGGCCGGGGGGACGGCAGTTGAGCTGGTCCGCGACATGACCGTCCGGCTGGCGCCGATCGGGCCTGGCGAAGCCGAGGAGATGCTCCGGAAGCTGAGCACATTCCCCCTGCTCGACGGGTTCCGGGGTGCCGCCAAGGTGGACCTCAAGGCACTCTGCGACGTCATCGTCAGGCTGGCGGCCATGGCCGAGGCCCACAGCGCCATCGCGGAGATCGAAGCCAACCCGGTCATCGCCGGCGCCAGTGGGTCTCGCGCGGTCGACGTTCGCGTCCGGGTGACCCAGGCGCAGCTGCCTGCCCTGGTGGGCGCCAAGCGGGTCCGCTAGGCGCTCGACGGCAGTCCCGCCGGCGGCCTTCCGCCACCGAGACCACGCCCGGGGGCGGTGAGCGCAGGGAGGGGCCCTGAACTCCTCGGGACCGCCGAGCGTTCGCACCCATCGGCGCCAGAGCCTAGCCAGGCCGGGGCCAGCCCTCGAAGGCTTCGGCCGCCGGCGCTGAGCCGACCCGACCCGATCCCTAAGGGCGGGGCGGAGCCGAGCTTGGCACCGTGGCCAGCACCACCGTCCCCACGCTCGGCCTCGAGCGCACCGTCAGGTTGCCCCCGACCGACCGCATCCGCTCCCACATGTCCGGGAAGCCAGTGCCGGAGCCAGCCATCTGGGAACACGCCGCCAGACCGATGCCGTTGTCACCCACAGTGAGGCTCACCCGGGCGCCCCGCCGGCGCAGCCGCAAGTCGACCTCGGTCGCCGCAGCATGGACCTCGGTGTTCCGCAGGGACTCCTGAGCCACCCGGAACAGCGCGAGATCCGCCTCGGCGAGCCCGGTCCCCGTCACAGCCCCCGGGTCGGCCCGGACGGTGAGTGTCGAGGCCACGGCGAAATCCCCGGCCAGCTGGCGGAGTGCGGCCCCCAACCCCAGGTCGTCGAGGATCGAAGGCCGCAGCCGCCGGGGCCGCTGCGTCCGGGATGTCATCCAGGCTTTGCAGGACCCGGGAGATGTGGGCCAGGGTCTGGACCGGCTCGTCGTTGAGCAGCTCGGCCAGCTGACTCCGCTCGGCTTCGATCGCCCGAAAGATCGCAGCCACTCGGCCGCCGTCCCCTAGGCCACGAGTCGCACCAACTCCGTCCGGTACCTGCCGGAACGAGCCGACGGGAGGCTCATCTGGCCTCGGTCGACTCGATGGAGACGATCCCGCGGTTGGCCGCGTACACCACCGCCTCGGTCCTGGAGGTGACCCGCAACTTCTCGAAGATGTTGTGGAGATGGCCCTCGACCGTGCGCAGGCTGATGCCCAGGTCGCGGGCGATCTCCTTGTTCCCGTGACCCAGGGCGATCTCACGAAGCACCGCCAGCTCCCGGGCGCTCAGCCGGTCGCTGGCCCTGGCGGGCTCGTCGCGGGACTGGGCCAGACGCCGGGAGAGGCTGGGCGAGAGCACCAGCGAACCCACGGCCACCGCACGGATGCCCTCCACCAGCTCCCGGGCCGGCGCCGTCTTGAGGATGTAGCCGGCCGCTCCCACGGCCAGCGCCTCGCGAACGTAGTCGGCGTCCTCATGGGCGCTGACGATGACGACCTTGGTGGCCGGTGCCCGGGCCAGAATCTGGCGCGTCGCCTCGATCCCGTTCATCCCCGGCATGCGCATGTCCATCAGGACCACGTCCGGACGCAGTTCCAGGACCACCCGCACCGCCTCGTCGCCCCTGGCGGCCTCCCCCACGACCCTGAGGTCGCTCTGTGCCGAGAGGATCTGCCTGGTGCCCTCACGCACCAGGGCGTGGTCCTCCGCCAGCACGATGGTGGTCACGCCCGCACCCGTCACGGGGTCGAGGCTACCCGCTTCGTCCGGCCCGGGGCTCCGAGAAATCACCTATTGCCACCGGCGTGGTTGCCACCGGCCCGCTGGTACACGTCGTTGGGGAGCCTGGCCACCACCAGGGTTCCGCGGCGTGGTCGGGACCAGATCAGGAGCCGGCCGCCCATCAGCTCCATCCGCTCGCGCATGCCGATCGTCCCCAGTCCCGGCCTGACCGCGCCTTCTCCGGAGACGAGGAACCCGACCCCGTCGTCAGCCACCCGGAGACTGAGCTGGCCGGCTCGCACGGCCAGGTCCAGCCGGACCCGCCGGGCCTGGGCGTGCCGCTCGACGTTGCTGAGCGCCTCCTGAGCCACCCGGAGCAGGCCGCGCTCCACCTCCGGCGTCGAGCGCTGGAGCTCATCTCGAATCGACACCTCGGCCGGGATCCCCACCCGGGCGCTGAAGCGCTCGGCCAAGTCACCCAGGGCGGCCGGCAGACCCTCGTACTCGAGAATCTCGGACCGCAGCCCCTCGGTGAGCTGCCGCAGGCCGTCAGCCACCGCCACGGCCAGCTGCATGGTGTCCTCCAACTGGGTGGCGGCGGTCCCGGTGGCGGCCGCCTCCAGTGCCATCGCCTCCAGCCGCCGGGCCAGGTAGATCAGAGCTTGGACCGGCTCGTCGTGGAGGTCACGGGCGATTCGATGGCGCTCCTCGATCACCGCCAGGCGCCGGGACTGGACCTGGACGGCGGCGTAGTCGAGCGCCAGGGTCGCCTGGCTGGCGAAGCTCTCGAGCAGGCTGAGGTCCTCGGAGTTGAAGTTGGCATCCGGGGCGGAGCGGATCAGGACGATCGCCCCGCTGGCGCGCTCGCGGATGAGCAGGGGGACGACCATCAGGACCCCGACCGGGATGCCGGCGCCCTGCAGAGACTGGGTGAAGCGGTCGCCCGGCGAGGGCCGGACGATCAACGGACGCCCCGTGCCCAGCACGCTGTGGAAGGTGGTACGCGACGCCATCGCGGGGGTGCCCAGGATGCGGTCCGCCCCGGCACCGTCGGCGGCGGCGACGCGCAGCTCGCTCGACCCCCCGCCCACCGCCAGCGCGATCGCGGCCAGGTCGGCTCCGCTCACCTCCCGAGCGCTGCGCACGATCGAGTTCATCAGAGTCTGCTGCGGCTCACCGGCCAGCAGCGCCGCGGTGATCTCGTGGAGGGCCCCCAACCAGCGCTCTCGCTGACGCAGCTCCCGGTAGGTCTGGGCGTTGGCGATGGCGACTGCGGCCTGGGTCGCCAGGGTGGCCACCGCGCCCTCGTCGGCGCCGTCGAAGGGCCGACCGCCCTCCTTATCGGTCAGGTACAGGTTGCCCACCAGTTGGCCCCGGGCGCGGACTGGGGCCCCCAGAAAGGAGGTCATGGGGGGGTGATGGGGAGGAAAGCCCACCGAGCGGGGGTCGTCCTGAAGCCGGCTCAGCCGCAGCGGGTGGGGATCGTGGAGCAGAGCTCCCAGGATCCCCAGCCCCCGGGGGGCGGGACCGATGGCGGCTCGCTCCTGGTCGGTGAGCCCGACGGTGATGAGCTCCACGAGTTCACCGTGGGGACCGGTCACCCCCATGGCCCCGTAGCGAGCGTGGGTGATCCGGACCGCTATCTCAACCAGCCGGCGCAGGACTGCGGGGAGGGTGAGCTCCGAGGCCAGCAGCACCCCGGCCTCGATCAGGGCGGCCTCCAAGTCCTCGGCGGGCGGTGATTGCGGATTCGCGTCCGCCCTTCCCGTACCTGCGCTCATGTCCTGGCCGCCCATGGTAGCGCCGCCCTCTCCCCTTCCAGACCGGCCGGGATCGGCGCTGCCGCTAGGGAGCGCCCCCCAACTGAGGTGCGCGCCAGGGTCACATCTTTGCCGCGCCGCCAGCTGAGGCTGATGGTGGAGGCGGTTGCACAAGACGTCTCAGCCATCGTCCCGACCGCCGCATAAAGCCACCGGGTCCGATGACCAGAACTCCGAACACCATCTCGGAAACGGAGAGCCAGCCCCTTCCGATCGTGGTCGGAGTCGACGGCTCAGAGGCCTCGCGCAAGGCCCTGGAGTGGGCGGGCCGAGAGGCGGAGGTCCGCGGCCAGCGGGTCCTGGCGATCAGCTCCTACCTCATCCCTACCCTGGGCACGGCAGCTCCCGGCTTCCTCTTCGACCCCGCCGACGTGGAAGAGCTGACCGACTACCACCAGAAGGTCCTGGCGACGGAAATCGCCGCGGCTTCCCAGGAGCACCCCGCGGTTCAGATCGAGGGCAGGACGGTCGAGGGCTCAGTCGCCCAGCTCCTGACCGATGCCAGCGAACGGGCCTCGCGGCGGGTGGTCGGCTCGCGGGGGCACGGAGGGGTTGTCGGCCTCCTGCTGGGGTCGGTCTCCCAGCATTGCGCGACCCACGCCCACTGCCCGGCGGTGGTCGCCCGTCCCGAATCGCAGGTGATCAGCCTGAGGCCGGCGCCACCGGACTGAGGAGGCGCCGGCGCAGGCGGGCCGACCGCTCCTGACCGGTGCTCTGGTGCCGCCACCCCAGCATCTCGGCCATGATCTCCAGGGCGATCTCCGCCGGTGACGTGCCGCCGAGGGCGAGCCCCACCGGCCCGTGGACCCGGGCCAACTGTTCCGCTGGCACGCCCTCGGCGCGGAGCGCCGTGAGCACGGACCAGACCCGGCGTTCACTGCCGATCAGCCCCACGTAACCGCCGGCGGCGGAGTTCAGGAGAGCCCGCAGCCCGGCCATGTCCTGCGCTGGCCCCCGGCTCACGAACACCACATGGGTCTCGGCCCCGGGGAGGCGCTGGGCCAGGAAGCTGGCCGCATCGGCCGTCACGGCTCGAGCCGTTGGGAAGCGGGCCGGGGTGGCAAGGCCCGGGCGGTCGTCGACAACGGTCACGGCGAGGCCGCAGATGGTGGCGATCGCGGCCAAGGGCTGGGCGATGTGCCCGCCACCCATGATGAGGAGCGCCTCCGGCGGGCGCAGCGGCTCGACCAGGACCCGGGCCTGCGCGGCGCCGTCCCCCGCGGTAAGCGTCCGGACCCAGGTCCCTGCCGTCGGCCCGGGCCGCGGGCCGACCGTGGCCAGCGCCGCCTGGGCCATCAGCTCCTCCGGGGCGGTGACCGCAGTGACTGGCCCGCGGTCGCCGAAAAGGATCCGCGCGCCGGCAGCGGCCGCCCAGCGGCCCTCGGCGTCAATCACCGTGACCAGGGTGACGGGACGGCCCTCCTCCAGGGCGCCCACTGCGGCGCGGACAACCTCCGCGGCCCCACCGACCGCCTCTGGGCCGGGCGCGGCCTGGGGGGGACAGCTGCTCCAGGACTCGATGAACACGTCGACGCTGCCCCCGCAGATGCCCAGCCCCGGCTGCTCCAGGGTGCCGTTGAAGTCGAGGGTGAGGAGCTGGGACCGACCGCTCTCCAGCACCACCGCCGCCTGCCGGCAGACCTCCGCCTCGGCCGCTCCACCGCCCACGGTGCCGACGATGGCCCCGTTCGAGCGGACCAACATCTTGGTTCCGATCTCGCGCGGCGTCGAGCCGCGCTGCCCGACGATAGTGGCCAGGGCCACCGCCTCCCCCCGGGCCAGCAACTCACCGAGGACGGCGAAGACGGCAGCACCATCCGGGTGCGGGCTGGTCACGATCCCGGGCCGGGGCCCCCGGGCACCGACTGGTGCCTCGCGCCGTCCTGAGGAGCGAAGGGGCCACCGGGGTGAGCGACCGGCCCGGTCGGCGCAGAGTCCCTGGCCCGGAGGGCGGCCAGCACCTTCTCGGCGGTGATCGGCAGACTGCGCACCCGGATGCCCAGCGCATCAAAGAGGGCGTTGGCCACGGCCGGAGCCGGGGTGTTGATCGGGACCTCGCCGCAGGACTTCGCCCCGAAGGGACCGGTGGGCTCAGGGTCGTCCACCAGGATGGTGGTCATGGCGGGCATGTCGAGGCAGGAGAGCACCTTGTAATCGACGAAGGCGGGATTGCGGACCTGCCCGCGCTCGTCCATCAGCAGCTCCTCGCTGAGCGCGAATCCCAGCCCCATCGCGATCGCCCCCTCCACCTGGCCGCTGGCGAGGCGGGGGTTGATGGCCCGACCCATGTCGATGGCATTGACGGAGCGTTCAACCCGGATCTGGCCCGTCTCGCAGTCGACGGCAATCTCCACGAACTGGGCGTGGAAGGGTGGAGGCGAGTCATGGCAGGAGGCGTGCCCGCTGGCCATGATCTGCTGTCGCCGGGAACCGTAGAGGGTCTCTAGCGCCACCTCGGCCAGGGTGAGCCCGAGGGGCCCACCGGCGGCGTGGACACGCCCATCCTCCAGGTGCAGGTCGGCGGCGGGGCACCCCGTCATCCGGGCCGCCACCGCCAGGATCTGGTCCCGGACCGCCTCGGCGGCCAGCCGCACCCCGGTGCCGGTGACGAAGGTGGTGGAGGAGGCGTAGGAGCCGTAGTCGAACACGTCGATGTCAGTGTCGGACGAGTGCATGATGATCTTGTCCAGCCCGACGCCGAGGGTCTCGGCCGCGATCTGAGCCAGGACGGTGTCGCTGCCCTGGCCGATGTCGGTGGCCCCGGTCATCACGTTGAAGGAGCCGTCCTCGTTCATCTTGATGCTAGCCCCGCCCAGCTCTGAACCGGCGACGCCGCTGCCCTGCATGGCGGTGGCCAGGCCACGGCCGCGCCGCACGACCCCCTGACCACGATCGAACGGCAGGTCCCAGCCGATCGCCTCGGCGCCCCGGGTGAGGCACTCCGGCAGGGCACAGGAGCGAAAGTGCCGCTGTGACCGCGGCGCTCCTGAGGAGGAGTCCAGATTGATGGGGTCGTAGTCGCCCCGGCGGACATGGTTGCGGCGGCGGAAGTCGAGGGGGTCCAGCCCCAGCCTGGCCGCGATCTCGTCCATGTGCGACTCCAGTGCGAAGTACCCCTGGGGTGCCCCGTAGCCGCGCATCGCTCCCGACACCGGCGAGTTGGTGTAGACCGCGTCGGCCACGAAGTGATAGGCGCGGGCCCGGTAGAGACAGAGCGTCTTGTGACCAGCCCCTTGGGCCACCGTCAGACCGTGCCCCCCGTAGGCCCCGGTGTCAGAGATGACGCGCATCTCCAGGGCGAGAAGGGTCCCGTCGCTGGCCACCCCAGAGCGCATGTGAATGGTCATCGGGTGCCGGACCCGGCTGGCGGCAAACTCCTCCTGGCGACTGTAGAGGATCCGCACCGGTCGTCCGGTGGCCATCGCCAGGACCGCGACCGCGGGCTCGAGCACCATCTCCTGCTTCCCGCCGAAGCCGCCGCCCACGCGCAGCTTGATCACGCGGATGCGCGAGACCGGCCACTGGAGGACCCGGGCCAGCTGACGGCGGGTGTGGTATGGGACCTGGGTGCTGCTCCAAACGTTGAGCCGGTCGTATCCGTCGGCGTGGGCGATCGCCACGTGGGGCTCCAGCGCGCAGTGGGCGATCCGCGGAGTGTGGTAGGTCCCGGTGACGATGTGGTCGGCCGCGGCCATGGTGGTCGCGAAGTCGGCCCCGCGCCAGATCTCCTCGTGGCCGGCGATGTTGTGCCGCGCGTCATAGGTGGGCCCGGGCGACCGCTCGAAGAGCGGGTGGGCGACGTCGGGCTCGTGGAGCTTAGGGGCGCCGTCGCGCATCGCCTCGACGGGGTCGAACACTGCCGGCAGCTCCTGGTAGGTCACCTTGATCAGCGCCAGCGCCGCCTCCGCGATGGCCTCGCTCTCGGCCGCCACCAGGGCGACCCAGTCCCCGACATAACGCAGGTGGGGATCGAGCAGTCGGGTGTCGTAGGGCGATAGCTCCGGGAAGGGTTGGCCGGCGGTGGCGTGAAGGATCGCGGGCACGTCTAAGTGGGTCAGCACCGCGCGAACCCCCGGCAGGGCCCGAGCGGCGCCGGTGTCGATGGCCACGATCCGGGCATGGGCCAGCGGCGAGTGCAGGATCTTGCCGTGGAGCATGTCCGGCACGTCCATGTCCGCCGTGTACACGGGGCTGCCCGTGACCAGGGCCCGCCCGTCGACCCGGGGCAGCCCCCTGCCGACCACGCGCAGGGGCGGGGCGACGCCCGGCGCGCCCGGCGGGGCGCTGCGTGGTGGCGTGCGGGTGCTCATCGGAGGGCGGAGTCCGAGGCGGGCAGTCCGGGCTCGACCGACCCCTGGCGGGTGGCATCCGCCGCCGCCGCCCGCATCCGCCTGGCTGCCTCCAACACGGCCTCCACCGGCTTGACGTAGCCGGTGCAGCGGCAGATGTTGCCACCGAGGGCGACCCGCACCGCCGCCTCGTCAGGATCGGGCTGGGCCTGCAGGAGCGCGTAGGCGCGGATGAGGAGGCCGGGGGTGCAGAAGCCGCATTGGGCCGCGCCGGTCTCCAGGAAGGCAGCCTGGAGGGGATGAAGCTGGCCATCCTCGGCCAAACCCTCCACGGTGAGCACGGTCGCCCCCGCGGCCTGGGCCGCCAGGGTGCAGCAGGAGTTCACCGAACGCCCGTTGAGCATGACTCCACAGGCGCAGCAGTCGCCGGTGCCACACACCAGCTTGGGCCCCCGCACGTGGGCCTCCCGGAGGGCCTCCAGCAGGGTGGCCCCGGGCGGCGACTGCCAGCGGTGCAGCCGGCCGTTGACCGTGCACTCGATGGTGACCGGGGTCGGCTCAGGCATGCTCCAGCTCCGCGCCGTGGGGATCCAGCCCCGCCGCCTGGCGCAGGGCACGAGTCGCGCAGACCCCGGCCAGATGGCGTCGATGCTCCGCCGTCGCCCGCTGGTCGGTGATGGGCCGGGCGGCGGCGGCCGCGAGGCGGCCGGCCTCCGCGAGCACCTCTTCGCTTGGCTGCCGACCGAGCAGGTGCTGCTCCGCAGCCGCAATCCCCAGCGGGACGGGCGCCACCGCTCCCACCACCACTCGGGCGAAGGCTATCCGCCCCTCTTCGACACACAGGCAGGCCGCGCTGTTGACGATGGCGATGTCGTCGGCGGTGCGCTTCACCTTGTAGAAGCCACCCCTGGTGCCGGGCCGCGGACGGGGAATCTCCACACTCTCGACCAGCTCATCCGGGCGACGCGCGCTGACCGCCGGTCCGAGGAAGAACTCCTCCAGCGCCAACCGGCGGGTGGCGCTGCGGCTCCGCAGCACCACCCGGGCCCCCAGGACCAGGAGGGGTGGCGGAGTGTCGGAGGACGGAAGCGCGGAGGCCACGTTGCCGACCAGGGTCGCCATGTTGCGGATGTTGGGCGACCCACAGACCGCCGCTCCCCGGCTGACGATGCCGTCAGCCAGGGCACGAACCTCCGGCGAGGCGGCCACCCTGGCCATGGTGGCATTGGCGCCGATGCGGATCAGGTCCGGTTCCACCTCCACGAAGTCCAGCGGCAGGTCACCGAGGTCCACCACCTCGGTGACCCCAACCAGGTAGCGAGGATTGACCAGGAGGTCGGTCCCGCCCGCCACGACGGTCCGGCCCTCCGTCATCAGTGCCAGCGCCAGGTCGAGCGTGGCAGGCCGGTGGTAGGCGTCGATTCTCAACATGTTCCTGGCCACCCGCCGCCGGCCACCGTCAGGGCATCGACCTCGCCGGCCGGGCGCTGGGCGGCGAGAGGATAGAGCATCAGGATTGCCTCCAGCACCGCCCCCCCCAGGGCGCGGGCCTTGTCGGAGATCGTGAAGCAGTATTCGGGGACGGCGCGGGGGTCGACGTCGCCGACCTTCATGTTGCTGCTGACCTCCACCCCGTCATGCAGGAGGCCCCGCAGCGTCCCCGCGATGCTCGAAACCACCGGCTCTCCATCCACGCTTGCCACCACGGTGCCGGCCGCCACCTCATCGCCGATGCGCTGGCACCCCAGCAGGCGGCCCGGGCGCGGCGCCCGCAGGACCCGGTCAGCGCTGTGCCCGCCGACAGGCGCGGGGACCCCGGTGTTGGGCTGGGCGCTGCCCCGAAGCAGGACACGGCCGAGGTGATGGCCCCGATTGGTCTCGACCACGGCGTCGACATCGTCCCCGGCGGTGAACCCCGGGCCGAGCCCGATCACCAGCGGAGCGTCGGCCCGCCGGGTGCCGCAATTGCGCTTGGCGAGGATGGCGTCCACCAGCACCTGGGGGCGAAGCCCCAGCAGCAGCTCCGCGCTGGGGTCCACGAGGATGGCCACCTGCCCCAAGCCCAACGCCGCCGCCGCACCCTCACCGTCGTCGACCCTCACCGCGGTGACTCCCTCCACCTCCACGCGGCCCTCCCAGACCGCGCTGGCGAAGGCCACCGAGCGGCGAACGACCGTCGGCTGCTCCATCTCCGCAGCCACCACGGGGAACCCCGACCGGCGCAGGCGGTGGATGACCCCGGTGGCCATCTCCCCCGCACCGCGCACCCCCACCAGCACGGTGGTTGGGGAAACTGGTGCTGCCGCCCGGCCTCGGTCGAGATAGATCTCGCCGACCGCAGCCGTCAAGTCATGGCCACCTTGTGAGTCGCGACCGACGCCAAGGCGGCCCTGCCGACGCCACCCGCCAGGGCCACCAGCCCCGCGTGATGCTGGCCGACCCGAGGGCGCGCCACCAATTCCCGGAGGCAGCCCGCGATCCTCTGGCAGACATCCCAGAATTATACTGATCGGCTTCAACCGAGGGGTCACCCACGACGAACGCCTGTGCCGCCGGAGTGGCACTGGTCGATTCTGGCCAGAAGTGACCGTCCGACTGCAAGGAGGCGCCGATGATGGGTCTCGGTCATCGCATTGCGGTCGCCCGCGGACACGAACCCGCCGATCTCTTGTTGCGAGGCGCCAACCTGGTCAACGTGTGTACTGGGAGAGTCGAGCCCACCGATGTGGTGGTGGCCGAGGGCCGGGTGGTGGCACTGGGACCGGGCTACCGGGCGATCCGCGAGGTCGAGCTGGAGGGACGCTTCCTGGTACCCGGGCTGATCGACGCGCACATGCATCTGGAGAGCACGATGATGGTGCTGGCCGAGTTCGCCCAGATGGTGGTGCCCCACGGGACCACCACGGTCGTCCTGGATCCTCACGAATTCGCCAACGTCCTGGGCATCGACGGGATCCGCTACGTGCTCGATTCGGGCCGCGACGTGCCCCTCTCCACCTACGTGATGCTCTCGTCCTGCGTGCCGGCCTCGCCCTTCGAGACCCCGCTAAGACCACTCAGTGCGGCGGACCTGGTGCCGCT
>Ga0182014_10004615_pt1 | contig 15708 bp, 17 predicted proteins | sample 612S2DmetaG_FD_120489 | JGI IMG/M metagenome (GOLD analysis project Ga0182014, IMG submission 120489) | Permafrost microbial communities from Stordalen Mire, Sweden - 612S2D metaG | ecosystem: Environmental > Terrestrial > Soil > Wetlands > Permafrost | place: Sweden: Stordalen | collected... | reverse complement strand
TCTGCGCCGTCTCGGGGGGAGTCGACTTGTCCGTCGCGTCCGTCCTGCTTAACCGGGCGGTCGGAGACAAGCTCCAGTGCGTGTTCATCGACACCGGCCTCCTGCGGGAGGGTGAAGGCGCGGAGGTCTCAAAGTTCCTCAGGGAGGACCTCGGGGTGCCCATAGAGTTCGTCGACGCTTCGCGGGCCTTCCTCTCCGCCCTTGACGGCGTGGCCGAACCGGAGGAGAAGCGCCGGATCATCGGGAGGGTCTTCGCAGAGGCGTTCGAGAGATATGCGCGCGAACACGGTCCGTTCCGGTACCTCGCCCAGGGCACCCTCTACCCCGACGTGATCGAGAGCGGCCATTCGTCCGCACCCGCCTCTGTGATAAAGACCCACCACAACGTCGGCGGCCTCCCCAAGGGCCTCTCGATGGAGGTGGTGGAGCCCCTCCGCGCGCTCTACAAGGACGAGGTCCGGTCGCTCGGCGCCCTCCTCGGGCTGCCAGCGAAAGTCCTGCAGAGGCATCCCTTCCCCGGACCGGGCCTCGCCGTCAGAATCATCGGAGAGGTCACGCCGGAGAAGCTGAGGGTTTGCCGGCAGTCGAACAAGGTGGTGGAGGACGCCCTTGTCGAGGGCGGCGTCTACAACAAGGTCTGGCAGGGCTTCGCGTACGTCGGCGACGACAGGGTGACCGGCGTCCTGGGAGACGAGCGGAAGGTGGGCTACCAGGTAACGGTCAAGATAGTCGAGTCGATCGACGCCATGACCGCCGACTGGTACCGGGCCTCCAACGAGCTGCTGGAGAGCATCTCAGCCAAGATCACGAACGAGGTGGAAGGCGTCGTGAGCGTCGTCTATGCGATCTCCTCCAAGCCCCCGGCGACGATAGAGCCCCAGTGATAGAGAGATGCCACAGTTCCTCGGTCCCCAGACGAAGCTAGCCGAGCTGCACGTGCACCTAGGGAGCTCCGTGGACCCGGCCGTGATGTGGGAGATCGCCCACGCCCAGGGGATCAAGCTCCCGACGAAGGACTACTGGCGGTTCGTCGATATGATCACGGTCAACCCCCGCAAGGTGAAGTCGTTCGAGGACTACCTGCAGATGTTCAAGTGGACCGAGCTGATCCAGTCGTCCCCGCTCGCGATCGAGCAGTCGGTCTACCACACGATTGCGGGGGCCTACAGGAAGAACAACATCACCCTCCTCGAGCTCCGGTTCAACCCCATGAAGAGGAACAGGGGCGGTGAGCAGGACCTGGACCAGATCATGATGGCCGCGATACGGGGGATTGACCGGTCGTCCCTGGAGTACCCTGTCCGGACCGGCCTAATCATCTGCCTCGACAGGACCTTCAATCACGGGCAGAACGCGATACTCCTCGAGAAGGCGCTCCGCTACAAGAGCAGGGGCGTGGTCGGCATCGACATCGCCGGACCGCACAGCAACAAGTTCCACTACTCCGAGTGCAAGGACCTGTTCCGACGGGCGCGGGACGAGGGCCTCGGCCTGACGGTGCACGCCGGGGAGGACGAGGGTCACGGCTCCGTAAGGGAGGTGATCCGGTACCTCGACCCGGACAGGATAGGCCACGGGATCCGGTCCATCGAGAACGACAAGACGCTCCAGATGGTGCGGGAGAAGGGGATTACGCTGGAGGTGTGCCCTTCATCGAACCTCAACACCCGAGTCGTGAAGGGCGTCGGCCACATGAAGCAGATCTTCCGGGCGCTCGAGTCCCACCACATCAAGTACACGATCAACACCGACGGTCCCGAGATGCTCATGACCAACCTGAGGGGAGAGATCGACTTCCTCCTCCGGAACGGAATCCTGAACGAGGAGGACGTACTGAGAGCGAACCGGTACGCGTTCGCGGCCTCGTTCATAAAGTGACGTCCGCCCTCAATGGTAACGTATATCCCTCCGTGGCGCGCGCTGGGAGAAGCAGTTGGCACCCGGCAAGACCTCCACCGACGATTCCGACACCATAGACGAGACCGTCCTCGACGAGGGCTGCTTCTACCTGACGAAGCAGGGGATGACACCCAAGGAGATCGCCGTCCGCTTCGAGATCAGCGAGAGCCAGGTGGCCGAGAGGGCGAAGCGGTTTGAGAGGAGTCTCAAGGATGGCAAAATCCCCGAGGAGTCCGTCTCGACCGACTTCTGGAAGAGCATCCGCGAGGAGGCGGAGGGCAACGTCAAGGTCACCTTCGTCAGCGAGAAGGGCTTCCATCACTCGTGGAGGTCCGACCTGAGCAAGCTCGACGGCCCGACCCTGCTGTCGCTCTTCGAGTCATGCAAGAGCTTCCTCGACATGGACCCCAGCTCACGATTCCTCGAGTACAAGACGCCGAAGAACTACGACCCGCTCGCGATGCAGAGGGAGATAAGCAAGGCCGTGGTCGTGATCGGCGGCCTCCTCGACGAGAAGTGGAAGGCCGAGCAGAAGGACGGGAAGAAGAAGACCCCGCACGCCGACCACTAGGGCGCAGAAGGACCCCACAGTCTCCGCGGCGGATCCCGCCGCCCACCAAAGTCTTAAAATGAGGTCGCGGGAGAGGAAGAAACGGGAGGGTCAGCGGCCATCATGGATAACTTGTCAGTCGAAGGTCTCAGTTCCCTTGTGGCAAAGTTCCAGGGCAGGCACATGCTCGTCATCGGCGACCTCATCGTCAGCAGGTTCGTCGAGGTCTCCGCCCGGAAGCTCGCCCGCGAGGCCCCGGTCCCCGCCGGCGATTTTGTCAGTGAGACCCTCCTTCCTGGCGGCGCCGCGAACTTGGCCAAGGAGCTCACCTCGCTCGGCGCAAACGTCTCCGTCCTCGGAGCCGTCGGCGACGACGCGCAGGGCGCGTGGCTGAGGCAGGACCTTCAGAGGAACGGGATTGGCGTCAATGGGATCGCTATCGACAAGAACAGGCCGACCTCCCTGCGCACGTGGATAATGGTAAACCGTCTGCACTACCTGAGGATCGACCAGGAGACGAGGAAGGACGTCCCACAGGTCACCATGCGGGGGTTCGTCGACGCCGCGAAGGTCGAGATCCCGCAGGTCAACGCCGTCGTACTCTCGGACTACGACCGGGGCGTAATCAGTCCCGTCCTGATCGACGGCGTCGTCTCGGCCGCGAAGGAGGCCAAGAAGATCACGGTCGGCCAGCCGAAGATGCGTCACTATCTCGACTTCTCGGGGGTGACCTACCTCAAGTCCAACATCGAGGAGGCGACGCACGCCACCGGGATGAACATCGTCAACGAGACCAGCCTCCGAAACATGTGCGTCAACATAATGCAGCGCCTCGACTGCAAGGGGATGCTCATTACGAGAGGGGAGCAGGGGATGACCGTCTTCGACAGGGAACAGATCACCAACTTCCCGCCGATCTACGGGCGGCGGAACTTCTTCAGCAAGGTCGGCGTCAGGGACGCCATGACCGGCGTCTTCGCCCTCGGGGTCGCCGCCGGGGGGACCATTACCGAAGCAGCCTGCCTCAGCAACATCGCCGGTCCGCTGAGGTCGGACAAGGCAAGGAACGTCTCGCTCAACATCTCGGACTTCCAGTCAGGGTTCGACGAGGTGGGTGACTTTTTACAGCGCATCTCGCAGGCACCTGTGAGGAGATAGCGAGTTGGAGACCGCCCGAGAAGCCGCGAGGCTGCAGGAGATATCCCGGAACACCCGGAAGCTCATCCTCGGGACGCTCGCGGAGGCCGGCTCGGGGCACCCCGGAGGCTCGCTCTCCGCCGTCGAGCTCCTCGTCACGCTCTACTTCTACAAGATGAAGCACGACCCGAAGAACCCGCACTGGCCGGACCGGGACCGCTTCATCCTCAGCAAGGGCCACGCGGCCCCCCTGCTCTACTCGATCCTCGCAGAGGCGGGGTACTTCCCCGCCGAGGAGCTCCAGTCCCTCCGCAAGCTCGGCGCCCTCCTGCAGGGCCACCCGGACCTCAGGATTCCGGGAGTCGAGATGCCAGCCGGATCGGAGGGGATAGGGCTCTCCGTGGGGGTCGGCGAGGCGCTCGCAGCGAAGATCGACGGCAAGGGCTACCGGACATACGTCCTCATGGGAGACGGAGAGCAGCAGGAGGGCGAGGTCTGGGAGGCCGCGATGTCCGCCACTAAGTTCAAGCTAGACAACCTCACGGCCATCATCGACAGGAACGGGATCCAGCAGGACGGCCTGACCGAGCAGATAATGCCCCTCGAGCCCCTCGCCTCGAAGTGGCGGGCGTTCAACTGGAACGTCATCGAGGTAGACGGCTACGACTACCTGCAGCTGATCGACGCCTTCGACAACGCAGAGATGACAAAGCATCGGCCGACGATAATCATCGCCCACACAGTCAAGGGGAAGGGAATCTCGTTCATGGAGTGGTCCCCGGCCTACCACGGCACGCCACCGTCCAAGGACAAGATGACGGACATCTACAACGAGTTGAAATGAGAATGATGCCCACCAGAATCGCGCCGTCCATCCTAGCCTACGACCTGAGCAACCTTGGCGCTGGCCTGGACATCGCCGCCAGGGGCGGCGCCGACCAGATCCACCTCGACGTCATCGACGGAAGGTTCGCCCCGAACATCACGTTCGGTCCCGGGACGGTCAAGGCTCTCCGCCCGCGCTCCGGGATGAAGTTCGATACGCACCTCATGATCGCCGAGCCGCGCCTGTACATCGACAAGTTCATCGAGGCGGGCTCCGACCTCCTGACCTTCCAGGCCGAGGTCCTCGACGCCGCCGCCTTCGACCTCCTCTACTCGGTCGTTCGCTCGAGGGGGAAGGAGATGGGACTTGCCCTGAAGCCCGAGACTCAGCTCCCTGATTGGGCCCTGGACCGTCTCGACAGGCTCAGCGCCCTGTTGCTCCTCACCGTCAGCCCAGGCTTCAGCGGCCAGACGATGGACAAGAGAGTCTTTCCCAAGATAGAGCACCTCAGCTCCCTGGTCGCAGAGAGGGGCCTGAAGCTGGACCTTGAGATCGACGGAGGCATCGACGAGGGGAACGTGGGCGAGGTGGCGAAGCGGGGCGGGAACGTCTTCGTGGCGGGCGCAGGGGTCTACGGGAGACCTGACCCAGTGAGGGCGATCGGGGAGCTTCGGGCGAAGGCCCAGTCCGCGAGGGGTGGAAGTTGATGCTCGAGAAGCTCGGTTCGATGCGGACCGCCTATGGGGAGGCACTCCTGGAGCTGGGAGAGACCCACCCCAACGTGGTCGTCCTCGGTGCGGACACCACAGAGTCGATAAAGTCCGGGATGTTCGGGGCGAAGTTCCCCGAGCGGTTCTTCAACCTCGGGATCGCCGAGCAGAACCTGGTGGGGGTCGCGGCGGGGCTCGCGCTCGCGGGGAAGACAGCCTACGCCGGGACCTACGCGATCTTCGTCCCCGGGAAGTGCGTCGACCAGATACGGAACATCATCGCCTATGCCAACCTGGACGTCAAGCTCATCTGCTCGCACGGCGGGATTTCTGTGGGGCCCGACGGCGCCTCCCACCAGCAGCTGGAGGACATCGCGATCCTCCGCGCGATCCCCAAGATGAGGGTCGTCGTGCCCTCCGACGCTGTCTCCGTGAAGGGGATCGTAAAGTCGATCGCCGACATCCCGGGGCCGTTCTACGTGCGCATCACGCGGGGCATGGTTAAGGGGTCGTCGGTGCCCACGATCTATGAGGAGGGTTTCGACTACAAGCTCGGGAAGGCCAACGTCCTGAGGGACGGGAGCGACGTCGCGATCTTTGCCTGTGGGGTGATGGTCGCGGTGGCACTCCGGGCGGCCGAGTCCCTTGCGGCGAAGGGGATAAACGCGGCCGTGATAGACTCGCACACGGTGAAGCCGATCGACGAGGACCTGGTGCGGAAATACGCGAGACAGTGCGGGTCGATCGTCACCGCCGAGGAGCACAACGTGCTTGGAGGGCTTGGGTCGGCCATCTGCGAGGTCGTCACCGAGGACCATCCCGTGAAGGTCATCAGGGTGGGAGTCAAGGACAGGTTCGGGGAGAGCGGAGAGGCCCAGGAGCTCTTCAACAAGTACGGCCTGACCGCCGAGAAGATCGAGGAAGCGGTGATGACCGCGAGGAAGCCCTCGGTCTGACAGCGGAACCCGCACCCAAAGTCCTCTCAATGAACCGCCAAGACTTAAATCCGGTCGTCTGACCGCCCTTGCTTCCTTGGCGGACTCTCGGTTCGACTTCCTGAGCTCGTTCCTCAGGAAGAGGTACAAGCTCGTCCTTGTCGCTTGGATAGTCGCGCTCGTGATCTTCGGCACCCAGATACCCACGTTCTTCGGCGCGGTCTCCTACAACGTCGCCGGCTCCAACTTCGGTGGGCCGTCGAACGCCGAGTCGCAGCTCGCGCAGAACATCATCAGCGCGCAGTTTCCCTCCGCGAGTAGCAACGGCGGGAACGGCATCATCCTGGTTCTCCAGAACGACCAGATGTACTCGTCGTCCGTCCAGTCGGCCTTGATTGGGCTTAACAAGACGCTGGCCTCCGACCAGGCCTTCGGAGGGGCCTTTACCGGGATGAGCAGCATCTACTCCACAGAGTACTCGTTCCTGGTCTCGGTCATCCCTACGCTTATCCCCCAGGTAGCAGAGCTCAACGCGAGCCTCGCCTCTAAGATGGGGCAAGGGACGGGGTCTTCGCCGGCGACGACCTGGGACATCGCGTCGTCGCTCGTCGCTAACGCGACGGCGGCCTCGTTCGCCTCGTCTCCCCTTTTCACAGCCAGGGCTCCCGCACTCGCGGCACTCCTGGCGTCGTTCAGCACGGGCTTCAGCTCTATGCAGATTTCGGCCGGGATAAAGAACGCCGTCACGCAGGAGAGCTACCCGCAATATCCCTTTGTGCTTTCGCACTCGATCACCCGGAACTTCGTGAGCCCGGACAACGGGACGATGATCGTGATCTACAACTTCTCGGTCCTGCCGACCGAAAAAATGATCGCCGCCTTCAGGGCCGACGTTACGGGCTCGAGCGTCCCGTCGCTGGGGACCTACTACGTCACCGGTGGCGCGGTGCTCACCTCTGACATCACCAAGGTCTTCGGCCCGGTCATCGGCATCACCATCGTCCCGGGCGTAATCGCCTCGCTGGCGATCGTGGGCCTGCTGCTCCTCGCCCCCCTCGCCGCGATCATCCCTGTGTTGGTGGGAGGGGTAGCCATCGCGATCGCGTTGCCGGTGATCTACTATGGGGTCGTCGACATCGGCCACGGGACGCTTACCTTCCTCACCCCGTCGCTCACGGTCCTGCTCGTGCTGGGTCTCGCGGTCGACTACTCTGTCCTCCAGCTCCGGAGGACCAGGGAGGAGAGGTCGAAGGGCGCCTCGACCGAGGAGAGCGTCGCGATATCGATGCGCTGGGCGGGCCAGGCGGTCCTCACGGCGGGTGTGACGGTAGTAGTCGCGTACATAGTCATGGCCCTCGCGAACGTCCCACTCTTCAGCGGCGTCGGGACGGCGATTGCCATCGCAGTCTCCATCCTGATTGCAGCGGCGCTCACGCTGCTCCCCTCGCTCGAGCTCGCGCTGAAGGACAGGCTCTTCTGGCCCGGGCTGAAGATCCACAAGGACGTCAAGAAGTCCAAGTTCAGCCGAGTGAGGAGGATTGGCGACCGGACGCTAAGGAGGAAGTTCGCGGTCGTGGTGGTCGTGGCCGCGCTCGCGAGCGGTGCGCTCTACGTCACGCTGAGCACCCCGAGCGGAGCCGACATCCTGAAGCTCTTCCCAGACTTCCCGAGCAACCACGGGCTGACCGTGCTGACCGACAACCTTGGGAGCGCGACGACCGACCCGGCGGTCATAGTCGTCACGACGAAGACTCCCATCCTCTACGGCTCCGACCAGTTCAACCAGACCCTGATGAAACAGCTCGAGCAGATAAGCTCGGCCGCGGCGTCGGTCAGCGGCGTCGTCTCGGTGACAGGGCCCACTCGCCCCTACGGGTCACCCTTCAACTACACCGGGGTCCTGGCGCTGCCCCAGCCCGAGAAGTCGCAGTACCTCGCCGGCATGCTCTCGGATATCGGGCAGAACAACGCGACGGCCCAGATCCTCGTAGGGCTCCAGAGCGACGCCCAGAGCCAGGCAGCGATCAACACCCTCCTGAAGGTGGAGTCGACCATCGGGAAGCTCTCGACGGTCGAGGGCGTCTCGGTCTACTACGGGGGCACGACCCAGTCGACCTACGACAACCAGTCCTTCCTGAACGGGATACTGCCGGAGGTGGTGGTCGTGCTAGCCGCGGCGATCTACGTGATACTGTTCATCCAGCTCAGGTCTGCCTTCACGCCGGTGCGCCTCGTGGTGACCATCCTCTGCAGCGTGGCCTTCTCGCTCGCGCTCCTCTCGATCATCTTCTACTACGCCTTGGACCTCCCCGTGCTCGACTTCGCCCCGCTCTTCGTCGTCGTGACGATGCTCGGTGTCGGGATCGACTACGACATCTTCTTCGTCACCAGGATCAGGGAGGAGGCCATGAAGGGGAAGACCGACGACGATGCAATAAAGTCGGCCCTCCAAAAGACGTGGGTCACAATCTTCGGGCTAGGCCTCGTGCTCGCGACCGTCTTCTTCTCCTTCGTCGCCACGGACATCGCCCTTCTGGCAGAGATAGGCTTCGTCGTAGCAGCGGCGGTGGTAATAGACGTCGGCGTGGTCATACTCTTCTTCGTGCCCGCGCTCATGGGGATCGCGGAGCGGTTCAACTGGTGGCCCTCCGAGCTCTCCAAGCGCGAGACGCGCCCAGAGGACCCAGAGGCCGTGGACTAGACCGTCTCCCTCAGTCCGTGAGCCAGGTGACCTTTTCGCGGAAAGGGGTCCTCCTGCCTGGAGGGACCGCCCCGGATGCGTACCCGACGTAGACCATGCCGATCAGAGTCTCCGACTCGGACATCCCGAAGAAGCTCTTCACCCCCGCCGAATAGGAGTGCGAACCGGTCCTCACCGAGGTCGCCAGCCCAAGCGAGTGGGCCGCCAATAGCATGTTCTGCAGGGCCGCGCCCGCCGCCACCGTCTCCTCCTGGGGGACGACGTTCTCCCCCTTCCCCGGCGAGCCTATCAGCGCGATCACTACCGGCGAGGAGAGCGGCTTGTCGCGCTCCTTCTCGAGCCGTTCGTTCGGGACCGGGCCTGCCCCATCGCCGGCCATCGCGGCGGCGAGGACCACACCGAGCCTCCTCCTTGCGTCCTTCTCCAGGACGACGAACCTCCAGGGTTCGGTCATGTGGTGGCTGGGCGCCCAGGTCGCCGCCTCTATCATCGCCTCGATATCGGCCCGCGGGGGCGCGCGGCCCGCGTCCATCTTCTTGACCGTCCTCCGGGCCCCGATGGCATCGATGACCTCGTTCATCCCGCGCGGGAGCGGCCCACGACGGTAGATAAGCTGGACCGGAGGCGCGACCTAGAACTTAAATAGAAAATTGGGGCCTATTTAGAACGATGAAGTTCTACCTCGACACCGCCAACCTGGCTTCGATAAGGAAGTACAACCAGATGGGCCTCGTGGACGGCGTGACCACCAACCCTTCGCTCGTGGCCAAGGAGCAGGGCGTCTTCGAGGAGATAATCGCTTCGATCTGCAAGGAGGTCAACGGCCCGGTCAGCGCCGAGGTCGTCTCCACAGACCACGACGGGATGGTCTCGGAGGCCAAGCACCTGGCGAAGATAGCACCCAACGTCGTCGTCAAGATACCGATGATTCCCGAGGGCCTCAGGGCCACGAGGACCGTCAGCTCGATGGGTATCCCCGTCAACGTGACGCTCGTCTTCTCGGCCAACCAGGGCCTGCTCGCGGCCAAGGCCGGCGCCTCTTACATCAGCCCGTTCATCGGGAGACTCGACGACATCGGCCAGAGGGGGATGGAGGTCATAGAGGACCTCGTGGTGATCAAGCGGAACTACGGCCTGAAGGCGGAGATCCTGGTCGCGAGCATCAGGGGGCCGCAGCACGTCCTCGAAGCCGCGAAGCTGGGCGCCGGGATAGCCACGATGCCCCCGGACGTCATGGAGAAGATGATGATGCACCCGCTCACCGACGCCGGGTTGAAGAAGTTCCTGGACGACTGGAATAGGGCAAAGAAGGAGAAGCCCTCCCTGACGGTCTGACCCGGCCCCTCTCCAACCCTTCACGCCCCTGTCACGGTAGCAGTATGCCCTAACAATCGAGGCAAAGGTTTTAACGACTCTCCGCCCTCTACCGTAATCATGCCTAAGACATACACGCTACCACCTCTACCATACGCGTACAACGCGCTGGAGCCGTACATATCGCAACAGATCATGACGCTGCACCACGACAAGCACCACAACGCCTACGTGACCGGTGCGAACGCGGCGCTCGACAAGCTCGAGAAGGCCCGGGCTGGCACCCTCCAGATAGACATCAAGGGGACCCTCAGGGACCTGTCCTTCAACGTCGGCGGTCACAAACTCCACTCCATCTTCTGGACGAACATGGCGGCCGCAGGGAAGGGGGGAGGCGGCGCGCCGACCGGCAAGCTCGCCGACAAGATCACGGCGGACTTCGGGTCCGTCGACAAGTTCAAGGCCCAGTTCAGCGACGCGGCCAAGGCGGTCGAGGGCTCGGGATGGGCGCTGCTGCTCTACGACCACGAGATCGACTCGCTGGTCCTGACCCAGGTCGAGAAGCAGAACTTCATGCACCTGCCAGAGCTGCCGATACTTCTGAGCATCGACGTTTGGGAGCACGCATATTATTTGCAGTATTTGAACGACCGCGCAAAGTACGTGGAGGCCTGGTGGAACGTCGTCAATTGGGAAGACGTTGGGAAGCGCCTCGAAAAAGCAATCAAGTAGGAATCACCAAAACTCAATCGTTCAAGCTTGGGGCGAGCCGCCCTTTGATGGCCGGCTCGTCTTCTTTTGTTTCTTAATTTCGTATTCGATGCGTGCCCTTTCTCTGAACTCCGCAACTCCTGCCCGTATTTCGCGCTTCAAGCTCAGGAGTGCGGCTTCGGTGGTGTCCCAGTTGTCCTTGGTCATCGAGATCGCCACTCGCTTCTTCTGCACCTTCTCCCAGTGTCTGTTAGGCAATTCTTTGAGCAGCCCAATCGCGTCCTCGGTGCGTTGAACATCCAGACGCCACATGTCGTGCCGGTATGTGATTCCTTGTGGCGTGGTGAAGCCGGCTTCATAAGGGCGGTGAAGACCTGATGGGAAGTAACCGAGGGTCTCTAGAGCTTTCTTCAGCGAGGCTAGTAGACGTTCGTTGATACTCCCTATGTCCAGTCTGACCCTTGCGAAGCCATCGTACCTTCCAACGTTGATGTGGCCGTCAGCGTCGAATAGACCAGCAAGCCACCTCGCAAAAAGCGATCTGGAAGCTGCGTAACGCGACAATGCTTCCTCTGACTCCGAGAGCAAAAACCGGAACGAGTTATCAAGTCGAACCGCGACCCTCCACTTGTAACCACGTTCACCATCCAACATTGGATACTGGTAGACCTTCCCGTATCTATCGAACAGATCGGAGAACAAGCTGGCAAAGGCAGGATGAGTCGTAGTCGACGTCACCATCACCGCCGTCCCGCTCACCTGCCAGGCCGTCAGGTCGCCGTTCTTGAACCCGGTCGTGTACGCGCGGTCCTCCTCTGTCCCGTCGAACGGCCTCCGCCTGTGCTTCGACCGCGCCTCGGCGGAGTTGCTCTGGGCCTCGGCCACGGTCCTAGTGGGGATCTCAAGAGAGCGGCACAGCCCCCAGATGGCGAAGTACGACCTCCCCACCTCTTTCGAGATCTGCAGCAGTGATACCTTCTTCCCGTTGTGCAGCCCGTCGAGCACCCTCCTGATCTTCTCCTTCTCTTCCTCGCTCAGCCACCTCAGGTCGACCCTCTTCGACGCGGCAAGGAACGACAGCACCTCCCTCTCCTCCGACGTGTACTCCACCCCGGCCGGCTCCGGCTCGTGACCGTCCTCGTCTCCCAAGGTTTCCCGGGACAAACCCGCGTTTTCTATTTATCCGCCAACCGCCGGTCGGACTCCTTATAGCGAGTCCCGACCTACAAAGGGCCAATGGGCGAGTTCACCATCAACACGGAAGGCGTCCCCTTCAACCTCCGGTACACCCTGGAGTCCGGCCAGTCCTTCCGCTGGCAGGAGAGGGGGGAGTGGTGGGTCGGGGTGCTGGGCCACGGGGTCGTCAAGCTCAAGCAGGAGGGGGCCGCCCTCGTCTGCGTCTCGAGCTCGGACGCGCTCGACAGCCACGCCCTCTACGACTACCTCGGGCTCGGGTCGGACCTCGAGCGCATCCTCGCGTCCATAATGAAGGACGGGAAGATCACCGAGGCCGTCCAGAAGTTCTACGGGCTCCGAATCCTGAAGCAGGACGTCTGGGAGTGCCTCCTCTCGTTCGCCATCGCCACGAACTCCAACATCCCGCGCATCAGGGGGATGGTCTCGAACCTCTGCAACCGCCTCGGCGACGCGGTCGATTTCGAGGGCAACGCCTACTCCCTCTTCCCCACCGCCGACAGGGTCGCGCAGGCCGAGCTCCCGGACCTGGCCGCGTGCGGACTCGGGTATCGGGCGAAGTTCGTAAAGTCGATCGCGGAGTCGGTCAGCCTGGGCAGGGTGAACCTCGATGAGCTGCGCCTCCACGACTACGCGAAGGCGAGGGAGCTCTTGATCGAGGACCTCCCCGAGAGGAAGACCCTGATGGGGATCGGGCCCAAGGTCGCGGACTGCGTCCTCCTCTTCTCCTGCGACAAGGACTCGGCCTTCCCCATAGACGTCTGGGTGGCTAGGGTCCTCGACGGAAACTACCCACACCTCTTCGAGGGCGACCTAAAAGAGAGGCTCGCGTCGGCGGTATCCGGGAAGACGAGCCTATCACTGGCGACCTACGATCGCCTGTCGGCGAGCGCCCGCGCCTACTTCGGAGAGTTCGCGGGCTACGCCCAGCAGTACCTGTTCCACTACGAAAGGATGAAGGACTGAGCCGCGCCTAGGCGGACTTCTTTGCCTTCACGGCCTTCTTGGGCTTCTTCGCCTTCTTCTTCGCGGGCTTCTCGGCCTTCTCTTCAGCCGCGACCTTGGCCTTCTTCGGCGCCGGCACGTACCAGCCCTTCAGCATCGAGACGTTGCTCTCGAGGACGCTCCTCCTCTTGGGGTCCAGCGGCACTCCGGCCTTCTTTGCGACTATGAACGTCATTCCCGCCGACTCGAGCTCTCCCCGCGAGTAGCCCCGGGCGACCCGCTCTATCATCTCGTACTCGTGCCTAGCGAGGACGAACGGCGCCGGCGCAGGTTCCTGCTCGGCGATCGCCTTCGCGGCCCGCCGCGCAGACGCCTTCTTGGCTGCCGCTTGCTTCTTCCTTACCGGAGCCTTCCTGACGCTCTGCTTCTTGGCAGGTGCCTTCTTGGCCGCCTTCTCGCTCATGTTCTTGTCACGCCCGGCCCGCGGACTTTAAAAGCAGTTCCCTCGGCGCGACTTCCCATCCGGTGCCGCCGGAGTTGCCGCCCGAACCCTCGCGGGTTCTGGTAACTTAGCTGGTGCGGAAAGGATCGGCACCAGTCGGTTAACAGCACAATTTCATAAGAAACGGGTTGGAAGTGTCGGGTATGGTAACTACCGAGCAGGCGATACTGATATTCACGATACTGGAAGCAACAGCCCTCGTTCTAATGTTCTCTTTCGGAGAGGACATCTACTCCCGTTTTTTATTAAGCCCAATATCAAAATCTCCGGAAACAACGAGCATTATACTACACTAGAGTATGGGAAAGGCCCTCTTGCTTTCTTCATGACCTTTCAGAACAAGGGCGCACCCATAGAACAGGTCGAAGTCGAGATAAGAATATGGAGACCTGACGAACCCTCAAAATCGGTTACGGGGATCTACCTGCCGCTCGGATGGCAAGGTCGTTCTCCGTTCGCGGAGGTCAAGGCGGTGGGTAAGGTCTGGCCTAGACTGAAAAAGAAGGACAGCGCGTTCACTTGGCTCGCGCTACAGCATGACATCAACGGGGAGCTAGTCTGGGAGGTTCCCTTTGAAGGCCAAGCGAAGAGCAAGACCTTGAGCAACGGAAATGTGTTTGAGCTTGACATACTTCTATCATGGGATAAGGAAGGCGGCAAGGAGAAAGGCGAGAAGTATTGGAGCTTCCCCATGAAGGTTGAGCAAGATGGAATAGAGATTATCGGGATGGACCACGTCTATCTTGCTGACATGAGCAAAGTAGCCTACTATGAAGGTTAAGACTTTGACAGATATTCGCTACAAATCGTCCGCATCACTTCAGGTATGGAGTCAAGAGCGCGTCTCTTACGCTCCGCTTCAAGCCTCTTCTCAAGCTCCTCCGTTATTGCGACCGTGTATTTCTTCATCATACGGCTTAGCCACATTCAAGCCCGTATATAATCATACGTCTATGGATGGCGATAGAAGATATGTTCATATGGGTGGCTATAGATGGCTATGGCATGTCACGCGGGAAATGGAAAGCTGTGAGCCGGATTCAGAAGTGCCGAAGAATGAGGGGTTGGTAAGGATGAACCCCTCTCCCATTTTTGATTCACGTATTGCGAAGGGTCAGGCCATCGCCAAGGTAGAATCCAACGTCCGGAGGATTGACCAGAATGAATACCGCGTAAGGTCTCAGAGCGGGAGCGGGGAGTATGAGGTCGTTTCAACGGAGGCGGGTTGGAACTGCTCTTGCCCTGACTTCGCTTTCAGAGGCGTGAAGTGCAAGCACGCCATCGCGGTTGAACTCTCGTTACTGATTAGGCGACGAATAGAGAACGCGAGGCGCGTCGTGCCTCTCACCTATCAGGCGTGCCTATGCTGTGGCTCGGAGAGAATCAAGCGCGACGGCTTGCTCCACAACAAGAGCGGAGACATCCAGCGTTAGAGTGCCTCGCGTGCGGGAAAAGGTTCACCAAGAATCTCGGCTTTGAGCGGATGCGATCAAGCCCTCAGGCAATCACTATGGCGATGCAAGTCTACTTCGGGGGGGCGAGCCTTCGCAACGTCCAAAAGGCTCTCGCGCTCCAAGGCGTGAAGGTCTCCCACGTTGCCATCTTCAAGTGGATTCGGAAGTATGTCGGGCTGATGCAGGAATACATCTCCACGACGGAGCCGAACGTCTCGGACACATGGAGGGCCGACGAGCTATATCTCAAGGTCAAAGGAGACATGAAGTATCTCTTCGCGGTGATGGACGACGAGACCCGCTACTGGATTGCCCAAGAGGTCTCGAACGTCAAGCAAGGTGCGAACGCTGACCGCCTCTTCATGAAGGCGAAGAATGTCGCGGGCAAGGCACCGGAGACAATCATAACCGACGCTCTCCCGTCCTACATGATGGCAGCGGGTCTCAACTATCCCCACGCGACCCACATCAGAGAAATCGCGTTCGCGGGTGGCATCCACAACAACAAGATGGAACGCATGAACGGGGAGATTCGGGACAGGGAAAAGACGATGCGCGGTCTCAAGGTCACGGACACGCCAATCTTGGGAGGGATGCAAATCTATCACAACTTCGTTAGGCCGCACCAAGGCTTGAACGGAGACACACCAGCGGACAGAGCGGGAATCAGAGTCGAGGGCACGGACAAATTCATGACGCTAATCCAGAACGCCCAGCACCAGAGAGTTATTGATAACGGCATAATTGTCTTACCAGATTGACAAACCCTTTTGACATGGCCTATGATGTTCGATGCTGACTGTCACTCGGTCATGGCAGCGTGGAATCAG
>Ga0182014_10004614_pt1 | contig 15709 bp, 13 predicted proteins | sample 612S2DmetaG_FD_120489 | JGI IMG/M metagenome (GOLD analysis project Ga0182014, IMG submission 120489) | Permafrost microbial communities from Stordalen Mire, Sweden - 612S2D metaG | ecosystem: Environmental > Terrestrial > Soil > Wetlands > Permafrost | place: Sweden: Stordalen | collected... | reverse complement strand
GGGGAAGCGTGGGGTTCTGCCTGCCCTTGAACCTTTGGGTCTGCTTGAGCCCGGTGCGGTGAAAGTCGCACGCCGGGTTCTGAGGGGGTCCCGGGGCAGCAATGCCCCGGGACTACCCGACCGGCATGCCCCCACTGCTTCATCCTCGCGTGCTCTCTCTACGACATTGAGGTCTTCCCTCTTGGCGTTGAACCACCTCCGGACGACCCCCCGGGGGGGTACCGCGGTCACATGTTGGTCAGGGGGTGCACGCCGAGGGACGGTTTCGGACAACTCCGAGCAGTGCGACCGATCCTCGTCTCCCCTGGTTGACGCTTTCCGATGACTGGCCACGATGTGGGACAATCGCGCTTGTAAGTGACTGTTGATCAGAGGGTTGTGAGTTCGAGTCTCACCCCCGGAGCCATCGGTGGGGAGGCGGGTCGGCCCCACCGGTGCCCGCCAGCACCCCACGCCTCCCGCACCGCCGGGACGACCCGGTGGGACGAACCGGCCAAGAGGTTGCCGATGCCGACATCCGACCGCTGCCCGTACTGCGGCCATCCCGGCATCCACCGGGGTGGCGGTGACGGGCGCACCTGCGAGGACTGCGACCGCTGCTGGGCCGAACGGCAGCGTCACGAGCGCCCGCCCCACCACAATTGACCCCGACCGTGCCAGGCGAGCCCGGGTGGGATGTGGCCCGGACGACCGGGGCGGCCAGGTGACGCCCCGCGTGGCGTTCGCCACCGCACCTCCCGAGTACCTCGGGTTGGGCGACACCGACCGTCCCCTCCACGAGGCCGTGGCCGAGGCCGCCGGCTTCGAGCTCGAGCACGTCGTGTGGTCGGACCCCGGGGTCGTGTGGGACCGGTACGACCTGGTGGTCGTGCGCTCCACGTGGGACTACCTGTCCCACCTGGAGGACTACCTGGCCTGGTTGGTCAGACTCGACGGCCTCGGGAACCTGCACAATCCCGGTCGTGTCATCGCCTGGAACCTCGACAAGCGGTACCTGCTCGACCTTTCGGCCGCAGACGTCCCGATCATCCCGACCCGGGTGTGCGCCGACGGGCCCGAGGTGGCCGGAGCGCTGGCCGGCCTGCCGGGCGAGGTCGTGGTCAAACCGGTGGTGTCCGCCGGTAGCAGGCTGACGGGCCGGTTCGCAGCCGGCGACCCGGCGGCGGCAGCGCTCGCCGAGCGGATTCTCGCCGGAGGGACAGCGGTGCTCGTCCAGCCGGCCGTGGCCTCGGTGGCCGTCGAGGGCGAGGTCAGCACGCTGGTGTTCGGCGGCACGGTCTCCCACACGGTGCGGAAGGCCCCGCTCCTCGCTCTCGGCGGAGGCCTCGTCGGTGGGTCCTACAGGGAGCGGCTCGTTCCGGAGACGCTGAGCCCGGGCCGACGGGCCGTGGTCGAGGCGGCGACAGCTGCGGTCGAACGTCTGGTCGCTGACCGGTTCGGGGTGACGCAGCCCCTGCTCTATGCGCGGGTCGACGTCGTCACGTTGGACGACGGCGGCGATGTGGTCCTCGAGGTCGAGCTGGCCGAGCCGGCCTTCTTCCTCGAACTGGACCCGGCCGCCGCAGGACGCTTCGCCGCCGAGGTGGCCGGGCGGGCCAGGTCAGGGACTGCGTGAGGTCCGGCGCCATCGCCTGGCGGAACCATGGTCGGCCTCCGCGCGTGAGTTCCCGCTTCCCGGGGCCGGTCCTCCACGGGGAGGTACGCTGCCAGCCCGAGGTGCCCGGCGAACGTGGCGCGGGCGAGCGCGAACCCCGGGGCAGTAGCTCAGTGGTCAGAGCACGGGACTCATAATCCCTCGGTCGTGGGTTCGATCCCCACCTGCCCCACCGAATCCCCCGGCCCGAATCCCCCGGCCGACCCGGGACGGCGCCCACCGGGTGAGCCGTCCCGCCGGGGGCCCCGAATCAGACGGGTGGCGCGCCGCCGTCGGGTGTCGGGTCTGACGGTGGCGCGACCGGGGCTGACACGTCGGGTCCCGGGGCCCCGAGCACCGGTGCTGCATCCCCCGGTGAGTCCTGTCCGATCGGCCCGTACTGCGGTGGGACCGGCGGGGCTTGCGGAGGCTGCGCAGGCCAGCTCTGCTGGGTGTGGCCCTGCTCCGGCTGGCCCTGCTCCGGCTGGCCCTGCGGCGGCTGGCCCTGCTCCGGCTGGCCCTGCGGCGGGTACGTGGGCTGCGGGTAGGGGTCCGGTTGCGGGGCTGTGGTCTGGTAGGCCGGGGCGGGTCCCGGCTGGCCCTGCGGCGGGTAGGCCGGCGGGTAAGCCGACGGTTGCGTCGGATAGGCCTGCCCCGGATACGACTCCGTCGGATAGGCCTGCCCCGGCGGTGGGTAGACCGGCGGCTGCCCAGGATAGGTAGAGCCGGGTGGTTGGGCCTGCCAGGCCTGCTGTGCGTAGCCCCCTTCAGCTGGTGCGCCGGGATGCGATGGCGCCGGATAAGCGGGGGGAGCCCCGTAGACGGGAGGCTGGGAGGAGGGCCAGGCGACGACGGGTGTCCCTGGCGCGCCCACGACGGTGCCGGCGCCCACGAGGGCGGCCGGATCATGCAGCCCGAGGGGGGTGTAGGCCGGGCCCGCGGTCTCCTCGTCGAGTTCCGGCGCAGTGTCGTTACCGTCCTGCCTGGGCTTGCGGAGCACCCAGAACAGGCCGATCCCGGCCACCGCCAGCGAGATCACCAGAATGGCCGCCGAGGCCAGGCCCCGCCGGTCGGCGAGCGCCTGGCACTGCTGGATGAACGTCTGCCACTGGTGGTGTGCGGTGACATTCGACTTGGCCGGCTCGGGCCCGGCGCCGATCGACCCGGGCCGGGCCAGGGCCTCGCCGGCCGTTTCCGAGCCGGTGCTCGGTCCGCACGTCCCGCCGATCGCCGGCGCCGGCAGCGCGGTCAGCATGCCGGCGGCAGCGTAGGCGACACCGAAGCAGCCGATGAAGGTGAAGAGCAGGATGAGGAGGATGCGGACGGGGGACTGCTTCATCAGGTTTCCTTTCGAGCCTCCGCGATCGTAGTCATCGGGGCGGCGCCAACGGCCGCGGCCCGCCTGCCTCCGCACCGGCGCGGCAGGGTGCCGGCCGCAAGGAGGGAGCGGGCTATCGTCGGTCCCCGCAGGCCCCGGGTGCCGCCCCGCCCCGCCGGCCCACGTGTCGACGACAGGAGAACCATGGACATCGAGGAGTTCTACAGTGCCGACGAACGGCGCCGGCAGTCGGCCGAGGTCGAGTTCGGCAACAACTGGTTCGACACCAAGGGCAGCCGGTACGAACTCAGCTGGATCCAGGACACGGGTGAGCTGTACGCCATGCTCGAACTCGTCCCCGAGGCCGACAGCTGGACCCCGTTCGGCGACATCGAGGTCGAGAACGTCAAGGTCGACTCCCTCCTTGTCACGGTGCTCGCGGTCATCCCGACCCGCGAGGAGGTCGAGGCGCTGCTCGACGGCTGGGCCGACCAGATGACCGAGCCCGACGGCGTCCACTGGGTGGCGGCGCGACTGACGGCGGCCGGCCTGTCCCGACCCACCCTGGACTGAGCGGGGGACGGGCGTGGACGTGGTGGTCGACCTGCCCGGTGGGCGCGTCGGCCTGGAGGCGTGGGACCAGCTGACGTCACTGTCGGTGCAGGTCGTCGGCGGCCCGGCGGGTGGTCCCGATGCCGTCGCCGAGGCGGGGTTGACCGAGGCCCTGGCCGCCGCCGGCGTGGCACGGGTGGACGGAGCGGGGGATGCGCTCCTGCCCCCTCACGTGCTGCGCCACCTGGCCGCCGTCGGCGCGTCGGCCCAGGGTCGGGACCTCGGCACCGCGTGGGACGAGGGATTCGCCGGGATGGTGGCCTATGCGGCCGGCAAGGGTTGGATCGATGACGATGGAGCCGTCCGGGCCCACGTCGAGTGGAGGGATGCCTGATGCGGTTCTCGTATGCGGAGTCGATGGTCGATCCGACCTTCTACCTGCCCCTCGCCAAGGCCGCAGAGGAGGCGGGCTACGACTCCATGGTCGTCCCCGACAGCCTCTGCTACCCCGAGGTGTCCGACTCGACCTACCCCTTCAATCCTGACGGGTCCCGCGAGTTCCTCGACGGCAAACCGTTCCTCGAGCCGTTCTCGCTGATCCCGGCAATGGGGGCGGTGACCGAGCGCATCCGGTTCGTCACGTTCGTGCTCAAGCTCCCGATGCGTCACCCGCTGATCGTCGCCAAGCAGGCCACGTCGGTAGCCGTGCTGACCGACAACCGGCTGTCGCTCGGCGTCGGGGCCAGTCCCTGGCCCGAGGACTACGAGCTGGTCGGCGTTCCCTGGGAGGGCCGGGGCCGGCGCATGGACGAGGCCATCGACGTGGTCCGGGGCCTGTCCACCGGCGACTACTTCGAGTTCCACGGCGAGTGCTACGACATCCAGTCGGTCAAGCTCAGCCCGGTGCCGACGGAACCGCTGCCCATCCTGGTGGGCGGCCACGCCACGCCGGCACTGCGACGGGCGGCACAATGCGACGGCTGGCTGCACGGTGGCGGTGACCCGGCGGACCTGCCCGGCCTGCTCGCCAAGCTGCGTCAGCTGCGCGAGGAGGAAGGCACAGCCGACAAGCCGTTCGAGGTCCACGTGATCTCGGTCGACGCCTTCTCGGTCGACGGCATCCACCGGCTCGAGGAGGAGGGTGTCACCGACGTGATCGTCGGCTTCCGCTGGCCCTACGAGGTCGGTCCGGACACCGAGCCCCTGCAGGCCAAGCTCGACAATCTCCGCCGGTTCGCCGACACGGTCATGGCCAAGGCGGAGCGATGACGGCACCGGAGGCCGGCGCACCGGGACGCACCGCCCGCGACCTCGGCCAGCGGTCCATGGCCGCCGTCGAGGCTGGCGACCGTGCCGCCTGGCTCGCCCTGTTCAGCGACGATGCCGTCGTCGAGGACCCCGTCGGGCCGTCGATGTTCGACCCCGAGGGGAGGGGTCACCGTGGTCCTGAGGCCATTGCCGCGTTCTACGACAACGTGATCGGCGTGAACGAGTCGATCCGGTTCACCATCCGCCAGTCATTCCTGTGCGGTGACGAGGTGGCCAACGTGGGGACGATCCGGATCAACTTCGTCGGTGGGGGGGCCGTCGAGGTCGACGGCGTCTACTGCTACCGGATGGCCCCCGACGGCCAGCTGGGCGGTCTCCGGGCCTTCTGGGAGGCCGACAAGATCCGCAGCGTCGAGTAGGTCTCGCACCGGCCGCAACCGCTCGACAACCCGCACGCCGACCCGCACGCCGACCCTCAGTCGGCCGACGCGTCCCGGACCACCATCGGTGCCTCCCAGTCGGGCATGGCCATGACCATCTGGATGTCGGAGATGTGACGTTCGAGGAAGGCCCCCTCGCAGTAGCAGAGGTAGAAGTGCCAGAGACGCTGGAACCGGGTGTCGAGGCCGAGCGCGGTCACCTCGTCGGCTCGGGTCACCACATTGGCGTCCCAACGGCGCAGCGTCTCGGCATAGTGGCGGCCGATGTCCTCGACGTCCACGACCGTCAGCGAGGTGGTCCGGCGTAACGACCGGGTGATCGCCTCGATCGACGGCAGGCACCCTCCCGGGAAGATGTACTCCCGTACGAAGTCGGTGCCGTTCTTCGCCCGCTCGAAGCTCCGGTCCTCCACCGTGATCGCCTGCATCGCCATCAGCCCCCGGTCGTGGAGGAGCCCGGCGCAGGTGGCGAAGAACGTGTCGTGCCGGCGCCAGTCGACCGCCTCGACCATCTCGATGGAGACGAGCTTGTCGTAGGTGCCGCCGAGGTCCCGGTAGTCGCTGTTGCGCACGGACACGAGGTCGGCCAAGCCCTCCTCGACCACCCGCTTGGAGGCGCAGCGGTACTGGGCGTCCGAGATGGTGGTCGTGGTCACCCGGCAGCCGTAGTTGGCAGCCGCGTGGCACGCGAACCCACCCCATCCGGTCCCGATCTCCACCACATGGTCCTCGGGACCGAGGCCGAGCTTGATGCAGAGGCGGTCGAGCTTGGCCCGCTGGGCACTGGCGAGGTCCTCAGCCGGGTCGGCGAACACGGCCGAGGAGTACATCATCGTTTCGTCCAGCATCAGCTCGAAGAACTCGTTGGACACGTCGTAGTGGGCCTGGATGTTGTTGCGGTCGACGTGCTTGGACGGAGGCCGGAGGCGCCGCAGCCAGTCCGTGGAGGCATCGACGGCCTGGCCCACCCGGTCCTGCACGGCGGTGACGGGGCGTAGGCCCCGACTGAGCACCCGGGTCAGCGTGGTCAGTTCGTCGCAGTCCCACAGGCCGTCCGCGTAGTCGCGGCCGAGGCCGACCGAGCCCTGGCGGAGCGTGTCCCAGTAGACGACCGGGTCGTGCACGACCATCGTCACCTCGGGACCCCCGTCGCCGAACCGATGGGTGCCGGAGTCGTCGAGCACGACGAGCGTGCCGCCGCGGAGGTGGGATGCCATGAACTGCAGGAACCTCGTCGCCAACGGTGTGCCGGCCCGGGTCCCGAGCCATCCCACCGGGAGTTCCGCCATGCCTAGCGCTCCCTTCCGTCGCCCGCTGCGCCGACCGTCGCCATCGGACGGTCGGGGTGTGGATGGAAGGGTACGCCCTTCCGTTTCAGCGCGAGCGCCTGTCGGTAGATGCCGAGCGACACCCGCAGGGTCATCAGCGGGAACCGCCACAACAGTCGGCCCTGGGACTGGCGTCCGGCCGGTGCCCGGGTCAGCGCCATCGATGCTGCGAACACGAGGTCGCCGCCGTCGTAATCGTCCACGGACAACGCGAGTCGACGGCCGGGCTCCCCGATGGTGAACCGGTGGGTCAGGCCCATCGGCAGGAAGGGGGAGACGTGCATCCCCTTGGCCGTCCGGTGGACGCCGGTGCCGGGCAGCACGTAGGTCGTGCGCTCGTGCCACGGGGTGTTGGTGACCTCGACGACGACGGTCTCGACCTCGCGGTACGTCGGATCCCAGCAGTAGTAGGTCGTGATCGGGTTGAAGAGCCAGCCCCAGGTCCGCAGCTGGGTGAGTACACCGATCGGCCCGGACGGACGGGCACCCGTGCGGTTCTCCACCAGGTCCCGCACGGCGACGTCCAGCGGCACGGCGGGGTCGCCGAGGTAGTCGGCCCGCCGGAAGGTGACGGCATTGCGACGCTCCTCGCCCCACAGCGGGTGGAGTCGGCAGACCTCGGCGACCTCGGACAGGTCCAGGTAGACCATGGCGATCGTGTAGGTGAAGCGGTGCTCCACCGGCGTGTGGCGATGGTGGACGACCTGACCGGAGTAGATGCCGCTGCGCAGCTCCCGGGCCGTGCCGCCGGGGTCGGCCCTCGGAGCGGCGCCGGCGGCGGGGGCGCTCACAGGTCCTCGCCCGCCAAGCGACGACACACCACCTGGGCGCTCCGCACGCCGTCCTCGTGGAAGCCGTAGCCCCAGTAGGCGCCGCAGTACCAGGTGCGCTGCTCGCCGTTGAGCTCCTCCTGACGCCGCTGGGCGGCGATGGCTCCGGCGTCGTAGACGGGGTGGGCGTAGTCGAAGGTCCGGAGCACCGTGGCCGGGTCGATGGCGTCGTCGCGGTTGAGGGTGATCAGCAGCTCGTCCCTGGACCCGACGCCCTGCAGGGTGCGCAGACGGTAGGTCAGCGTCGCCTCGGTCGGATGGTCGGGTAGCCGGTGGTAGTTCCAACTCGCCCACGCCTTCCGGTTGGCCGGCAGCAGCGACACGTCCGTGTGCAGGGTGGCCCGGTTGGACTGGTACCGGATGGCGCCGAGCACGTCCCGCTCCAGTCGGCTCGGGTCCGACAGGAGGTCGAGGGCCTGGTCGCTGTGGGTCGCCACCACGAGGTGGTCGAACCGCTCGGGGCCACCGAAGGTGTGGATCTCCACGCCGTCGTCGTCACGGGTGATCTTGGTCACCGGTTCCTCGAGGCGCACCGACCGGCCGAGGGGCGCCAGGACGGCGTCGACGTAGTGCTTCGACCCGCCGTCCACGGTCCGCCAGTGGGGCTGGTCGCCGTACTCGAGGAGACCGTGGTTGGCGAAGAAGTGGGCGAAGGTCACCGCAGGCATGTCGAGGAAGGTGGAGGGATCGGCCGACCAGATCGACGAGCCCATCGGGATCAGGTACCAGTTGAGGAACCGGGGGGACCAGCGCCCGCGTTCCAGCAGGTCGCCGAGCGAGATGCTCGCGTCATGGGGCTCGTCGAGCAGCTCGCGGGCCATCCGGTTGAACCGGACGATGTCGGCCAGCATCCGCAGGAAGGCCGGCCGGACCAGGTTGCGGCGCTGGGCGAAGACCGTGTCGAACGACGACCCCTTCCACTCGAGGCCGCTGACCTCGTCGGCCACACTGAAACTCATGTCGCTCGGCTTGGTGGCGACGCCGAGGCCGTCGAAGAGTTTGATCAGTCCGGGGTAGTTCCGCTCGTTGTAGACGAGGAACCCGGTGTCGACGTCGAAGGAGCCGTCGGGCAGGTCCACGGTCACGGTGTGTGCGTGACCACCGGGCCGACCGTCGGCCTCGAACACCGTCACGTCGTGCTGCCGGGACAGGAGGTGGGCGCAGACCAGCCCGGACACCCCGGTGCCCACGATTGCAATTCTCATGTGTCCGGCCTGCTCCCTGGTTTCGCTCGTCGTTGCCGACGGGTATTCGGAGTGGCAATACATCGGGATGACGCCGATTGGAATCCCCAGGTAGATCACTATATTTGACAGCAAACCCGCGTCGACCGCCGCCGTCGGACCACGCAAGACGAAGGAAGGATCCACCATGGCCCGCTACCGGGGAACCGTGATCTCCGTCCGATCGGCGGAGGAGACCTTCGACTACTTGGCCGACTTCGCCAACGCCGCCGAGTGGGACCCCGGCACGGCCGACGCCGAGCGACTGGACGACGGACCGGTGGGCCTGGGTAGTGGGTTCCGCCTCGGGGTCCGGGTCGGGTCCCGGGTGGTGCCCCTCGACTACCGCATCGTCACGTACGACCGGCCCCGGAGGGTCGTGCTCCTCGGGGAGTCGGACACCATCCGGTCCGAGGACACCGTGACGGTCACCCCGGCCACCGACGGTGGCTCGATCCTCACCTATGACGCCGACCTCCGGCTCAAGGGGCGGTACGCACTGGCCAACCCGGTGCTCCGGCTCGGCTTCGACCGGATCGGCGACAGGGGGGTCGCAGGACTCCGGAGTGTCCTGGGCGGCCCGCCGGTCCCGACCGAGCGTCCCCAGGCCGGACAGGTCGTGGCCCGCACGGTGGACGAGGTACTCGAGGCCTCCGTGGTCGGCAGCTTCTCCTCGATCGGCCCGGCGGTGCGCAGCCGAACGGCGGGCTGGACCCCGCCACCGCCGCTGACCGGGAAGACCGTCCTGGTCACCGGGGCCACGTCCGGCCTCGGACTGGCCACCGCCTCCGGGGTGGCCCGGCTCGGTGCGCAGGTCGTACTGACCGCCCGGGGCCACGACCGTGCCGAGCGGGCCGTGGACGCGGTGCGCACGGCCGCGCCGACCGCCGACGTCTCCTACCTGTTGGCGGACATGGGCGAGTTCGACCAGGTCCGGGGTCTGGCCGAGGAGTTCCTCGCCGGGCACGACCGGCTCGACGTCCTGGTCCACAACGCCGGGGCCCTGACCAGGGACCGGCGGGAGTCGGGCTCGGGCTCGGAGCTCACCGTTGCGTCCCAGGTGGCCGGGCCCTTCCTGCTCACGGGCCTGCTCCTGCCGGCCCTGGAGGTGGCAGCCCCGTCCCGTGTCATCCAGGTGTCGTCGGGTGGGATGTACACCCAGCGATTCGACCTCGCCTCGCTGGAGATGTCGCCGGAGGTCTACGACGGCACCGTCGCCTACGCCCGTGCCAAGCGGGCCCAGCTGGTGCTGCTGCACGAGTGGGTGCGCCGGATGGAGGGCACCGGGGTGTCCTTCCACGCCATGCACCCCGGCTGGGCCGCCACGCCCGGCATCCGTGACAGCCTGCCCGGGTTCGCCCGGGTCATGGGCCCCCTGCTGCGGACCGCTGACCAGGGTGCGGACACCGCCGTCTGGTTGGCCTCGTCCCCGGCCGGGGTCGAGACGACCGGCGGGTTCTGGCTCGACCGGCGGCCGCGGTGGGAGCACAAGGTCCCGTGGACGCGCCTGTCCGAGGAGGACTTTTCCGACGCGGGCGCGGCCCTGTGGGCATGGTGCGCGGCACGCACCGGCTGGAGCGGTCCGACCCGGCAGGCGTGAGCCGGGCAGTCCCTCAGCTGGTGAAGCCGTACCTCCGGTGCGGCCCCATTGCGGCGAACTCGAACATCCCGTAGCCGACCTGGTCGCCGCAGGTGAATTTGGCGGCGTACTCGGTCAGGCCCCAGGCCGTGTAGTTCGGGTCGGGCGCGACGATCTGCCCCTGGGTGACCAGGTCGCCCTGGTACATGCCGTGCTTCCAGTCGGGCTCGAGGCCGTAGCCGGAGCCGAGCAGCAGCGGGAACGCCAGCAGTGGCTCCACCTCGACCACGGCGGTCAACTCGCCCCGGGGGCCGTAGTACGAGAGCGTGGCGTCGGTCACGGTCCGGGTGCCCTCGACGAAGCGGACATCGTGCTCGGGCCGGCCCAGCCAGGTGACCTCGTCGCCGGAGCAGAGCACCGGGATCCGGTGGGCGTCCTGCATGATGCGCTCGCCGGAGGGCCGCTCCTGGACGATGGTGATCATGGCGTGGTCCTCGAACCGCACGGGTGCGTAGATCCAGAAGAAGCCGGCCCCGGTGTCGGTCACCCGGATGCCGGGGGGCTCGGCCTCGCCCACCGGGCGGATGCCCCACGAGCGGTCACGGGACCCCCACCACTTGTCGGGGGTGAGCCGGACCTCGCGATCGCCGACCTTCAGTGTGCCCGTCCACCCGCCGACCTGGGCGAAGCGGGTGGAGTCGAAGATCACCCGGGAGAACTGGCGGTCGAAGTGCCGAGACTCGAGGTGGGCCTCGCAGAACCCGTCGTAGACGGCGTCGAGCTCGATGCCCCACTCGTTCGGCTCGAGGATGACCCGGAGCTGCTCGAGCCCTTTCACCACCTCGATGCGGATGGGCCCGACCGAGGCGTCCATGCGGTCGGCGCCCAGGGTCTTGGACGACCGCACGACACGGTGGTCGTCGCCCCACTTGACGGACACGAAGGCGTCGGCCACACCGAGGTTCGGGTACTGGCCCACGCCGATGACGCAGAACAGCTCCTCCTCGGTCCCGTGGACCTCGCCCGTGCCGTGGATGTTGAAGTAGTACCGGTCGTAGAAGTTCCGGTCCGAGGTGCCGACGTTGCGCATCGGCTCACTGATCTGGTGGACCGGGTAGTCGTCGAGGGGGGAGAGCACGTCGGACTCCACTTCTCCGGGCAACGCCGGTTGTCGGTACCGGCCACGGGGGCGGGCTGGTAGGGCCGAGCGTATCCGCACCGGGGTCCGGGCGGCGGATGCAGGCAGGCGGTGCGGCAGGGTGCGGGCTACGATCGGACCAGGCCGAGCTGGCGTCCCGAGCGGACGGGGGACCGGCCGGACACCACCGCAGCACGTGCACCACGTCGACCATCCGAGTGCAGGGCCTCCTGCACCGTCGTCATCCTGGGAGGGACCATGAAGTCGTACGATCGCCTGTTCATCGGAGGGGAGTGGGTCGCACCGTCGTCCACCTCGTTCTTCGAGGTCCATTCCCCGTCGACCGGCGAGCTGGTGGGTCGCACGCCCGAGGCCATGGAGGCCGACATCGACAAGGCCGTCGCCGCCGCCCGCGAGGCCGTGGACCACGGCCCGTGGCCGCACATGACGCCGGTCGAGCGCGCCGCCGTGCTGAGCCGGGCCGCAGAGGCCGTGCGCAACCAGATGCAGGACATGTCCGAGCTGATCTCGAACGAGATGGGCTCGCCCGTCTCTTGGGGCCTGCTCGCGCAGGTCCTCGCCCCGACCATGATCCTCGACTACTACGCCGGACTGGGTTCCACGTTCGCCTTCGACACGATCAAGGACGGCCTGCTCGGCCCGGTCCTGGTGTCCAAGGAGCCGATCGGCGTCGTGGCCGCCATCACCCCGTGGAACGTGCCGCTCTTCCTGGCCGCCGCCAAGCTGGCGCCCGCCCTGCTGTCGGGCAGCACGGTGGTGTTCAAGCCCGCCCCCGAGACGCCCCTCGACGCCAACGTGTTCGCCGAGATCCTGGCCGACGCCGGTCTGCCCAAGGGCGTGCTCAGCGTGGTGCCGGCCGGCCGTGAGGTGGGCGAGTATCTGGTCAACCACCCGGGAGTGAACAAGGTCTCCTTCACCGGCTCGACGGCGGCCGGCAAGAAGATCGGCGCCGCCTGTGGGGCCAACCTCAAGCGGTTCAGCCTCGAGCTGGGCGGCAAGTCCGCGGCCATCCTGCTCGACGACGTCAACCTGGACGAGTCGCTGCCGCTGATGCTCCCCAACGCCATCATGAACAACGGCGAGGCCTGCATCTCCCTCACACGCATCCTGGCCCCCCGGGACCGGTACACCGAGGTGACGGACGCCCTGGTCGAGCTGGTGCGGGCCATGAAGGTCGGCGACGCCCTGGACCCCGCCACCGAGGTGGGCCCACTCGTCGCCGAGCGGCAGCGTGACCGGGTCGAGGGGTACATCCGCATCGGCCAGGAGGAGGGCGCCAAGGTCGCCATCGGCGGCGGGCGTCCTGCCGGCCTCGACACCGGGTGGTTCGTCGAGCCCACCGTCTTCGTGGACGTGGACAATTCGATGCGCATCGCCCAGGAGGAGATCTTCGGGCCCGTGCTGTCGGTCATCCCCTACGACGACGACGCCGATGCCGTGCGGATCGCCAACGACTCGGACTACGGCCTGTGCGGTGGCGTGTTCACCGCCGACAACGACCGGGGCCTCGGGATCGCCCGCCAGGTGCGCACCGGGACCTACATGGTCAACTCTTCCATCCCGATCGACTTCTCGTCACCCTTCGGTGGTTACAAGGACTCCGGCGTGGGCCGGGAGTTCGGCGAGGACGGCCTCGAGCTCTTCCTCGAGAAGAAGACCATCAACCTGCCGGCCGGCTGGACCCCGTCGATCTGACCCGTCGGTCCGCCCTCGTCGGTCTGAATGGGGCGGTCGCCCGACCGACCGAGCTGGGGAACCGCCCGGGCGGACCTTCGAACTGATGGAGTCGCATGCCACGGGGCGCCCCTCGGGACGCCCCGTGGTCGCGTCGGCGCGTTCTGTGGGGACCGCCGGCGTGACCCTGCTGTTCCGACGTCCAGGGGTGTCCTGCCGGCCCCGAGTCTGCGATCATGGGGCCCTGATGACCCGCCCGACCCGACGCCCCGGGACACCGTCCCGGCACACCGGGGAGCCCGGTCGATGACCGACGTCGCCGCCACGGCCCCGGTGTTCACCACCCCGCCCGCACCCCGCGGGCGCACCATCGTCTTCGGTTACGTGCCGGCGCTCGACGGGATCCGGGCCGTGGCCGTGCTGGGTGTCCTGCTCTACCACGGCGGTGCACCGCTCTCGACCGGGGGCTTCCTCGGCGTCAACATGTTCTTCGTCCTGTCCGGGTTCCTCATCACCTCGCTGCTGCTGGGCGAGTGGGCCCGGCGCCTGACCATCCGCCTCGGGCAGTTCTGGGTGCGACGGGCCCGCCGCCTGCTGCCGGCGCTGCTCCTGCTGCTGGTGGGCGTGGCCGCCTACGCCCACTTCGTGGCCACGCCAGGTGAGTTCGCCTCGCTACGGCTCGACTCGCTCGCCACGCTCTTCTATGTGGCCAACTGGCACTTCATCGTCGGCGGGTCGAACTACTTCGCGCAGTCGGCCCAGCCGTCACCCCTGTCGCACATGTGGTCCTTGGCGATCGAGGAGCAGTTCTACCTGGTGTGGCCGCCCGTGGTCCTGGGCTTCCTCCACCTCAGCCGGCGACTCCGCCCGTCCCGGCAGCTCTGGCCGGTCCTCGTCGCAGCTGTGGTCGGGGCACTGGCGTCGGCCGCCGCCATGCGGTGGGACTACCTCCACCACGCGTCGGTCACCCGGATGTACGAGGGGACCGACACCCGCTGCCAGGACATCCTCGTCGGCGCGGTCCTGGCCATCGGCCTCACTATGTGGGCACGACACCGCCGGGCCCTGCCTCTGGCGGTCCCCGACCTGGCCGAGCTCGAGATCGCCCGAGTCCACCCGTCCGCCGGCACCGTGGGATTCGGCACGCCTCCAGCCCACCGGCGTGACGTGCAGCGGCGCCGTGGCCCGAGCGCACGGCCCATCTCCGCGTGGGAGCTGTCGAGCACCACGGCCCGACTGGCCACCCAGGTGCTCGGCTGGGCGGCGCTCCTCGGAGTCATCGCCCTCTGGGATCGGCTCGACGGTCCGACGGGCTTCCTGTTCGCCGGCGGCGAGCTCCTGGTCGCCCTGGCCGTCGGTGTGCTCCTGTTCGCCGTGGTGACCTCCGAGTCCGGCAGCCTGGCGCGGGCGCTGGGCAACCCGGCGTTCGTCTACCTGGGGCGCATCTCCTACGGCGTCTACCTGTGGCACTTCCCGCTGTTCGCCTTGATGGACGCCGAGCGCATGCACCTCTACGGCCTGCCCCTGCTGGGTGTCCGGATCGCCGTGACCCTGGTGGTGGCGACCGCGTCCTACTACCTGGTGGAGCTGCCTATCCGGAAGGGGCGGATGTCCGCCCTCACCGAGTGGCGCGGTTGGCTGGTGACGTCGGGAGCGTTCGTCGGCGTGGTGGCCGTGACCGTCGCCGCGACGCTCCCGTCGGCAGCCGAGGCGGCGGGCACCTACCGCTCCACCGTGACCTCCACGCCGGTGGCCCCGGGCACCCCCGTCAAGGTGGCGATCCTCGGTGACTCGGTGGCCTGGCGGCTCGGGTTCGCCCTCCAGGCCGACCAGCCCCAGCAGGCCTACGGCGTCGACATCGACGACAGCGCCATCGTGGCCTGCGGCGTCCTGCGCACGACCGAGTACCGGGCCCACGGCGTGCCCGACCCGATGGCCGCCCAGTGCAACCCGACGACGCCGGCGTCGGGCCAGTGGCCCGCGCAATGGAAGGGTGCCGTCGACCAGTTCCGCCCGAACGTGGTGGTCGTCCTGGCCGGACGGTGGGAGGTGATGGACCGGCTGGTCGACGGGCACTGGTCCCACATCGGCGAGCCGGCCTTCGACGCCGCCGTGCGCCAGTCCCTCGAGGAGGCGGTCCAGGTGGCCGGCTCGAGCGGGGCTGACGTCGCGCTCCTCACCGCGCCCTGCTTCGACTCCGGTGAGCAGCCGAGCGGCCTGGCGTGGCCCGAGGACAGCCCGGCCCGGCTGGCCCGGTACAACCAGCTGGTCCTCCAGGTCGCGGCCGAGCACCCGGCGACGACGCGCGTCGTCGACTTCGGTGCCATGGTGTGCCCCGGCGGCACGTACTCGACCGTCGTCGACGGCGTGCAGCTGCGTGACGGTGACGGCGTCCACATCGTGCCCACCCCGGCTGCCGGACAGTGGCTGGCAGCCCACCTCCTGCCCCCGGTGATCCGGGTCGGGCGGGCGCAGATGGCCGGTCGCAGTCTGGCGACCTCGTCGACGTCACCGACATCGGGCTCGCCCAAGCCGACGGTGTCGGCATCGGGCGCACTGTCCGGCTCGGGCACCCGCGGCCCCTAGTGTCCTGAGTCGGAGATTCATGAGGAAATAGGAATTTCTTCCTGTTTGCGCGCGTTGTTCCTTCCATCAGCAACGATGAGAGGCAGCAATGGCACGAGCAGGAAGACCGACGGTCGAG
>Ga0182014_10004613_pt1 | contig 15710 bp, 16 predicted proteins | sample 612S2DmetaG_FD_120489 | JGI IMG/M metagenome (GOLD analysis project Ga0182014, IMG submission 120489) | Permafrost microbial communities from Stordalen Mire, Sweden - 612S2D metaG | ecosystem: Environmental > Terrestrial > Soil > Wetlands > Permafrost | place: Sweden: Stordalen | collected... | reverse complement strand
TTGGCAATTGGCGAAACGGCCGACATGGGGTTCCTGCCCGAAAGTTTGCGCGGCGCAAGCCTTGCGGGAGACCTTGAAGGAATCTTCTTCGCGGGTGATGCATCGACAAACGAGGGCACGGTAGCGGCCGCCGTGGGTTCCGGACGCCGTGTAGCCGTCATGGTCGATCGATATCTCCGTAGTGGGAGTACGGCGGAGAGTGAGCCCTCACTGCAAAGCCTCTGGACACGTCCGGTTAATGCCCTGCAGGTTGCTGATCTCCAACAGCTCAATCCTGCGTATTTCTCGCCGCAGCGGGCGCCGAAGATAGAGAAGTCAAACGGGGCAATCCCGCCAACGACCTTCAAGGAAATCGTCAAGGACTTCAGTGCCGAATCCGCACTCTCTGAAGCTCGCCGCTGCATCGGCTGCGGCACCTGCAACGGATGCCTCAATTGCTACTACTGGTGTCCGGATATCGCGATTCACGGCAGCTCACCAATCGATCTCCACATCGACGCGGATCACTGCAAGGGATGCGGAATATGCGTGGAAGAGTGTCCGCGTGGAGCCATGGCACTCCAGGAGGCAGGCCGATGAGGACTGTACTGAAAGGCAACTCGGCGGTAGCACATGCGGTGCAAATGGCGCGGCCGCAGGTGATATCGGCGTACCCGATTACGCCGCAGACCGCCATCGTTGAAGAACTCGCTGACATGGTCGCGCAGGGAGAGCTGAACGCCCGATTCATCAAAGTTGAATCCGAGCACTCCGCCATGGCGGGCTGCGTCGCGGCCGCTGCCGCCGGCGCGCGCACCTTCACCGCGACATCCTCGCAAGGCTTACTCCTGATGCATGAGATGCTGCATTGGGCCACTGGAGCGCGTTTGCCGATTGTGATGGTCAACGTGAATCGTGCGGTGGCCACACCGTGGAACATTTGGTGCGACCAAACCGATTCATTGTCGCAGCGCGATACGGGATGGATGCAGATCTACTGCCAATCGGCCCAAGAGGTGTTTGACTCGGTCATCCAGGCTTTTGAAGTTTCACAACGGGTTCTTCTTCCCGTCATGGTGCTTCTAGATGCTTTTTTCCTCTCACACACCTACGAAGACATGGACATACCCGAGCAGGGAGTGGTGGACGAATTCCTTAGTTCGCTCGAAACCCCGCATAAGATCGACCTGGCCCACCCCGCATCGCACGGACCGATTGCCGGCCCCGGCATCTACATGGAATTTCGCAACAAAATCGAGCTGGCTCACGAGCAGGCGCTGGTGGAGTGGGAGGAAGTTGGCCGGACCTGGGGCAGTCTTACGGGCCGCAACTACGGACTGGTGGAAGAATATCGGAACCAGGATGCGGAAGTAGTGCTGGTAGCGTGCGGCACACCGGCAATGACAGCACGGGCCGCGGTCGACAGCCTGCGCGAATCCGGGGTGCCAGCTGGATTGCTGAGGTTGCGCGTTTTCCGGCCTTTTCCGGCAGACACGGTGAGATACGCTTTGGCCGGCAAGAAGGCAGTCGTAGTGCTGGATCGCGATTGTTCGTTTGGCCACCACGGAATCTTTCATCAGGAAATCAAGTCCGCTCTCTATGACTTATCTCCGGCGGACCGTCCGCTGGTAAGGGGCATTGTCGCAGGGCTCGGCGGGCGGGACATCACTCCGCGGACTCTTAAACAAATATTGTTGCTGGCGTGGAACAGAAAGCTGTCGCAGCCAAGTACCTGGTGGAACACTTTGCTGGAGCAAGAGCCGGCGGCGGCCTGTCCGGCAGGCGAAATTGAGGTGAGGAAATGAATGCCACAGAGCTGGTGTATGACCCGCAAAACATGCACCTGCCGCAGCAGGAGCTGTTGCAATCCGGTCATCTCGGGTGTCCGGGATGCGGCGCCGTAGTGGGTATGCGGATCGCCCTGAAGGCGCTGGGGGAAAACACTGTCGTTGTAATTCCGGCCTGCTGCATTGGCGTTCTCAACGGAGCTTATCCGTTTTCGGCGATCAAGGTGCCGGTTCTCAATGTTGCCTTTGCGACTGCGGCCATATCGGCCGCGGGCGTTCGTGCCGCTTTCGATATGCAGGGACAAAAAGATGTCAATATCATGGCCTGGGCCGGGGATGGAGGCACGTTCGATATCGGTCTGCAGTCTCTGTCGGCGGCAGCGGAGCGCAACGACAATATCATCTACGTCTGCTATGACAACGAAGCGTACATGAACACCGGCATTCAGAGGTCGTCGGCAACGCCTTACGGTGCCTGGACGACGACCACCCCGGCTGAGTCGCCGAAGAGCGAACCGAAAAAAAACATCGTGGAGATCCTGGCTGCGCACAGCATCCCGTATGCCGCAACCGCATCCATCGCCTACCCGGATGACTTTTTTCGGAAAATGCAAAAAGCAAAAGCGATTCAAGGCACAAGATTCATCCACTTGTGGGTGACCTGCCCGGCAGGGTACAAGTCCGACGAACGCTATTCGATCAAAATCGCCCGTTTGGCGGTGGAGACCGGAATGTTTCCCCTGTACGAAGTCGAGAACGGGACTCGTTACACAATTAATCGCCAGCCGGCTTTCAGCGATCTCACGGAATATCTCAATCTGCAAGGCCGGTTCCGCCACCTGGTCGAGGCGCAGATTGAGACCATGCGGCGCGGCATCAAAGGGGAATGGAAGCGGCTACGGGCGAGAGTCGAAATGGGCCAGAAACTTGAGGACACCCCCGACTAAAAGAAGCATAACTCCGGGAGTGAACGCACTGTAAGGAACCACGATGCGAATCGACTGCCTCAGTCTTCAGGATCTACCGGCAAACGAGCGCTGGCTGCCGTGGAGCGACCTCCCATACCTGGATAAGTACGTGTTGCAATTTGCAGAGAAACGCTTCGACCAGCAATTCAGAACCCGCCATGGACAACTCTTTCGTTTGGTCTACGACGGCCGCTCGATTCGTTTGCCGTTCGCAGTTGAGTTGGACGATAGAAGTCGCCGCAAGCTGGACGGGTGCGAAGGCATCATCGCGGATATTGACGGCCAAAATGTGCTTTACTACGCCGACCAGTATGAGCTCGAGATGGCTTGGTTCGAGCTTTCGGAGAGCCGTGGATATTGACGGGGACCGGCAGATATTTCCATCGCCAATTCGCTGGAGTGCGGTTCCGTTTGCCTGCTTCAGTACTTATAGGGGACTTTAACAATATCGCTCACTAGAGCGTCCATGGCAGCGTCGTCTGACGTGAGCCGAACCCCCTGCCGCACTAACCCTGCCAGAAGATTCTTTCCAGCCGCGTCGACAAACGACACATCCGCGAGATCAACGAGAACATTCTTTGGCTGAGAGCGGGAAAGGACAGTGCGGCAGCAGCTCCTCAACTCGTCCACCCAGGCAGACGCAAGTTTCCCCTCCACGACGATTCTGATATCACTTCCGTCTCGAACTGTGATTCGCAGCATCGGAGCCCTCATCGCGGTAATAGCAGTTTAGGCTCCAATCCCGGACCTCTGTTTCCAAGGCCTCAAATTGGCATAATGCAGGGCGGATCAACGCGGATTCTGCAGGGTTGAGTAACCTTGATCCATTTCTACCTGCCCAAACATGGGCACCTTGACAGAATTTGGGCAGCGCCGTTGCCAGGGTGGGTTCACCGCAGGATATCCTGGCGCGATATTCCGAGCTTTCGCATCTTCCCCTGTAGAGTCGTTCGCTTCAAGCCTAACTTCGACGCGGCTCCATGCGGACCGGAGATAACGCCGCCGGTTTCTCGCAGGATCCGCAGTATGTATTCACGCTCGGTGGATTGTAGGGTTTCGTCCGCCTCGAAAGAGGGCTTTGCGGGTTCCTTCAGTTCCTCTATGGGGACGTTCAGTACTGGCCCACGAGATAGAATGACTGCCCGCTCAACAAAATTCTCCATCTCTCGAATGTTTCCTGGCCAGTGCCAGTTGCAAAGCGCGGCCATTGCCGGTTCGGGAATTTTCTTGATCTTCCTCCCCATCTGACGCGCGTACTTCTGTGTGAAGTAGTGCAGCAGAAGCGGAATATCGCCCTTTCGCTCACGAAGTGGGGGCACCAGGATTGGAAATACTCGCAGCCTGTAATACAGATCGCTGCGAAATTCGTTATCGGCAACCATTTGCGCGAGGTTTTGATTCGTGGCCGCGATCAAGCGCACGTCGACGTGAATCGTTCGAGTGCTGCCCAACCTTTCAAACTCGCTCTCCTGAAGTACTCTGAGAAGCTTCGGCTGCAGCTCCAGTGGAATATCTCCAACTTCGTCCAGAAATATCGTCCCTTTGTTCGCCAGCTCCAGCCTGCCGATCTTCTGCGAGATTGCACCCGTGAATGCGCCCTTTTCGTGTCCAAAAAGTTCGCTTTCCAGCAACCCCGTCGGAATCGCGGAGCAGTTAATCTTTACCAAGGAACTCTTGCTACGTTGACTGAGACGGTGAATGGCGCGGGCAATGAGCTCTTTTCCGGTGCCTGTTTCGCCCAGGATGAGCACGGCCGCATCGGTGGGTGCGACTGTTTCCACCTGTGCCAAGGCGCCCTTCAGACCTGTGCTCTCACCGATGATTTCATCGAAGTTGAAGACAGTTCGAATCTCGTCTTCCAAGTAAGACTTCTCTTCCGCGAGTTTTTCTTTCAACTCGGCAATCTCACGGAAAGCCAAAGCATTATCGACCGCGATGGCCACTTGATTTGCAATCTGGTGCAGCAGGTCCGTGTCGTCCATGCTGAACGCGTGTTCACCGCGGCTTGCAACCGTCAAAACGCCGACGGTCCGTCCCTGGTTGATCAAGGGAAAACAGCACGCCGATTTAATTCGTTCAGCGAGTAGTGCGCGGGTCGACGCCGCTGGAAACTCCTGAAGATCAACGTCGAGCCGGCCGATCAGAAGCGGCTTGCCGCTCCTGAACACCCTCCCCGCAATCGAACCCTCGATAGGGTAGGGTACTTCGGAAAGAAGCGAACCTTTTTCATGCGGGAAATCGATCGCATACGTCCGCAGGCTCTTGTCGTGAGAGTCGAGCAGGATCAGAGCGGCGTAATCGTGGTGTATAACCCTGCGTAGCGCGGAAGAAATAGCTCCGAAAACCTCTTTCAGATCGAGGCTTCTCACCAGGGAATTCGTAATACCGAGTAGCAGACGAGTTCGGTCCCGCTCTTGTTGCAGGTACTTCTCATAAGAGATTGCCTCTTGAGAGCGCAAGTGGTTATCGACAGCCAAGGCCACTCCGGAAATCGCCTTCTGCAGCAATTCCAACTCCGAGTCCGTATAGCCAACGTCTTCTTTGCGCCCGAATGCAACCGCGCCCAGCCTCCGCTCCGCCGCAGTGAGCGGCATCAGGCATGCGCGGCGAATCTCGCTGTCTAGGAATACGCGATTGGCCTTCGGGAAGCGGGCGTCATGCGAAGGATCGTCAAGCACAATGGTTCGCTGAGTCCGCCAGGCAAGTCCGGCTGGCGATTCATCGTTCGGGATTTCCAGTCCTACAGGGATGCTGACCGCGCGACTCGTTTCGACAAGACTAACCCTCATCACGTCCCTCACCGGGTCGTGAAGGCTGACATAAAGGGCTTCGAAAGCCACCAGAGGTTGGAGGCGTGAAAAGAGGTCATGAAAAAGTTCCTGCAGATCGGTGTGGCAACTGATGCAGTCGAACACTTCCACGAGAGCTTGAAGTGTGCGCTCGTTCGCAACAAGATGCTCCGACCTTGGAGTGCTCGTCAACAAAAATTACCTGCCCGTTCCGGCCGTATAAAGCCCGCTAGGCCTTAGCATATTTAGATTCTGCATCTATTTTACATATCTCTCACAAACGAACATCTGCTGATCTGCCGGGGCGCGCGGCTCCCGCGACTTTTTAAGCGGCTAAGTCTCAAAGGTCGAGTACGATTTGGCGGATATCTCAACCGGGCGCGAGAGGTTAGCCGCAAGCGCCCATATTTAGGCAGTGTGTCGTTTTTTTGGCAGTCAGAGAAATACCGTGCGCCTTCCGCGGCCTCCTGAAGCCCCGTTGGGCCTTCACACATTGGGTGCTGTGCCAATCGCCGTTATTCGCGCCGCGCACTCTTGCACGAGCCCTTTGAATTGCTGGCGAAACGCCGAAAATTCTTGACACGATCTGCCATCTGGCCGAAACGGGTGACTCTGAAGAGCCGGCCGAGGAAGGTTGAATAGAGCTTCCCGTTGGAATAACACGTGCAAGCTGGGGATCCGAGAATACACCTCGATACGGAAGCGCAGAATTTTTATTGCCAGTGTGTGAACAGCCTTGATCCGCCGCGCCTGAAAATGCTGGTGACATTCGGCAAGAGCCCACTGAGCGGTCAAAAAGGGAGGGTGCATGAATGCGTTGGTGCTGGTCTTTACCGCGCTGCTGGTATTTGCCATCGGCTATAGGTTCTACGGAATATTTCTGGCTAGAAAGGTGTTGATGCTCGATGCAGGACGAGCAACCCCAGCAATAATCTTAGACGACGGCCACGATTATCAGCCGACCAATAAATACGTTCTCTTCGGGCATCACTTTGCCGCCATCGCCGCAGCCGGTCCGCTGCTGCTCAACAGCAAGCAACCTGTTCGACTTCCGGACGACGTGCCCGTCTTGCTGCAAGCGGGCAAACCTTTGGCGAAAGCCGCGACCGCTTCGGCAGACTGAGTCGACGCCGAAAGTGCTGCGCTGCCGGCGCCTTCGGGTGAGCTAAATGGTCAGATGAAAAATCGAATCTGGGGCCTGCTGCGGATGGACCTTCCAGCGGGCCCTTGATGCGACACGGAGTGTATCAAAGTAATTCACAAACGACTTGAACCACGTGGTAATGTTTGGCGGTTGCTCGCGGTCAACAAACTTCATGCTTGCACCGATGATTAAAATCCGGCCGGACCGCCTCCTAACGAGGAGCCGCCTCGACGATTTCATTGCGACCGCCGGGTCATAAGCAACTCCTCTGATCACAGAGCTCGTAAGACTGCAATACGTCAGCTAATCCAGCGATACGCGTAAAAGCTCGGCGTCACCTCGCCTTCGGCTGTTTGTGTACCCGTTCGTAGATCATCCTTGCATCGCACCGAGACCGGCGTCGTTTGGCACTGAATCGCTTCCGCAATTGTTTGCACGGCATTCCCAAGCCGCACGATCGCTTCGTAGCAAGCAGGGCAAGTCGTGTCAGCCGGAAGTCCCTCGGCAAGCACGGCACTGACATGCGGCTCGCAACGTGTGCAGTTGGAGCTAGCATCGGCATCAACATAACTCGGCATTGTCTCTCTCCATTTGGAACTGATGGTCGGTACATCATTTTGGGCCGACCAAGGCATGAGCCTCGACTTACGGCTGCGATGCGATGAATGTGGTGATCCACTCGTTGGCGATCACTTCAAATGTGCCTGGTTCAGACTCGGAGTGGACAACACTAATATGGGACTCGTAAGGTTTGACTTTTGAGTCGGTCGCGGGGCCAGCATACCGGCCATACGCAGCCACCGGCACAATCGCCGATTCCGGACAGGCAAGGGCACAGGCGCCGCAGTTGGTGCATTCATCCGGGTCGATATAAAGCGCCGGCTTGGTCGACAGTTCGTCCTTGTTGGCGTAGATGCAATCGAATGGACACACTTCCATGCATGCATTGTCGGTACCATTACAAAGGTTCTGAATTACGTATGGCATATCTTCCTCCTTGCGATTAACTCCATGGGACTAATCACGGGCACGGACGTGGACGCAGACCTTTCCTGGGCTTCAGACTTTCCTGCTGCATCGGTACCAGCTGCGCCCGCATTGTTAAGCTGCTGTTGGTTGCTGCCGGCCAGCGACTGGCGCTTTTGCTCAATCTCTTCGAGCAGTGCAGAAATCAACGGGTCGTTCGCAACAAATTCAGCTCCGTCTTGCCGCATCGTCATCAGTACGTCTTTCCCTCGTTCGTCCACGAAACTCAACGCGCGTAGATCCACCCGGATCCGTTTCAATCCGGTGCGGCGCCACACTCCTTTCCAGACCCTGGCCAACTCGCTTACCCACGGGCCCCTAAGCTTTCCTTCCAGCCTGAGAATGGCTTTTTCCTTCGCTACGAGCGGTGTAATGCGTAACATTCCAATTAACTCCTGCCCAAGGTAGAGCACGTTCCCTGCCAGTACTTCGAGCTGGTCGCTCTGACGCGAAACCCCGCTCCAGGGAACACTTTGCAAGCATTGTCGTAATAATCGAGATTGGGCGGAATAAGGCAGCTGACGACATCTCGTCGCGGTGACGCGCGCTCGTCACTCTCAAGAAGCACTCCAGCAATACGCGCACAAGGTACCGAGCTTGCACACAAGTGACAGTGCCTGCAGGAGATGGCAGAGCTGAAGGCTCATGATCGTACGCAAACTCAAGATTGCAGCCTTTAAATTGGCCGTTTTACGGGGCCGGGACGTTGCGCGCGATGGCCTGGCTCACGGTGAACGGAAAGCGAGGAGACCCGACGCTTTACTAAGTGATGATCACAGTTAGCTATAAGGAGACGGCCTTGCACGAACTAAGTACGAAGCCTTGAACGTTCCGCAAACTGAGATTGTTGAAAAACTCCTGAAGCCGTTGGAAGATGGGGCCAGTGAAGATTTTCAGCGCGGTAGGGTCGATTATGAGAGCGCAGTACAGTCTATCTGCGGTTTTCAAGATGTGCCGTTAGCGGCCGTTCTCGCTTCCGTTAACCTTAGAAATCGAGTAGCAAGCCAACAAATACTCGAGAACATTCCACATCCCTCGCGGCCGAAACAACGAACGGTTCAGGCCGCGGCGATCGGCGTTCGGGATCATACCAAGCAGGGGCCGGTGCTACCTGTCCAGCAGGCGAAAATACGGCAATCGCTGTCCTTCAATCGCCGATGAAAATTCTAGCCGGACCGGGCAGCCGACGATGTTTGCGGTCTGGGGTGGCGGGTTAACTAGACGACTGTACAAGAGTGGCCCTTCGACTAACTGTACCGCCACGAACCAGATTGGAACCTCGGACCGAAAACTCTCGTGTTGAGGTCTGTAAACCTCGGTAAAAGTAATAACTTTGCCCTGGCCGGAAACTTCCGACCAAGTAAGACTGTTACAACCACAGTACGGGCAACAAACGCGCGGATAAAACACATATTTACGGCAACCCTCGTTGTCGCAGCGCTGCACTTTCAAAACACCTTCATTGCACGCTGCCCAAAAAGCCTGGTTCACCGGATTGACCTTCGGCATCGGCCGATTGCTCATTTCATAGCCTCCAAAAACTAGCAGCGTTCCAATACAGCAGCGCTGGATGAAAGTCCGCGTCCGTACGCCACCATGCCATAGCCTACGACCACGCCCCGTTTGCAGTTCAACTGCCGTTTCCCTGCTTCTCCTCGCAACTGCAAGACTGCCTCGACAACTCCGATCATGCCACCGGCAGCGCCAGCTTGGCCGGCAGAGAGCTGGCCACCTCCGGAATTGATCGCCAGCTTATCTCCAACGCGACCACCAACCTGCTGGACAAAATTCGCAGCCTTACCTGGAGGGCAGAAACGTAAGCCTTCCAGCTGGGTGAACTCCATCACCGGGTAGTCGTCATACAGTTGTGCGAAGTCCATGTCCTCAGGTCCGCATTTGGCTTGGCGATACATATCTTCGCTGAACCCGTCCCATCCACCAGGCAAACGGTAGATGTCGTTGACCGGATAGTTGTGAAGTTCACCTCCGCCAAGAATTTGAACCAGCGGCACATGCAGCTGCTTGGCAACCTTTTCGCTCGCAAGTACGATGGCATCCCCCCCACAACACGGTAATACACAGTCAAATAAGTGCAATGGTTCTGCAATCGGCCTCGCATTTAGATACTCGTCCATAGAAAGAGGCACCTTGAACAACGCGTTAGGATTCAGCAAGGCATTGCACCGCTGCGCAATTGCCAGCCGGCCAAAGTCCTCGCGAGTCGCGCCGTGTCTCTCCATGTAAAGTCGTGTGTGAAGCGCAAACATGCCGTTCGCACCGCCAAAACCGTAAGGCGCCATGTAGTCCCGTAGCGATGCGTTGAATGTGCGATCGATCATATCGTTGTGGGTGGAAACATCGAACACATCAGCAGCAACACAGACTGCTACATCGATGTCTCCGGCTTGAATGGCCCGAGCCGCATGTAGCATGCCGATAATGCCACTGGCTCCGCCGTAGACTCCATGAAAAAGCCATTTCGCTTCAATCCCAAAGTGCTCGGCAAGGACCGTTACATTGTCCGGAGGCAAGACGAAACACGTAGCCGCCAGACCCTGAACCCTTTGCCATTCAAGTGCGGCTGACTTTAAGGCGAGATCACAGGCCTCCCACAGCACCTTTTGAACTGGTTTGTCGGTCCGCTTCTCATAGGCCGTTTGCCCTGCGCCTACTACATAGACGCCTTCATAGCCTGCTCTCATCGCTGCCTCCCATCGCTGTGGTTTTTTTTCAAATCACCTTGAGACTACGCAGGCGAGCACGCTCGTCCGCCCCTATTCCGAGCCGTTCATAAACTTCATCGTTATCCTTACCCAGGCCGCCCCCCGATTTGGTAACACAGCCTGGCGTACGGGAGAAGTGCGGAACAACCGATTGCATCCTTACGGTTCCGAAATCGTCATCAGGCACTTCGACGATGTTCTGTCTGGCTCGATAATGTGGATCTTGAAATATCCCGCAAATATCCAAAACCGGCCCCGCAACCACATTTCCCTTGTCAACGAGCGCCATGACCTCTGTCAGCGTCTTGGTCTTGAACCAGGCTACAAGGATCGCATCCAGTTCGTCTCCGTAAGTGCAGCGGCTGGCATTATCACGAAATCGTGCATCGGTTATCAGTTCAGGCATACCCACTGCCTGAGCCAAGCGCTCAAACGTGCTCTGCGAACTCGCGGAAATCCCAACCCAGTTGCCATCGCACGTCTCATAGGTGTTGCGAGGCGAATCCTCTGCCAGCCGGTTGCCGATCCTCTGCTTGACGATTCCAAGCTGGTCGAAACCGATGACCTGGGATTCCACCAGCCTGAACAGTGGCTCATAAAGGCTTACGTCGATAACCTGTCCGATACCGGATCCGCCCTGATCTCGTTCGTAGATAGCCATCAATGCAGACATGGCCGCGAAGGTAGCTGCGACAGAGTCTGCAAGTGGAAATCCCAAGAGTGTAGGGGGCTTGTCGGGAAAGCCGGTAAACGAGGGTATACCGCTAAAACATTCAGCGATCGTGCCATAGCCACCATGCGACGCATAAGGTCCGGTTTGACCAAAGCCGGAAACGCGCACCAGAACAAGGCGGGGATTGATCTTTGCTAAGGCATCATATCCAAGTCCCCACCGTTCAAAGGTACCAGGCCGAAAGTTCTCGAATACGATATCCGCGGTGGCCACAAATTTCCGGAAAATCTCCCGCCCCTCCGGTAGTGAGAGGTTCAGCGTGACAAGTTTTTTATTTCTTCCGATCACCTTCCACCACAGGGAACGGTGGTCTTTCATTGGTGTCCAATGGCGCATAGAGTCGCCGATTTCAGGCAGCTCTAGCTTGATCACTTCGGCGCCAAAATCAGCCAACTGGGTTGCAGCTAAGGGCCCCGCAATCATCGCACCGGCGTCGATCACCTTCAAACGGCGCAGCGGTCCGGCTCCAGTCGTCTTCGGTGCAGCGCTCATATCAGCTCCAGTTTTCGCACAAACTGTAAGCTGCTGGGTTACCCAGTAGAAATACAAATTACTTCTACCCGGCATAGGTTAAAACTATGGACGAGCGGGATGCGACATGTAGCAGGTGGCGTTATGTAGGTAATCTCACACCCGTCGCTGGCTTGTACTGTAGGAATTCTAGTAATAGCTCAATAATCGATAGCTCGCGGAATTGGACGTTAGTGATTTTGGCTAACAAAGGCCAATGGGTCGTTGCCCAACCAAGCAGCGGAAGGCCGGCCGTTCAACCTCGGCTTTGTTTTCTATCACATACCATGGAAAAATCGTACAAGCTAAACTTTACCTGGCGGTCAAAATGACAGTCGACAGCGAATCGATGTCTGCTACCACATTGAGCTCCAATCCAGCCCGAGCCAATCCACGCTCGATCAACAATCGCAGACTATGAGCATTACTGGGAAGCACGATGGGGATCTCCCATTGAGATGTTGCTAGTTTCAAGCTGACATCGCGAATCTCAATTTTCGGAATATTTTATGCCATTTTATAAGAAATTTAGATTGACAGGGTCGGGTAGTACCCACAAAATAGGCGCCACGGAAATGCACACATCCTTTGTTTGTAGTGCAAAGTGGTAAGACCACATGATGGATCTTTCAGCCCGGGAAGGGCCGCTGGATAGAGTCTTCGCTATATTGGAATTTATTGCGGCGCAACGAAAGGCTGTGAGTGTCGCGGAACTTGCCGAGGCCTTATCGATCCCGCTTCCTACCGCCCATCGGATCATCGGCAATCTTGAAGAACGCGGTCTGATCGAGCGGACCGTGAAATCCAAGCGGTTTGTCGTCGGAAACAACCTCGTTACGCTGAGCGCGAAGGTTATCGGCTCTGCGTTTCGGAACGCCCGGCGTCATGCCATACTTCAATCAGTCTCGGCTCAAATCGAAGAACAGTGTGAAATCTGCATTGTTCGCGACAACCTAGTCGTCTACGTCGACAGTGTCCGCGCCGGGAGTCCAACCGGTTTGCTGTTCGATCCTGGCAAGTCTGTGCCGATATACTGCACGTCTACCGGCAAGATTTACATGAGCCGATTGTCCCCTGAGGCGCGGGGGAAATTGGTGCGTTCATTCGATCTGCGATCGTTTACCGAAAACACAATCACGGATCCAGACACCTTGCTCCGCATTGTGGAAGACACGAAGCGGAGGGGATGGGCGAAGACAAACCAGGAATATTGGAAGGGAGTGGTGGGGTGCGCCGTTCCGATCCTCGCACCTGACAATTCCCTCATCGCCTGCCTCGGCGTGTCGGTGCCCGTCGCACGCGTGAGCTTCGATGAACTCGACCGTTTCATCGAACCCATGCAACGCGCGGCCGTTGCACTCTCCGAAACCATACTCCGCTCGGACGACGGTGAAGACGTGAATAGAGAAAACTCGATACATTCCAGATATCGACCGAACGCGTGACACTCAGCGGAAAGTCACTTAGCTACAAGCAGGCACGCTCTTTTGGAGACATGAAATGAAGCAATATTTTGATGTCGATGCTATTCGACGAGAATTTCCAATCACAAAACAAATGTTGTACTTCGATTCGGCTTTTCAAACGCCACTGGCAGCCTGCGTCAAAGCTGAAATCGAAAAATTCCTGGCGGAAGGATTCATGGCTGCGGGACCAAAGTCCTTGTGGCTTGAGCGAGTCGAGCAGGTCCGCGCTCGCATCGCAGCACTCCTCGGCGCGGATGTCTCCGAAATTGCATTCACCAAGAATACCTCCGAAGGCCTGAACATCGCCGCCAATGCACTCCCGCTCAAAAGTGGCGATAACGTCGTGATGGTGCATGGCGACCATCCGAACAATACCTATGCGTTCCTCCATCTGCACCGGAAGGGGGTTGGAATTCGCTTCATTCCAATGACGGAGGTGATCAACGCGCAGTCATTCGAAAGCAGCATCGACGAAAGAACACGAGCTATCTCCATTTCACACGTCACCTTCCATGCCGGGCACAGGTTCGATATCGCCGATATTTCCCGTCTCTGCCGACAGCGTGACCTCTATCTTGTGGTCGATGCTATGCAATCGATTGGTATCCTGCCCGTAAACGTGAAGACGCTAGGAGCTTCCCTGATGGCCTGCGGTTCGCACAAGGGCCTGCTCGTCCCGCAAGGCCTCGGCCTTCTCTACTGCGACAAGACCATCGACGGACTGGAGCCCGCCTATCTGGCAGCTGCCAGCCTTGCAGAACCTCCGGCGGACCTCATCGCGCGCCCTGATTGTATGGGCCTCAAGTCGGGAGCCGGACGGTTTGAACTTGGCAACTACAATCTCCCGGCGATTTACGCTCTTTCGGCGTCGCTTGACCTTATCGATAAGATCGGTGTCGAGAATATCGAGAAGCATGTCCTCGATCTCGGCGACTATCTTATCGCGCGCATTGACGAGATCGGCGTTGGTCTCGTTGGACCGCGTATGAGAGAACATCGCTCGCACATCTACGTACTTGATCTCCCGGTTGATGACTGGCATGCATATTTCTCCAGTAACAATGTACGCGTCTCGCCGGAACGCGGTGGCATCCGCGCGTCCTTCGCTATGTTTAATACAACCGACGAAATCGATCGACTAGCGGATCTTATCCAACGCCGGGACCGTAAGACTCTGCGGGCGCAGTCCGTGGCTCGGAATTCTATCGGCGATAACACTGTGCATTCACACCATAAGGGAAAGTATCAAGACAGCTCAATCGCGGAGGCGGACCGGTTAAAACCAATCAATTGAAAGGGACAGTTAGAATGGATAAGCAAGATACCTTTTTTTCCTCTTTGAATACTCCCTGTCTATTGCTGAACTTGGATCTCCTGGAGGCGAACATTAGGGAGATGTCCCAGCTATCAGCTGCCGCGGGTGTAAAACTAAGGCCGCATATTAAAGTTCATGAAAGTGCATTCATCGCTAAGATGCAAATTGAAGCGGGGGCTGTGGGCATAGAGGTTGGCACCTTAGAGCAGGCAGAAGCTATGGCAGAAGAAGGGCTAACTAACATTATTATTGCCCATCCTATTTATGGAGAGCTTAAACTGGCCACACTCAAACGGCTCCTTCGTAGATCAGGAGTCACACTTGCTCTTGTAGTAGACATGGTTGAGCAAGCAGCTTGTATTTCGCAGACCGCGCAAGAAGTCCGCCGAGAAGTTCCTGTGCTTGTGAAGATTAATATCGGCGGCAATCGTTTCGGCATTCTTCCAGGTGAACCCGTTGTGAACTTTGTTAAGGAGCTTAGCCGACTTTCGGGTATCCGTTTCGCAGGTATTTATGCACATGAAATGGGGGCAGAGCCAACACAGGAGGGCGTAGATAAGAATGCTTTTGAAGCCGCATCAATAATGGAACAGACAGCTACGATATTGAAGAAAGAAGGCATTACCGTAGATCATGTTTCTGTTGGTGCTTCCTCCACATTTCGTTCCACCTGTCGCTTCATAATAGAAGGTCAATTCTCGGAGATAACAGAGATTCACCCGGGCGGTTGTATTGTCGGCGACATGAACTACGCAAGAAGTTTCGCTATGCCCGAAAGCAGATGCGCTCTTACTGTGTTAACCACTGTAACGAGTGCACACGCAGATCGCGCCGTAATTGACTGTGGCGCTAAAACTTTCGGCGCTGATCTCACGGGGCTTCGTGAGGCCCCAGGTTTTGGCACTATCCGGAGGCATCCTGACCTCTTTCTTAGACGTATGAGTAATGAGACAAGTATTGTTTCCTACGGTGATTCAGAGAAAAGGCTCAGTCTGGGCCAGAGGCTGGAGATTGTGCCAAACAATGCCCTCGTTGTCGTTAATATACATAACGACATGTATGGAGTAAGAAATGGCGTAGTGGAAAGGGTGATCCCGATAACTGGGAGGGGAAGAGGCAATTAGCTGGCTGGCAGAACGATTCCTCCGCGAACGCCCTAATCGCTGACGCGCTCGCAACAGCAGCTGGTAAGGGCAGGCGGACGGCTGGCCAAGCACGCCCGGTATTACCGGCCTTGTTAGCAGAAAGCCATCTGACGAGGCGGCGAAGA
>Ga0182014_10004610_pt1 | contig 15718 bp, 15 predicted proteins | sample 612S2DmetaG_FD_120489 | JGI IMG/M metagenome (GOLD analysis project Ga0182014, IMG submission 120489) | Permafrost microbial communities from Stordalen Mire, Sweden - 612S2D metaG | ecosystem: Environmental > Terrestrial > Soil > Wetlands > Permafrost | place: Sweden: Stordalen | collected... | reverse complement strand
GCACCTTCATCGAGCTCGGCAAGCCGGTGTCGGTCGAACTCCTGATCTTAGGGATGATCGTGCAGTCGGGCAACGATGCGACGATCGCGCTGGCGGAGCGGATCGCCGGAACCGAGGAAACCTTCGTGCAGATGATGAACACCAACGCGAAGCGCCTCGGCATGGTCGGCACGCATTTCGAGAACAGCTCCGGCTTGCCCGCGCCCGAGCACTACACAACCGCCCGTGACATGTCATTGCTCGCGGTGGCCATGATCCGCGATTTCCCCCAGTTCTATAAATACTATTCGGTGCGCGAGTTCGAGCACAACGGCATCAAGCAACAGAACCGCAACGGATTGCTCGGCCGTGATCCGAGCGTCGACGGCTTGAAGACGGGCCACACCGACTCGGCCGGCTTCTGCCTGGTCACGTCGGCGCTGCGTGACGGCATGCGCATCGTCTCCGTCGTGTTGGGCTCGGGCAGCATGAGCGGCCGCGAGACTGCCAGCACCGCCCTGCTCAATTACGGCTTCACGTTCTACGACACCAAGCTGGTGGCCAAGGGCGGCGCGCAGCTCGCCTCCGCCAAGGTATGGAAGGCGGCCGAATCACCGGTGGACGTCGGCGTCAAGGAGGATCTATACATCACCCTGCCGCGCGGCCAGGCGAACGACATCAAGACAGCCGTGGACCTCAAGCCGCGTCTGATCGCGCCGCTCCAGCTCGATTCGGATGTTGGCACGCTGCGCGTGTTCACCGCCGCGGGCACCCTCACGGAGGTGCCGGTGCATCCGCTGAAGACCATCGCGTCCGGCGGTTGGTGGCGGCGGCTGATCGATACCATCCGGCTCTGGTTCGCCTGAACGTGCTCCTGCCGATCTGCTATTTGAGCGGCGCGTATCTGCCGTTGGCCGAGGCCAGGATATCGCCGCTCGATCGCGGTTTTCTGTTCGGGGATGCGGTCTATGAAGTGATCCCGGTCTATGGCGGCCGCCCGTTCCGGCTGCGAGAACATCTCGACCGGCTGAACCGCAGCCTTGCCGCGATTGGCATGCAAGCCCCCAGATCGCATCCCGAATGGGCAACCATCTGCTCGCAGCTCCTCGGGCAGCGCGGCCCCCAAGACTCCTACATCTACATTCAGGTGAGCCGCGGCGCCGAGCTCGGGCGCAATCACGCGTGGCCGGAAGGGATGGCGCCGACGCTGTTTGCGTACGTCACGACGCTCGAACCGACTCCCGCGAGATTCCTGGAACAAGGTATCGCGGCCGTCACCGCGGACGAGATCCGCTGGGCGCGACGCGACATAAAATCGACCGCGCTGCTCGCGAACATCCTGCTCAAGAAGCTCGGCGCCGATGCGGGCGCCTTCGAGACCATCATGATCGAAAATGGCGAGCTCACCGAGGGCTCGTCCACCACGGTTCACGTCATCTCAGGAGGCGTGATCCACACCCCGCCGAATGGCACTCACATCCTGCCGGGCACCACCCGCGATGTGGTGACCGAACTCGCCGTACGCCTGAACATGAGTTGCAACAATAGCCGGGTGCCCGAGTCGCTGTTGCGGTCGGCCGATGAGATATGGCTCGCTTTTGCCACTCGCGGCGTGTTGCCCGTGACATTGCTCGACGGCGTGCCGGTCGGCACCGGCAGGCCAGGACCGATGTTCAAGCGCATGCATGCCGCGTTCATCGATTACACGCACGAACTGGCTGGGACACCCGCACTATGACCGAGACACTGATTCAAGAGTTTCCCAGCGAATTCCCGATCAAGGTCATGGGCCGCCACGACAGCGACTTGCGCGCGCTGACCCAGCTCATCATCGAGCGCCACGCGGGACCGATGGCCGATTCGAGCGTGCGGACGCGCACCAGCGCGGATGGCAACTTTCTGGCGCTCACGTACACGGTGGTCGCATCGAGCCGCGAACAGCTCGACAACATCTACCGCGAACTGACGGCCTGCAAATCGGTGTTGATGGCGCTGTGAAAACCGAGCTCCCGCAGCAGGTGCCGCGCCAACCCTGAGGCGGCGGCCGGCACAGCCGATGGGCCGCCAAGATCGGCGAGCCGCGTCACGGCGAGCCCCTGGTAGCCGCACACGTTGATTCGATCGAACGGCTGCAGATCGAGCGATACGTTGAGCGCCATGCCGTGGTAACTCGCTCCCCGGCGAATACGCAGGCCGATGCTGGCCAGTTTCGCGCCGTCGACGTACACGCCCGGGGCGTCGCGCCTGCCGCTGGCCGCGATCCCGAATTCGGCAACGTACGCGATCACGGCGTTCTCCAGAGCCACCACCAATTGCCGCACGCTCAACACGTGGCGCCGCACATCGAGGAGCGGATAGATCAAGAGCTGGCCGGGTGCGTGGTAGGTCACCTGACCGCCCCGGTCGATCTGGATCACGGGGATGTCGCCCGGCGCGAGCAGATGCTCGCGGCTCGCGTTGAGCCCCAAGGTGAACACCGGGGGATGCTCGGCCATCCAGATTTCGTCGGGTGTGGAGGCGTCGCGTTCGTCGGTAAACTTCTGCATCGCCCGCCAGGTTGGCTCGTACTCCACGAGCCCCAACTGTTTGATGCGGGGCTCCGCGTTCATCGATCCATGGCCGGCCTCGCTCCCGCGAGCTTGCCGTTGTCCAAGCCGGCGTTGTTGCGGGCAAGCGCCTGCTCCGCCCGGTAGCTCGATCGCACCAAGGGGCCCGACACGCACTCGAGAAAGCCGAGACCGAGGGCCCTATCCCGATAGGCGTCGAACTCGTCGGGCGACACGAAGCGCTCGATGTTCAAATGATTGAGGGTCGGGCGTAGGTACTGCCCCAGAGTCAGGATATCGACGCCCACCCCGCGCAAATCCACCATGGCCTGAAGGATCTCGTCGTCGGCCTCCCCGAGCCCCAACATCAGGCTGGTCTTGGTGAGCACGAGCGGCCGCTGGCTCTTCGCGTGTTGCAGCACGTCGAGGGTCTGGCGGTAACCCGCGCGCGGATCGCGCACCGGATGGGTCAGGCGCTCGACCGTCTCCACGTTTTGCGCAAACACGTCCAGACCCGACTCGACGACGGTTTCCACGTCCCGGAGCACACCCTCGAAGTCCGGCGTCAACGCCTCGACGGCCGTACCGGGATTGCGGCGCTTGATCGCCCGGATGGCCGCTGCATAGTGTGCGGCTCCCCCATCCGGCAAGTCGTCCCGGTTGACCGACGTGAGCACGACGTATTTGAGGCCCATGAGTTCGACGGAACGCGCCACGTTGTCAGGCTCCTCGAGGTCGAGCCAGCCGCGTGGATTGCCGGTGTCCACGGCGCAGAAACGGCACGCCCTGGTGCACACGGCGCCCATCAACATGATGGTGGCGGTTCCCGCGTTCCAACATTCACCGATGTTGGGGCATTTTGCCTCCTCGCAGACGGTGCTCAAGCGGTGTTCGCGAACGATGCTCTTGACCGCGGAGAATTCCGCCCCGGTCGCCAGAGGGGCGCGCAGCCACGCCGGTTTTTGCAGTGTGGTCTGGGCGGACCCGGAGTGTTTAATGCCGTCCTTGATGGCGGTGAAGCCCTGCGCGGTCGTGTATTTCTCCCCGCTGCGGGCGGCCCGCGGCTCCTGGGCGATCGGGATGCCTTTGAATTCAGCCATATTAATATTGTACTCCAGCTACGTGTTCAAAGCCTCGAGGCGCGCCGGCGTTCCCACGTCCTCCCACAGACCGCGATACAGTTCGGCGGCGCAGCGCCGTGTCGCCATGGAACGTAATAAAAGCGGCAACAAGGGCGCCGGCCCCTCCGTACAGCCCGCAAAGAAGGCCGGATCATAGGCGGCAATACCCGAAAACGTGTAGCGATCGACGCCGGCGTCGACCGCAAGGCCCCGATCCAGCCCAAAATCGCCGTGAGCATGCTGCGGCGGGTTGCTCACCAGCACCAGATGCGCATCGTGGCCGTCCGCGAGCATCAGGTGGCCGAAGGGATAGTCGGTCAGCACGTCGCCGTTCACGACCAGGAACGGGCCCGGCTGCAACAGCGGCAAGGCGTGAAAGATCCCCCCCGCGGTCTCCAGCGCCGCGGGGGACTCCTCGCTGTACTGGATGGACACACCATAGCGTGAGCCGTCGCCGAGAAACGCCCGGATCAGGGATCCGAGCCACGCCAGATTGATGACGATGCGCGTGATCCCCGCGTCGGCCAGGGCTTCGACATGACGTTCGATCAGCGGCTTGCCGCGAACCCGCAGCAACGGCTTGGGAAGCGCGTCCGTCAACGGCCGCATGCGTTCCCCGCGGCCGGCCGCCAGGATCATCGCCACCTCCGGTCGCCTCATGCCGGAATGGCGCCCACTCGCGCCTGCGCGGCGGCGAACGCCGGGTCGATGCGCCCGGTCACAAAGTCGGCAAATGCGGCGGTCTCCGGATAGGCCCTTGCCGCGGTACGGACGTAATCGAGCACCCGCGGTAGATCCTTCAAATAGCCGGACTTGCCGTCGCGATAAAACAGGCGTGCGAAGATGCCCAGGACCTTGATGTGCCGCTGCAAACCCATGAGGTCGAACCAGCGAACGAAATCCTGCTCATCCCCGTACAGGGAGAATCCCGCGCTCTCGAGCCGGCCGCGATACTCCAGGAGCCAGCTCCGTACCCGCTCCGCGGGCCAGGCGATGTAGCAATCCTTCAGCAAGGACACGGCGTCGTAGGTCACCGGCCCATGTACGGCGTCCTGGAAGTCCAGGATGCCGGGATTGCTTCCGGCGCAGAGCAGCAGATTGCGTGAATGATAGTCACGGTGCACGAAGGCTGCCGGCTGGGCCAAGGCGCCGATCACCAACGCATCGAACAATCGATCCAACATGACGCGCTCGTCGTCGCTGACCGTGAGGCCGAGATGCTTTCCGAGGAACCACGCCGGGAACAGCTCGCTCTCGCGAAGCAGCAAATCCCGGTCGTACTGGGGAAGATCGCGCGCCGCCACGTCGCCCGACATTTGCATGGTCACCAACGCCGCGAGGGCATCCGCATAGAGTCGGTCGACGTCCCGGCCGGCGTTCAATTCGTCGAGATATTGCCGTGTGCCGAGATCCGACAGCAGCAAAAAGCCCTGCGCCTCGTCGCGCGCGAGCACGATGGGCACGTTCAGGCCCATGCCGGCCAGGGTTCGCGCCACGCTGACGAAGGGGACAACGTTCTCCTTGTCCGGCGGTGCATCCATGACGATGTAGGTGTCGACGCCGCGCGTGACACGAAAATAGCGGCGAAAGCTCGCATCCGCGGACGCCGGTTCGATGCGGCTGTCGGCAAATCCCAGCGAATCGACGACCCAGCGCGTCAATGCCGCCAGGCGGGAATCGCTTGCATCCGGTAGACCCATGCTTGACCATTCACACACCGCACATGCGGCGGCTTAAGTATACCGATTAAGGCGATTCACTTTGCCCATGGCTTTTCAAGTTCGAGCCGCACTGGCTGTTTTGTCGTGCGTGGTTGCGGTATCTGTGGTTCACGCCGGGGACATGTGCCCCGCCCCACCCAAACATTCCAAGGCGCCGGCGACGCCGCTCGCGACGGACGATCACCTCATTCACATCGAGAGCGACGGCGCCGAGGCGGATGCCGACGGACGCACCAGCCTCACCGGCAACGTGAAGGTGGCCCAGGACGGGCGCACGGTCACGGCGGATTCGATGGACTACGATCGAAACACCGGCAAACTGCTGGCCAAGGGCGCCGTGGACTTCGAGGACCCGAAGGTGCGCATCAAGAGCGATGACGGCACATACGACGCGTTGGGCGGCGCCACGTTCGACCAGGCCAATTTTCAGATCCTCGACCGCAACGGGCGCGGTTTCGCGCGCTCGATGGCGGTGCAGCCCGACGGCAAGGTGCAACTTGCCCAGGTGCGCTATACCACCTGCCCGGTGGGCAACGAGGATTGGATGCTGCAGGCCTCCGCGATCAATCTCGACACGGACAAAGATGACGGCGTCGCGCGCCACGTGGTCATGCGATTCAAGGACGTCCCGGTCTTCTATACCCCCTACATCTCGTTCCCGTTGGGAGACGAGCGCAAGAGCGGGTTGCTCTTTCCGAGCTTCGGGCATTCGTCGAGCAATGGCTACGAACTGGAGGTGCCCTATTACTTCAATTTGGCGCCGAACTACGACCTCACGCTCACGCCCGGCGAATTGAGCGCCCGGGGCGTCCAGCTGGGCGCGGAATTCCGCTTTTTGACGGCCAGCTCGCATGGTCAGATCGAGGCCAATTTTCTGCCGGACGACAAGCAGACGCACTTCGATCGCGGCTACTTCCACGTCACGGACACCACCGATTTGACCCGCGGACTGCGCTTCGACGCCGACATCACCAGCGTCAGCGACATCAACTATTTTTCCGACTTCGCCGTGGGCTCCGAGGCCACCAGCGTGACCTATCTGGAACGCCGGATGGAGATGCTTTATCACGACGATATCTGGCGCATTCGCGGCCAGTTGCAGAACTTCCAGACAATCGATTTCGACGTCGTCAATTACAGCCGCCCGTATTCGCGAGTCCCGCGCGTCGAGGCAGAAGGGCTGATTCCGATCGCCAACAGCCCGCTCGAATTCGCGCTGGATGCCGAGGTCACCAATTTCCTGCGCGAAGTCGGACCGACGGGCGTCCGGGCGACCCTGCAGCCGGAACTTCGTTGGTCCACCCGCGGACCAGGCTATTTCTTCGAACCAGCCATCGGCTATTACTTCACGCAATACGACCTGGAGAATGCCGACGCGCTCGACCCGCTGAACCCGCAGCGCGAGCCGAGCACACCGACCCGCGCGCTGCCTTACGGGCGGATCGACACCGGATTGCTGTTCGAACGCGATTCCGGGTCATCCGGCCAGCGCAGCCAGACGCTCGAACCACGAATGGTCTACAGCTACGTGCCGTACCGCAATCAGGACGAACTGCCGCTGTTCGATTCGGGCCTGCCGGATATGAATCTCACCGAATTGTTTCGCACCAATCGGTACGTGGGCGGCGACCGCATCGGCGACGCCAACCAGCTCGCGACCGCAGTGACGACGCGGCTGTTCGACCAGGTTTCCGGCGCGCAATATCTGTCCGCCACCATCGGCCAGATACGCTATTTTTCCATCCCCCAGGTGACGCTGCCCGAGTGGTATCTACAGACGCTGACAGGTCAGCAGCCGCTGGCGGTGATGCAGCCCGTCAATCCCTTAGGCGTCCCGGGCCAGATCCTGCCCGGCATGCCGCAGCAGTATTCGCTGGGCTTGCCCGGGCAATACAGCATCGTCCCGCAGCGAAAAGCCGATTCCCTGTTGTCGGGCCAGGTCTCCGAGAATTTCCCCGCCTCGGACATCATCACCGAGGTTTCCCTGACCGCGTACAAGAATCTCAACATCAATCTGGATTACCAGGTCAACCCTTATACCTGGCAGACCGATAAAACCGAGATTTTGCTGCAATACCACCCCGCGCCGAACAAGGTCGTGAACGTGGGTTACCGCTTCCAGGATGGAATTCTCAAGGAATATGACAATTCCTTCGCCTGGCCCATCGCCAGCCATTGGAACGCCGTCGGGCGGTGGGTGTACTCGCTCGAAGGTCACCATCAAACCATCGAGCAATTGGCGGGTTTTGAGTACAAGAGCTGCTGTTACCGCATCCAGGTCGTGCAGCGCCGCTACCTCTCGGCGCGTACGGCCCTTGGTACCCAGGGACTAGACACCTCGTTTGCATTACAATTGGAACTGACGGGCTTGAGTTCGGTCGGAAAACCAGCAGATGCTTCCTTGGCGAAGGAGATCCGCGGTTACACGCCGCGCGACCCGCGCGACTCAAGTGCCCCGTAAAGCCCACTGAATCAGAGAATTGACCGTCCTATGCGCAAAATTGCTGCCGTTTGCACGTTTTTGACCGTTTCGGTTCTGTCCGCATCGGCGCTCAGAGCCCAGACCCGGGACATCGGCGTCCATGGTGAAATGCTGGATCGTATCGCGGCCATCGTGAACGAGGGCCTCGTCCTCAAAACCGAACTGGACACCCAAATAGAGGCGGTGACCAAGCGCCTTCAGGAGCAGAAAGTCGAGTTGCCGTCCCAGAGCGTGCTCAAGCAGCAGGTGCTGGACCGCTTGATTTTGCAGGAGATTCAGGCCCAGCGTGCGAAGCGCGTCGGCCTCACCATCTCCGACGAGCAGCTGAACGGTGCGCTGCAGGAGATTGCGCAGCGCAACAAGATCCCGTTCGACCAGCTGCCGACCGCCCTCGAGGCCCAGGGCGTGAACTACAAGCAGTACCGCGAGTCCATGCGCAAGGAGCTGACCCTGAGCACCCTCAGGCAGCGCGACGTCATTGCCCATATCAACGTCACCCCGCATGAACTGGACCAGTACCTCACGCGCCAGCAGACCGCGGCGGCGAACGATGAGTTCAACGTATCCCATATCCTGCTGTCCCTGCCGGAGGCCGCCACACCCCAGCAACTCGAGGAAATCACCAAAAAGGCCCAGGATCTCGCCACCCGGGCCACGAAGGGCGAAGACTTCAATCAACTCGCGATTGCCAACTCCAACAGCCAGACCGCGCTGGACGGCGGCCAGCTCGGGTGGCGCAAGGGCTCCCAGCTTCCCGAATTCATCCTGCAGTTGGTGACCAAGATGAAGCCCGGCGACGTCAGCGAGCCGGTGCGGACGCCCAGCGGCTTTCACATCGTCAAACTCAACGAGCGCCGCGGCGGCGAGGCCCAGGTGATCGTCAATCAGATCCACGTGCGCCACATTCTGCTGAAGCCCAACGAATTGGACGACGACGAAACGGTTCGCCAGAAGCTCGCCAAGCTGCGCGACCGCATTCTGAAAGGCGAGGATTTCGCGGGCATCGCCTCCGCGACTTCGGAGGATCCTGGCTCGGCGCCGGATGGCGGAGATTTGGGCTGGAGCGGGCCGGGCACGTTCGTGCCGGAGTTCGACAAGGCCATCGCGGACTTGAAACCGAACGAGATCAGCGAACCGTTCAAGAGCCGGTACGGTTGGCACATCGTGCAGATGTTGGGCACCCGCACGTACGACAGCACGGATGACGTGCGGCGGCAGCGGGCTTTCGCAGCCATCCGCGAGAGCAAGGCGGATGAAGAGACCGAGCTTTGGCTGCGGCGATTACGCGACGAGGCCTTCGTCGAAATCAAGATGTAGTGTACGTACCGCGGATCATCGTTACCTCGGGCGAGCCGGCTGGAATAGGACCCGACGCCTGCGTCGTGCTTGCACAGACGGATTGGCCGGCCGACCTCGTCGTTGCCGGCGATGCCGATCTGTTGGCGGCGACGGCGGCAGACCTGCGTCTGCCGCTGCGCATCACGTCCTATGACGCATCGAAGCCCGTCGCCGCGCATTCGGCCGGAACGCTCCGGGTGCTTCATGTTCCGCTGGCGCAACCGGTGGTCGCCGGCGCATTGGATCCGCGCAATGCCGCCTATGTCCTGAACATGCTCGACCGCGCCTGCGACGGCTGCATGAACGGCGAGTTCGCCGCCATGGTCACCGCGCCGGTGCAGAAGAGCACCATCATGGATGCCGGCTTCGCATTTTCCGGACATACCGAATACCTCGCCAACCGAACCCGCGCGGCGCTGCCGGTCATGATGCTGTTGAGCGGGGATTTGCGCGTCGCCCTGGTTACCACGCACCTGGCGCTCGCCGACGTGCCTGCAGCCATCACGCAGGAGCGACTCCTGGCCACCTTGCGCATCGTGAACATGGATCTCGAGCGGCATTTCGGTTTGGACGAGCCACGCATCACCGTACTGGGATTGAATCCTCACGCCGGTGAGTCCGGCCATCTGGGCCGCGAAGAAATCGACGTGATCGAACCGGTGTTGCGCCGCCTGCGCAGCGAGGGAATGAACGTCCGCGGACCGCTCCCGGCCGACACCGCCTTTGCCCCTCGATTTCTCGCCGACGCGGACGTCGTGGTGGCCATGTACCACGATCAGGGTCTGCCGGTCATCAAGCACGTAGGCTTCGGCAATGCCGTCAACGTCACGTTGGGCCTGCCGATTCTTCGGACCAGCGTGGACCACGGCACCGCGCTCTCCCTGGCGCGCACCGGGAAGGCCGACGTGGGAAGCCTGCGGGCGGCATTGACGCTGGCCGTGGACCTGGCGAGCACGAGCACCCACGATGCAAGTACGTAAGCGGTTTGGTCAGCACTTCCTGCACGACCCGGCAATCATCCGCCGCATCGTAGACGCCGTGGCCCCGGGCGACGGCGAACGTCTCGTCGAGATCGGGCCGGGGCGCGGTGCGCTGACATGGAGCTTGTTGGCGCGCGCCAAGAACATGGACGTGATCGAGATCGACCGCGATCTCGCCAAGATACTCGTTGATGATCCGCGGGCGAAGGGCCACCTGCGTGTCCACGTCGAGAACGTTCTCGACACCGATTTCGTACGCCTGCGCGGCGCCGGGCCGCCGCTCAAGATCGTCGGCAATCTCCCCTACAATATTTCGACCCCGCTGTTGTTTCAGCTGCTGAAGCAGCGCGCCGCACTTGGCGACATGTTCTTCATGCTGCAAAAGGAAGTCGTGGATCGCATGGCCGCCCCGCCCGGCGGCAAGGAATATGGACGGCTGACGGTCATGATCGCCGCCTATGCCGAGGTCGAGGCCCTGTTCGACGTCGGACCGGGCGCGTTTCGGCCGAAGCCCAAGGTGTGGTCCGCCATTGTGCGTCTGCGTCCGGCGCTCGAGCCCCGCTTCGAGATCGGGAGCGAGACCGTGCTTCGCATGCTGGTGACCGCGGCGTTTTCGCACCGGCGCAAGACCCTGCGCAACGGATTGAAAACCCTGCTGACGGGCGAGGACATCGAAGCCTGCGGCATCGACCCGCAGTTGCGGCCGGAAACCCTCGCGCCGGCGCAATTCGGTCTCCTCGCATCCCGTTACTGCCGCCTGCACCAGGATGAGCGACAAACCGGTTGAGCGGCGCCACAGTCCGTTATACTCGGGCACTGATGGCCGGATATCAAAAACTCTTGGTGCTGCTCGACCTGTCGGATGACAGCGAACAGGTCATGATCACGGCGCGGACGCAGGCGGCCTACACCAATGCTGCGATCGTGGCGCTGCATGTGGTCGAATTCGTGCCGGTGGAGCCCATGGGCGAGTCGCTGATGCCGACCGTGCAGATCGAGGAGGAACTCATCGAACGGTCGCGCGAAAAACTGAGCGGCCTGGCGATGCGGCTCGGTCTTCGCGAGGCAAAACTTCGCGTGGAAGCCGGCAACACCAAGGCGGAGATTCTGCGGGTGGCGGACGAGGAAGGCGCGGACCTGATCGTGGTCGGCAGCCGCGAACGTCACGGTCTGGCGATCCTGGTCAATTTCACCGAAGACACGATATTGCATGGGGCCCACTGCGACGTGCTGGCAGTACGCCTGAGGTAATTGACCCATGGAGACACCTGACCCCACTGCGACACCTGGACCCGCTGCGCTGAGGATCCGTGTCGAGGTTGAAACTTCGTACATCGAGGAACAATCCGATCCGCGCGACAAACGTTTCGTCTTCTCCTACACCATCACCATTCGCAACGAAGGCCAGGTGCCTGCGCGCCTGCTGACGCGCCACTGGATCATCACGGACGCCAATGGCAACGTGAAGGAAACGCGGGGCGACGGCGTCGTGGGAGAGCAGCCGTACTTGAAGCCGGGACAGGGATTCCGCTATTCCAGCGGCGCCGTGATCGAGACGCCGGTCGGCACCATGCAGGGAAGCTATCAGATGGTGGGCGATGACGGGCAGCAATTCGACGCACCCATCGCCCCATTTCGTCTGGCGATGCCCGGAGTCCTGCACTGAAGGCGGAGGGCGGCTGATGCCGCTTTACGCCATCGGCGACATCCAAGGCTGCGACGCCGAGCTCGGCGCCCTGCTCGAGACCATCAAATTTTCCCCGGATCGTGACCGCATATGCTTCGTCGGCGATCTCGTCAACCGCGGACCGGAATCTCTTCAAGCATTGAGGCGCATACGCGCCTTGGGCGACGCGGCGACGGTCACCCTTGGCAATCACGACCTGCATCTGCTCGCCGTTGCCTTCGGCGTCGCCAGGATCCGCAGCGATGACACGCTCGACGAAATTCTGGCCGCTCCAGACCGCGAAGCGCTGCTGGAGTGGCTCATCAACCAGCCGTTGCTGCACGAAGATGCGTCGCTCAACCTCTGCGTGCTGCACGCGGGCCTCCCGCCGCAATGGGACATGGCCACCGCGCGAGGATGTGCGCGGGAATTCGAGCACGCCTTGCGACAGGATCCGGAACGGGTGTTCGGACAGATGTACGGCGACGAACCCGATCGCTGGGATGCCGGCCTGACCGGCGCAAATCGACTGCGTTTCATCGCCAACTGTTTCACGCGACTGCGCTACGTCGACGCCGAGGGGCGGTTGGCGTTGCGCGCCAAGGGCTCGCCGGAGAAGGCGCACAAGAAGTCGCTCATCCCGTGGTTCGACGCCGTGAACGCTCGATGGCATGGTCCGCGCGTGGTGTTCGGTCACTGGTCGACGTTGGGATTTTTCAGCAATTCGGAAGTAACCAGCTTGGACACCGGATGCGTGTGGGGCGGCAGCCTAACGGCGCTGCGCCTCGACGAGCGCGCCGCCGCCCCCGTTCAAGTGGATTGCCGGGCTTCTAGGGAGCCCTGAGCTGGAGCTTGGGACCGTGTCAATGGCGGTGAAGTTTCGCCGCCCATATAATGGCGCAATGCGAATATCGACGCCTTTCAACCTGCGGCTGTGGATAGATCAGAACCGCCATCTACTGAAACCTCCCGTGGGCAATAAACTGCTGTTTCAAGACACTGAGCTCATCGTGATGGCCGTGGGCGGCCCGAATTCACGCAAGGACTTTCACCACGATCCGGGCGAAGAGTTTTTCTATCAGATCGAGGGCAATATGGTGCTGCGGGTGGTTCAAGACGGCCGGCCCACCGACATTCCGATTCACGAGGGCGAGGTGTTTCTGTTGCCGCCCGAAGTGCCCCACTCGCCGCAGCGTCCGGCGGGCAGCGTCGGCATCGTCGTGGAGCGCCGTCGCGCGCCGACGGAACTGGATGGCTTCTCATGGTATTGCGACAGCTGCGGCAATCGTTTGTACCTGGAACGCGTTCCCGTCGCCAACATCGAAACCGAGTTGCCGGCGATCTTTACGCGTTTCTATTCCAGCGTCGAACACCGTACCTGCGACGCATGCGGGGCGGTGATGGTGCCGCCGGCCTGAAATACCCCGAGCTCACCGCCGGGGCCGCGCTGGCGCATGACGCCCGCGATCCGTTGGCCCCGTTCGCCGCGGAATTTCACCAGCCGTTCGATCCCACCGGCCGCAAGCTGGTATACCTCTGCGGGCATTCCCTGGGATTGCAGCCCAGGTCGACGCCCGGCTACATCGAGCAGGAGTTGGCGGATTGGCGGCGCCTCGGGGTTCGAGGGCACCACGACGCGACGCGTCCTTGGATCGGTTACCACGAGCTGGCGGCGGCGCCCCTGGCCGGTCTCGTGGGCGCGGCCGCGACCGAGGTGGTGGCCATGAATTCACTGACCGTGAATCTTCACCTGATGCTGGTGAGCTTCTTCAGGCCTGACTCGCAGCGCAATCGCGTGTTGATCGAACAATCCGCCTTTCCGTCGGATCGCTATGCCATCGTGTCGCAATTGGAGTTCCATGGTCTGAACGCCGCGCAACACTTGATCGAGATCGGCCCGCGGGCCGGCGAGCGCGCCGTGAGAACCGAGGACGTCGTCGAGATCATCGAACGCGAAGGCGCGCGGCTTGCCTTGGTGTTGCTGCCGGGCGTCCAATATCTGACCGGCCAGCGCTGGAACCTGCCGCCGCTCATCGGCGCGGCGCGCGCCGTCGGCGCCGCCGTCGGCCTGGATCTCGCCCATGCGATCGGCAACACCCTGTTGAGTCTGCATGACTGGAATGCGGATTTCGCCGTCTGGTGCAGCTACAAATATCTCAACGCGGGACCGGGAGCCGTTGGCGGCTGCTTCGTACACGAGCGTCACGCGCGCGACCCGCGCCTGCCGCGCTTTGCCGGCTGGTGGGGACAGCGCAAAGCCACGCGCTTCGACATGGGACCTGATTTCTCGCCCATCGACGGCGCCGAGGGCTGGCAGATCAGCAATCCGCCCATTCTGTCCACCGCCCCGCTGCTGGCCTCGCTCGACATTTTCAGGCGCGCGGACATGCGGCGGCTGCGTGAAAAATCGATTCACCTGACGCAATTCCTGCAGCTGTTGATCGACGCACTGGTACCGGACAAGGTGGAGGTCATCACGCCCCGGAAAAGTGACGAGCGCGGCTGCCAGTTGAGCCTGCGCATCAAAAGATCGCCGGGCGAAGCCAGGCGCTGCCACGAACGGTTGAGCGCCGCGGGCGTGATCGGCGACTGGCGCGAGCCCGACATTCTTCGGCTGGCGCCCACCCCGCTCTACAACTCCTTCAGCGACGTGTTCACCGCCGTCGACACGTTGAGTGTCGCGATTCGATCCGAACCATGAAACAACAGGGCATGACCAAGGGCGCGGTGAACATCATCGGCGCCGGACCAACCGGCGCCTTGCTCGCCATCCTGCTGCAGCGACTCGGCATGACCGTCACGCTGTATGAAAGTAGGCCCGATCCGCGCGGCAATGCCGGCGAATCCGGCCGATCCATCAATCTGGCGCTGGCCGATCGCGGCATCCATGCCCTGAAATTGGCGGGCGTCCATGATGCCATCGCGGACACCTTGGTGCCGATGCGGGGACGGATGATTCATCCGTTGGACGGAACGCAGTCGCTGCATCTTTATGGCCAACGGCCGAGCGAAGTCATCTATTCCGTTTCCCGCCATGTCCTCAATCAAGCGTTGCTGGAGGTCGCCGCCCGCAACGGCGTCTGCCTCGAGTTCGAACACCGCCTCGAAGAGACGGACTTTGCCGCAGGCAGCGCGCAGGTTCGCGACCTGCGACGGAACACCCTTCTCGGCATTCCCATGGCGCCCTTGCTCGCCACCGACGGCGCAGGGTCGCTCACCCGCCGACGCATGAGCGCGTCGGGATTGATCGACGTCACCGAAGCCGATCTCGAACACGGGTACAAGGAGTTGTCGATCCCGAGCCGGGCCGGCGGCTACGCGATGGCGCGCGATGCGCTGCACATCTGGCCGCGCGGAAACTTCATGCTGATCGCCTTGCCGAACGCCGACGGCAGCTTCACCGCCACCTTGTTTCTGGCGAAGCGCGGCGCGGCCAGTTTCGAGGCACTGGATTCACCCACGGCCATTCGACAGTTTCTGTCGACGAACTTCCCGGACGCGTTCGCGCTGATGCCGGACTGCGTGCGCGAATTTCAAGCGCATCCCACGGGCTTTCTCGGCACCGTCTACGCCGACACATGGTCCGTGCGGGGCATGGCGGCGTTGGTCGGCGACGCCGCGCACGCCATCGTGCCGTTTCATGGTCAGGGCATGAACTGCTGCTTCGAGGACTGCGTTGAATTCGCGGCCTGCGTCGGGCGCAATGCCACGTGGGAGGCCGTGTTCGACGATTTCTTCATGACTCGCAAGCCCAACACCGACGCCATCGCCGACATGGCGCTCGAGAACTATCTCGAGATGCGGGAACGCGTGGCGGACCCCAAGTTCCAGCTGCAACAGACATTGGCGATGGAACTCGAAAGACGGCACCCGACCCGCTTCATT
>Ga0182014_10004607_pt1 | contig 15725 bp, 13 predicted proteins | sample 612S2DmetaG_FD_120489 | JGI IMG/M metagenome (GOLD analysis project Ga0182014, IMG submission 120489) | Permafrost microbial communities from Stordalen Mire, Sweden - 612S2D metaG | ecosystem: Environmental > Terrestrial > Soil > Wetlands > Permafrost | place: Sweden: Stordalen | collected... | reverse complement strand
GACATATCTATTTTTCCTCCTAATTTTTCATTAGCCAGTTAAATATATTTATAACGATCGTTATGTAACAAATTATTATCGCAAACATTATATATAAACTTAACTATTGTTATTTTTTCACAATATTAAAAATACGAAACAATATAGTTGATTACTAATTTTTTTTTACTTATTTCCTAAACTTTTTTATCCATTTTTTTGCATATATTATTGATTGCGAGAACTTTTGAATTGTTTTGTCCTCAATATTGTTAATTATTAGTTAGATCACTAAATTTGTTAATTTATTAATAATCCCTTTTCATCTTTCTTGGAAAATCATGGTATCCCCTTTCCAACTTGTTAAATGCGTTTCGAGTCGTAGCAATGCGTAGTTGACTATTATTCCTAACAATGACATTGTGACTATAGCAGCCCACATTTGAGGTATCTCTGTTTCCATTTGGAAATACATGATAAGGAATCCTAAACCATTGCCTGTACTAATTCCCATCATTTCTACTCCCATTAGCATTAAAAATGCGAATATGACACCTAAACGTATTCCTGTGAATATTGTGGGTAGTGCGGCTGGAATTTGTACCTGCCAAAATATCTGGAATTTTCCCAGACCTGCTGTTCTTGCTACATTAATGATATCGGGATCAACTTCCTTAACACCTCTCACAGTGTTTAAGAGTATTGGCCATTGGGCAGCCCATGCCACAGCACCTATCATTGAAATATCCGATACACCCAATAAAATTATGAATACATGGAAGAGTGTGAGTGCGTTTACGTTGCTAAACATGTTTAGTAATGGGTTTAATGCTTTTTCAAAGTTTTTGAAAAATCCTCCAAGCAAAAAGCCTAATGGAATCGCTACTAGAAGTGCTATCCCTATCGCTATAGATATTCTCGTTAGGGTGTATATTGAATTTTGCGGGAGTACACCTGAAATAGTCAAGCTCCACATTGCTGTTGCAATGGTTGAGGGAGATGGTACAAACGTCGGGTTAACTACTCCGATTGTAGGCAACAATTCCCAAAGCAGCATAAAGACTATAATAGCTATCCATTTATGTGATATTGATTTAAAAACATTGATAAAATTGAACAACACTGATTTGAATCCATTGGATGTACTAACATTTATGGGTTCATTTGCTTCAATATAATCACTTCTAGCTTTCATTTGACTTCAATTTCCTCCTTTTCAAGCAATTCCCCTTAGTCTCTTAGAACTGGGTACCTCTTATTCTTAAAAAGGTCAGAATCATCATTTATATTCAAAATATTTCACAAATATTCTTATCTTATTCTAGATGATTCCTTTTAACTTGTATTTTTAAAATCATTAAAGTATAATTTTTGATCAACTTCATATTAACGATCGTTATATGTTAGATATTTACAATTAATGAAACAAAATATTATATATAGTTTACTATTACTACAAATCCTAACTTTATTATTACAAAAATTCTTGATCATGATTCAATTAATAAATTAAGGAATAAAAAAAGAAAAATAGAGTAATGATGTTAGTCATTAGAACGATTATCTTAACTCAAATATTGTATATATAATTATCTCTTTGAATTTGTTTATTTACTGTACTATTATGATTCCATTCGGTCCCATATTACTCATACTATCCATGTCATAATAACTGTAGTTACCTGTCTGATTAAACTGGAAACTGAAACTCTGACCATTGGTTAAATTATTACTCATGAAAAGGTTGGTTTGATTACTTGTTATCATGTATTTAGTATTAGAAGTATCATTAACAATCCATGTTACAGTTGTACCTGGTTGAACCGTCAATGTTGTTGGGTTAAAAGTTCCATTTTCTACTTTAACGGTAGCTTGAAGTCCATTACTACTACTATTTGCAGAAGTCATGTTTGACATATTTGTCATGTTATTACTAACATTTTTATTTACTGTTGTTTGATATGCTAAAGCTCCTATAATTATCACAATAACGATAATAATTATTCCTATTGGAATTATTTTATTCATTATAATTTCACCTCAAAAATTTTAAATCTGTTTTATTCTTGTTTTTTTCTTTATGAGCATAAACGCTCTATTTAGCCCAATCAACTTAATAACATATACGATCATTATTTGATTGGAGGATGCGTATCACAATTTTAATAGAATTATTTAAAATGTGGCAAGTGATACATTCATTAACGATCGCTACATGTTACTTAGTTACAAATAGTGTATTCTTAAGTAATGATATATAAAGTTAACGATCGTTATGTTCTATTGAGAATTAAGTTCTATTCCAACATTCTTTACTTTATTTTTTCTCATCTGCGATAATTAGATATTAATGATTATGTTATTGGATTATTTTCACTTGTTGATGACTTTAACCATTAAAGAATCATTAATATTAGATTTATATTAATTACTGTTGCCTGTGATTTGTCTGCATTCACAAAAATTCCGTTTTTTTCAAAGTTTTATTTTAGAATTCTTACTATTTTGACTCTACCTCTTTTCGTTCCTATTCAATGAACTATTTCTACTCATCTTTTTACAAACAATTACGCATATTTTTATAACGACAAATCAGTTCATAGAAACTTACTAATATTATTTTATGGTTAAAAATCACATTAAAGTTCTTTAATTCTTTGCAGAGTATTCACTAATAATAGCATAAAATAATAATAATAATAAACGCATCTTCAATGAATAATCTTTACTTTTAGATTTTCATTTTTTTTTATGAACTATTATGTTTCCTGTCAATGTTTTATTATCTGGATGATTCATGTCATAATAAGGGTAAGTACCGGCCTGATTAAATATGTAGCTGAAACTTTTTCCATTAGTTAAAGTAGGACTCATAAAACCACTGCCTGTTATCATGGGATCAACAGTAGAATCTTTATTAATCCATGTAACATTTGTACCAGCTTTAACAGTTAAATTAACTGGATTGAAAGCACCATTTTGAATTGTTACCGTAACTTCATTTCCACCACTATTATTACTAGTAGTATTATTATTACCCATATTCATATTACTAGTTGCAGACGTTTTTGAAGACACTTCTAATAAAAAATATGCGAATATTACTCCAATTATAACAAATAATGCAATTACACTTATTGCTAAATGTTGTTTGTTTATCATACGATATCCTCCGATTTAACGATTCTTAAGTGGTAAATTTACAAAAAACATGGTATTACGTGAATTATAAATGGTAAATGATAAGCTCAATTTAACGATCGTTATATGTAAGATAATTACACTTAATGAAACAAAATACTATATATAGTTAACTATCGTTATCAAAACGATTTATAAAAAATAAAATTTAATTGATTATTTATCATACCAAAAAAAGGAAAAATAAAGGATAATATCCCTAAAATGGAGCGGCTATCTCAGATAAAGTATCTTCTATAAGGCTTATTGCACCCCTATATCCTGCGTAACCCTTATCAATTACGATTCTATCCGTTATGGGGAAAGATACGCTTAATCTCCCGGCCCCAATCTTCTCTGCCAGATTCTTATCCAGTGAACTGCCAAATATAAAATTTGGAGCCTCTTTTTCCAAAGCATCCCATAACTTTCCAGAATCAGATGAAAATATAACTTCTGGAGAAAGTGTTTTCTTAAAATTAAGTTCTTTCTTAACATATCCTCGATAATCTTCTGGAACGTCATCTGATATCAGAGCAAGTGAAGGGATCCATCCCAACTCATTTACAAGAAACTTATTAAGAGCTATAGCATAATTTGAATCTGAAATAGTTGCAAATCTCAATTGCACATCAAAATCCACAATAAAATCTGCAACTTTATCAATAGACTTGTAAGTACGCTCTTCTTCTTTAGCTGTTACCTCACTAACATCTATCCCCAATGCTTTACCAACATTTTCAAGGAATAAATTTGTCTCTGTAACTCCTATTGGTAATGGATTAATAATGTAAGGTGTTTCAAATTTTTCTTTAAGTTTTTGAGCTATTTTAACACCAGACCAAGGTGATACAACAATATTTAAAGCAGCTGCCGATAAATCCTCAATTTTTTTATCATTAAAAATTGTATTAACTTCTAAACCAACAAGATTTAATATCCGCTCAATCTCAGCAAGGTTTCCCTCCCAAAAAACATCTTGAGATGGTATTATCCCAAATATATTGACGAGCTTTTCTTCTTTCGGTTTTTCTTTAACTATTTGATCAATGAATGCATCTAATAAAATCTCATAACCAATATAGCTTGAACCTCTAAAACCTGCAGTTTCAGCATAAATTATTGATTTGTCTTCAAATTCACGTAAAATTCCGCTCACATCATCTCCAATAAGTTCTGAAGTACAACCGGTAAGTACAACATATCTATCTCCATCTATAAGCTCAATTGTATTTTCAATCTGCTCTTTTAGCCGAGATTCTCCTCCAAAAACAACCTCTTTTTCATAAGTATTAGTACTGGGAACACTTACACCACCAATCCATCCGGATCCTCTAAAACCAGCAGTAAAACTTTGTCCGTAGAATACTTGGACACCACATCCAGGTCCGGCATGAATAATAGGCACTGTATCTTTTATAGCCGTAATAGTACTTAAAGCACCACCTAATGCACATGAAAATCTTGGTGATTCTATAATTTCTTCATTCATTCTAATTCCTCTCCCTTATGATACTTGAATGGATTTTCTTTCAGCCAAGCTTCGCGATATATTGGTTTTGAATGTTCAGCAAGCCTTTTATTAAATGATGGATTGTTAATCAAATTAAGTAATCGACTTCCAAATGATATTACACCATTATAACCCGCATATAAAAGCGCTAAATTAAAAATCATAGCTGTAGGAAATCCTTGTTTTGCAGCCCAAACCGATTCACCCATATGGCCGAAATAAATGTCTGGTTGTTCTTTATTTAATATATTTGTCTGCTCAAATGGCTGTACATTTGCAACACTAGTACAAAAATCTCCGCATCTATTCTCTAAATTCGCGAAACTATCAGATATTACTTCATCATAGTGGTAAGCTGTAACTCCAATTATTTCAAGTCCAAGATCTGCTAGAAGATTAGGTATTCCTATGGCCCGTGATTGTCCTGCGCTTACAAAAACTTTTTTCCCTTGAAGTTTTTCTTTAAGTTCTTCTATTTTTGGTTCGACTCTTTCTCTCTCCTCTTTAATTACTTTTTCTACTTCATTTTTTTTTCCCAGTAATTCCCCAATTTCTCTAAGCCATAAATCTGTATTATCAAGACCTACAGGTATTATTTTTTGGGCGTAAGGTACTTGAAATCGTTCTTTTAATTCTTTTGCAAAGTATTCACTGAATGTGGGACACAAAGTTGTTGTAAGGGCCGCTTCAGATGCATATCCAATGGCATCAGTAGTGGCAAAATTTGGAATAAAATTTGCTCTAAGTCCTAATTTATTCAAAAGTCTTTCTACTTCAACTTCATCTACTCTTCCAAATGAAATTGGATTAATGATGTTTATTAAATCATCTTGTTTCTCTCTCGGTTCCTTTATAAGGTGATTTAAGACACCTTGGAATGATCCATCATATCCAGATGCCCATACTTTCGATTTAAATCCATCACAGTATACGGGAATAACGGTAGCAGACACTTCTTCTTGAATTTTTCTTATTATAGCGTCAATATCCTCTCCAATAATCCCCGATACACATGAGGAATATATAAATATTGCATTGGGATTATGTCTTTTATCTGCTTCTAATATTGCTTCCTTAAGTTTGGCTTCTCCCCCATGAATTGCTTCTGCATCAGTAAGATTTGTAGAAAACCATTTTCCAGTTGATGGTGTTTCACCCCGGGTAATTTGACCAAACCGGTTGAATATGCTAATACATGCCAGTGAACTGCTACATCCTACTGGTGCATGAATAATTATAACCGTATCTTTTATAGTGGCTAATGTTATCATAGCCAACCATTCTTGACAGAAAGTTGTCTGAGAAAATGCACGATCTTTTGTTTTCAGACATTTCTTAGATGCTAAATTCACAAGTTCACTTGCAGTTCCACCGTAAGCGATGGTAGTATCCAAACGATGTTCTCTTACAGGAACAGTGCTTTTATATACCTTTTCCTGATCGGTGCTTCCATACACCTTATCCACTCTTTTAACCATTTTGAATCACTCCCTTATTCCATATTTGTTATATACTAATATTTTACTCTCAATCAATTAGATGATTACCCATTTGAACCTAATTCCACAAATTCCTTCGTTAGTCGAATTGATTCAGGTATATAACACTTATAATTCAATATATACTTCTCAAGTCAAAAATTATAAATATCCCATACTTTTGAAAATTTAAGCTTCTATTGTTTAACTTCAAAGTACAAAAAATTAAATGTTAAATTCTCTAAACCTATCAAATTCTTTTGATTAATTCAAATTATAACAATGCTTTTTTATGAATTAAAATTAATTATCGTTTTATAATATCTCTTCATTAATTAATCGCAACTTTAAATATCTTTTTAAATGCATTTTGATTACTGGAACGTGTTTTTAATTTTGATGAAGCTAACCTCCTCAAAGCATCATCTATCAAATTATTGATCATATATGACTGTATACCATGACAATATAGTATATGCGTAGCTTTTGGTCCAATTTGACTTGCTAATACTGTATTGCAGTCTAAAATTAGGTTTATGCTTCTTTCTAATAAATTATCATGATCTTTTAAGTTACTGAATTCGATTTTATCATATGGTGGGGTATTTTTTCTTGACTCCAGAAATTTATAACTACCATCTTCTTTTATTTCATAAATTAGAAATGATAACGTCTTACCAAAATGTTCATTGATACGTTTACCGTCATTACTGGCAATTGCTACTTTAAAAGACATCAGATCACCTCATAGAATTCTTTTTTAAATTTTAGATAAAAATTTCAAATTATTATTAAGTTTACAAGATTGAAAATAACGATCGTTATTTAATTATATGATTGTGCTGATTACATACATATAAAATTAACGATCGTTACAGTTTAAATAATTATTAAGAGTATTAATATTAAATAATCATCATTCAATCCCAACATCTTAATTCTAAAAAAAATATTACTAAATAGTAAAATTATTCCTTTAATGATTTATGAAATTATTAAATAAATGCTAAAAATTTTGCTGAAATATGCTGAATTTATTCTTAATTTTTTATCATGAAAAATTATAAAAAAATTTTTTTTATTTATTACTCCTTCGCCTTACCTCATCATTATAAAGGGTATTATCCGTACATTTGTGACACCAGACAGGAGAGCTTGAATTAAAGCTTCCTAACCCACAATCTTCCCAAATGTTTACAAGTTTTGAAGTTAAATCAACATACCACTGTGCTGATGGTGGTCTCTCTCCTTCGTAAGCTGATCCCGGTCCGGGACTCCATACAAAATTTATTGGAACTACACCTTTGCCTGCAAGGTATTCTGCACCTTCCAAAAAAGACTCTTTCGGCTCGAGGCCTGTTACAAACCCAGCTACTATTTTTCCTTCGCCATGTATTTCTGCCGCTTTTTCAAGTGCATCTATCCATCTATCTCTTCCAACAGTTTTAGATTTGCCCGGGCATATTTCTTTAAATAACATGGGATTCCATATCTCCAAGTCAAAAGCAAGAAGACTGATTCCAGAATCATGAAGATCGTAAATCTCAGAATCAGAGGTGGGTGCACTGACAATAGCACATCCCGGTACTTTATTACCCCCAACATACTCTTTCACAGCATTTATAGCCTTTATACACTGTTCAGTTTCTTTTCCATTAGGAAGCCATCCACCAGTAAATACTGCGTGTTTTGCAACATCCTTAAATGCTCGTGCAGCTGTTTGACCGAGCTGTTCTGTGAATTTATAGTTTACCACGTCCTCTTTTTTATCCATCTTTGTGGGTACTATATTGCAAAATTTGCATTGAGTTTCTGTTTTAAAGTATCCGCAATAATTCATATAACATATACTGAGACAGTCTGTTCCGCGTATCTGTGCCACTTTGGACATCAATGTACCATCATCAGTTTCACTATTGTAGTACTCAGGGCGGGGAATCCATTTTATCTCGGTTATGAATTTTTCTTCATGAAAAAGGGATAGAGAATCATTGTTTGAATTTATGGTAAAAGGTGATCTACTATATTTCCGGAGTTGAACTATGGTTCCATCAGGAAGCTCAAAATCATCAGGTATTTTTTCTTTATCATGGCGTTCAAAATCCCATTCAAACAGCCAGTGAATTTGTTCTTTATATTTCTCACCCACACCATTTAAGGCGGATGTATTTATATTCACACCTTCGACTAGCAACTCTGCCTTAAGTTCAATCGCTTCAAGCTCTTTTCCTTTAAGTCGATACCAATCTACCATTATATCTCTACTCCTCGAATATTACTAATTTAACTTTTAATTCCATTTAAATGATATAAAAATTAAACATTTAGATAATGATATTAATATTGATTTAATTTTTTTTAATCATTAGCAGCTAATCCTAAATTGTTTAACGATCCGGATTGAAAATTAAGCAGAATAAAAAGATAATTGGAATAAAAGATTTAAAGTTAAAGTTTTTTATGTTGTATAAATTTAAAAGAATTTTCTTTGATTAAATCTTTATTACTTAAATCTCCTTTCTTAAAGAAATTTAAATAATCCTGATATGGACCCCAGTCCTTATCCTTATACTCATCTGTACCAAGACGTTTATCTAATTCGTTGGTAATTTCTTGTAGATTAACTATTTGTTCGGAAGAAAGTTCACCGTTATTATAAGCATAATCAAAGCATGTTAATATAAAATGGCTAAGTGTTTCTTTAAAAATCTCCGGTTCTTTCTCTTGAGTAAGTCTAATTCCTTTCAATCCAATTCCTGTCATATTATAATAACCTCCTGAATTTTATAAGTATACTTCAAGTTATTAAACATTTCATATTTTTTTGAAAAAAAAACAATTCACTAGAGAAATGCACTAAATCAATAATATAACAATAGAAATAATAGAATAATATTAAAAAAACATATTAAAATGAATTATTCTGCTGTATAACTGTATATTTATGGTCAACATTCAGTTTTTCCGTCCGGAATACACTGATAAACAAAAATAGATTGATTAGCAAATAAATTTTTAGGCTTCACGTTTTTACTTCTTTAGTTAAAATAATATTTAACCCCCATTAACTTTATAGAGCCTCGATATTTTTTTTTAAGTTTCGCCCTTCATTAATTCTATTACAATTTTTGTTATTTTTTGAAGTTCTGAAACAGAAGTGCATTCTTCACATGAATGGCAGCTGTTCATAGCTGCTGCTAATACAAGTCCATTTATACCATGTTGTTCTATGTTGTTGTTATCACTACCACCAAATGTGGAGCACAGCCTACAAGGAATGTTTAATTTTTCACATATATTTTGAAACCTTTTTACAACTGGATGGTTTAATGGTGTTTCATATGCTTCTATATGAAGTTCATGTGTAACTTCTATTTTTGCCCCATATTGTTTTGTTATTTTTGAGAATATTTTTATGACTTCATTTAATGCTATAAAAGTCTCATTATTGGAGTAACTGCGTATTTCTCCTTTGATAGCACATAAATCAGGTACAATGTTTGGAGCACGTCCTCCTTGAATAAGTCCTATGTTGCATGTAGAGTTTTCATCAATCTTGCCGGTTTTTATTTGTACAAGTGCTTTTGCAGCTATAATTATCGCATTAACATTTTTGTTGGATTTAAAATTGGAATGAGCTGACTTTCCCTTTATGATTATATCAAAAGTAAGGAGTGAAGGTGCTATATTAGCAGCTGATCCAACTGTCCCTGATAAATCAAGAGTGTATGATTCTTTTGATTTTATCATAGAATAGTCAAAAAGTTTTGATCCAAGACCATATATTTCTTCTGCAACACAAAATAATAGTTCTATAGGTCGGTGATTTATATTTTCTTCTTTTATTGTTGTAATAGCTTCTATAATTGCAGTTATTCCTGACAATGCGTCAGATCCTAAAATAGTTTCTCCATTTGATGTGATTAACCCATCATCGTGGAATATAGCTCTTTTTCCAATCGCAGGTTCCACTGTATCCATATGTGCACAGAAAAGCAAGGGTTCTAAAGATTCATCTCCTGGTAAAAATCCATATAAGTTTCCAGTATTTCCTCCAATTTTTTCACCTACTAAATCCTCATGAAGTCTGAATCCTAATTCACTAAGCTTAGAACTTAAATAATCACAAACAAGTCTTTCTGAAAGGGAAGGACTATAAATTGAAACTAAATCTGAAAATGTTTCTAGTAAACGTATTTTATTCATTAGTTAATCACCTAATATTGAAAAATATTAAATTTTTTTTAAGTAAAAATATAAATATAATAAATATTATTTAAAATTTTATTGAAATTTACAAATTAAATAGTTATGAAATATTAAAATGTAAAAGTATTTTTAGTAATTTAGACAATTTATTATATTTAATTTGGTCTTATAGAAATCATAATATAATGCGATGGAATCACATATGGCTTATAATAACATTCCACATTTTAAACGTAATCCGACAGAAAATTCTTACACAATTATGATCCCATTTTTCTAAGTAAAAAATTACCCGACCTCCCAGTATTATTTGATAATATAATTTTCACAGATTAATACTCAATAGTTTTAATAAACTGTTTTAGTAATTTAAATTACCAATATTAATTAGAGTTTTCCATATTCATAGATTAATTCTTCTATTTTCCCTCCAGAATTTAAATGTTTTATTAGTCTTTGAGCAGGATTTTCTAAGGATTTTGCTCTCTTATATAATGGTTTTAATAATTTTTCTTCTTTATTCCCTCTTTCTTTTAAACTTTCTGATGCTAAATCAAGAATTTCTATTAAAAGCTTTATAAGTTTCTTTTCATCTACAAAATCGGGAAGATAAGATTTTACAAAAATTCTTCGTAGTTCAGTTAAAGAATAAGGCTTGTTAAATAAGATATTATCCTCATCTAACATTTGATTTATTTCATCTATCTGATTAATAAGTCCAAGGTGAAAGGCGTGAACAGTCATTGTTTCATTAACTGGCTGACAACAAACACTTCTAAATTCTATTGTGCCTCTAAAAGTTAAATCTTCAAATTTAAAAAGTCTAAGATAATTAAAGTCTTCTTTCTTTGGTTTAAAGGTTATTTCATGATATTTTCCACCTTCAAAGTATTCTCCATTTATCTTCTCTCTTTTGAAAAACTCAGTTATTATAGTAGGATGGAAGTTAATGTACTTTCCTTCCTGTTCAGTACAGTATATGCTTGTACTGAGCATATATTCAAGAAGCTCATCAATACTTTGTGGTATGGGATCATACATTCCAATGTTTTTCTTAGTATATCCTTGCATACTGTTTTCCCATAGCATATCTCGACTACAAGTTAATTCCATGTTTTCTCCGTTTAAAACAGAGTTAGAAAACAGAATAGCTTTTATTGGCTCAAGTTTGGAAAATGCATTTAGTGTGGGTATTAATTCATCAAAATTAACATCTATATGAATCTGTGATGAACTAGTAAACATACCAAATTCTGGCATGTCATGAAAACACATTTCATCCTCATACCTTTTATATGTGCATAAATGATGATACAACATTCTGTATCTTCCATTTGGTATTGGAATTTTTTTATTATATTTTCTATAAGGATTAACACCAAAGCCTGTTAGAGTATGATTTTCTTTAATTAATACATCTTGAATAAATTTGTAATATTCTTCAAACTTTTCTTTTACATCGTACAAATTTTTTACTTTTCCAAATGAAATTTCGAGATTGTTATACGAACAATCATAATTAAATATATCATTCGTTATTGGATCTTCAAGGGCACATATTATACCATTTTCATCTCTGGCTTTTATTTTGAAGTTAAAATAATTTTTAAATTTTACAGTCAATTCATGAATTAATTTAAAATCTACTGCCTTTCTGTTTAAGTTGATGATAGGTAATTCAATTTCTATTCCAGCAAAAACATCTCTTTTTAGCTTTGTAGGTTCAATAAATCGTTGGTATATTAACTTTTTAATTTCCTCTTTTTTCATCTTTTCACTCACATGGGATATTTTTGATGCGTTTTCCAGCGTACTAATGGTTTGCCATGTTTTTGTAGTTGTAGTGTTATGTGTGAATATTTCAAGAAGTTTCAGGATTTGAAATCCAATAATAAACTCTAAACTAGAGTATTTTTCAAATTTTACAATCAACACTAATACCAAATAACTTACAGACCCACTAACATTTCATAATCTCTTATAAAATAAGTTAACAATAGTTATTTATTTATTTTTTAATTAATTAAATTTTGTAGTTTAAATAATTATAGCTCCTTATAATTTTATCATGAAAAAAATGATTATTTTTTTATTATTAGAGATTTGAATATGCATTCACCATCTTAAGCCTAAAAATACATTATAAAATTTGTCTTATAAGAATAATATGCTTTCTAAACCGTTAAATTCAATATTGATGCTTACATATTTATTAAACTATAAAAATGGAACATCATTTAAATTACAATAAAGAAGACTAGAATTACTATTTTGTTAAAGAAAATATTTAAAATTATTTGTTATAGAAAATTGGAACGATAATCGCTTCAAATGTGTTAAAAAAAAATTAATATAATGGTTTTATCAATTAAAATCATTTCATAGCCATGTTTTTTTAAAACAAATGTTGAATTTGTTGTTTCGAGAGTTAAAAAAGGATTATTCCAGAAAAATATAAACAAATATACACCAGAATCCACTAAAAGAACCATCATACTAAATGTATTTTTTTTAGCAGGTCTCATAATAACAATAGACCACAACTCAAATATAGCTCTACAAAAACTCTCAGAAACCTAAAAAAACTAAGACCTATAATAAATAAAAATTAGTTGTTATTTCTAATTTTTTTTTATTTTTCAGGTTTTTTTGATTATTTTTTAAAGAATAAAGGATACTATGTCGAAATAGAAATCAAAAAACACATCCCAAACTCATTAACTTAATCCTCAACGAACTTTATAAAATGAAAAGAAGTAACGTTGAAATGTAATCTCTGGATATTTAATTAAAAGCATAAATAATGAAAAAGAGAAATCTCAAATATTTTAATGTTAATATGGAAAATTAAGTCATCACTTAATTATAAGATAAAATGCACTCTTTACTATTTTAATTTTATTATCTAAATTTTTGGGTATGGGATAAATAAAGGTACTTTAGATTTATATTTGAGGTATGTTTTACCATATGTTTGAATTAATTGTTTTTCTTCCGATTTTGCTGTGATATAAAATAACACTAAAAATAGGAAGGTGCTAATAAAAATAAATGTGAATGGAAATACGAGGAACCATCCTAAAATCATTATTATCGCTCCAAAGTACATAGGATTTCTAGTGTAAGCATAAATTCCGGTAGTTACTAATCCTTCTCCCAATTTCTCATATGAATCACGAGAATATCTCAATCTAAGACCTTTAATACCATAATATATAATTATAACACCGAGAATAATTAAAATAGCCCCGATAAAAATTCCCACAGGATAAAGTAATGATAAATACCATGGTAAGTGAAGTAGTAAGACTAATCCTATAGGAACCAATAGGAATAATAATAGAAAAATCGCTACACTAAATAGGAAAGGTATAAAAGACTTTTTTCTAACTTCTTTTTTCTTTTTAACTTCCTTTCCTGTATCATCTTTATCTTTTCTTATAACAATCATTTATAGCCCAATATAAATATTCAATTTTAATTATAAATATTTTCTTTTAAATTTTTAATCTAATTCGTTTAAACATATTTTAGATTCACAGTACTCTTTTGCCCAGTTATGTATCGCATCTAAAATGGGAATGACAGCTTTACCTTTTTTAGTTAGTGAATATTCCACTTTAGAGGGAACTTCAGCATAAACTTTCCTGTTAACTAAATTATCTTTTTCTAATTCACGAAGCTGTTTAGTTAGCATTCGTTGAGATATAGTGGGTAAAATTTTATTAAATTCACCAAAACGTAATTTATCATCCTTTAAAGCCCATAATATCGGATGCTTCCATTTTCCCCCGATTTCATCGATTGCTGCTCCTACCGGACAACAGTACTCTTTTTCAGCCATTAGATCACCATGTTTATATTAGATATTTAGTATACAATAGAGCAGTATATAACTCTTTCATCCCTACTTAATTTAAATAAAATATTAAATATTTTTTATAATAGAATATATTTTCAGAAAAAATAGATTTTAATTATTATTATATTTTTTTTAAATTTATAGTGTGATCTCATAATAATAAAAGATCTAAGTATAAAATAGAGAATCATGGTTTAATAATAAAAAAGGGTATCATATGGTTGAAAAGAATAAAAAGAAGGTGGAAATCAAAGTTTCTGGTATGAGTTGTGCTTCTTGTGCTTTAAACGTTGAAAAATCCTTAAATGAACTTGAAGGTGTTGAAGAAGCCCATGTGAATATTGGAACGGAAAAAGCAACGGTAGAATATGATCCTGGAAAACTGAATCTCCCTAAACTAGAAAAAGCTGTGGAAGAAGCTGGTTTCAGTGTTGTTAATGAGAAAGTAATCCTGAAAATTGGTGGAATGTCTTGTGTTATGTGTGTGAAAGCCATAGAAGATGCACTCGGGAAATTGGATGGGATTACCAACGTTATCGTTAACCTTACCGCTGAGAAAGCATATGTCACCTATAATCCACAGATTACAAGCATAACGGACATGAAAGATGTCATTGAAGATTTAGGTTATCAATACTTGGGAGTAGAAGGTGAGGTAACAGAAGATCTTGAAGAAGAACTGAGAGTTAAAGACCTTAAAACTAAAAGGAATAGAATGATTGTGGGTTTTGGTTTTGGAATTCCACTTGAAATATTATCCTATGTTAGCATCCATCTTCCAATTCCTATTTCTCTTTTCATATTTATAGTATCCATCATTCCATTCGCCTATGTTAGTTATCCTATATTCAGTGCTGGTTTCCGCTCGCTTAGACACCGAAACCTGGATATGGATGTTATGTATTCTATGGGAATTGGTGTTGCTTACGTGGCAAGTGTCTTAGGTACTTTTAGTATTGTATTAACTCCAAATTTTTTATTTTACGGAACTGCACTTATACTCGCAGCTTTTCTAACAATGGGACGATATTTAGAGACAAGAGCTAAGGGAAGAACATCAACAGCTATAAAAAGTTTAATGAAATTACAGGCTAAAACAGCTACGTTATTACGTAATAATGAAGAGATGGAAATACCCATTGAAAATGTTCAAATAGATGATATAGTGGTGGTTAAACCTGGTGAAAAAATTCCTTTAGATGGAAATGTTGTAAGTGGTGAAAGTTATGTGGATGAATCTGCCGTCACAGGAGAACCTATTCCTGTCCTTAAAGATGCTGGAAAATCGGTTGTTGGTGGAACCATCAATCAAAATGGAGTGATAAGATTTAAAGCTATGAAAATAGGTAAGGACACTATGCTCTCCCAGATTATTAAACTTGTTGAAGAAGCTCAAGGTTCAAAACCACCAGTTCAAAGATTAGCTGATACAGCAGTGAGTTATTTCATTCCCACCATATTAACCATTGCTATTGTGTCTTTCATCTTCTGGTATTTAATCACT
>Ga0182014_10004605_pt1 | contig 15726 bp, 14 predicted proteins | sample 612S2DmetaG_FD_120489 | JGI IMG/M metagenome (GOLD analysis project Ga0182014, IMG submission 120489) | Permafrost microbial communities from Stordalen Mire, Sweden - 612S2D metaG | ecosystem: Environmental > Terrestrial > Soil > Wetlands > Permafrost | place: Sweden: Stordalen | collected... | reverse complement strand
GCGAGGCGTTCCTCGCCCTCACGCGGACTCTGCCAATTCAAACACAGATCCGAATGGAGCATTTGGCGCGTACCATGACTCCGTATACTTTCGATAACTCCGTTGAATAACCCTACGGAGTATGGTCTCCCAGGCAACGGTGCTGGATAATACTTGCGAGGAAAGCCCGACTAGAATGGAGACGTTTTACAATAAGGATGTTATCCGGTGTTAATCCAGCGGCCGGTGACAGGAAGCGTAAGGTCCTCTATGGCTGTACTTTTGCCTTGGGGGGAGTGTGAATGTCTGGCCTAGATCTGCTGCTAGTCAGCCCAGGTGGGCGCGACAAGGTCTACCAGGTGCTCGGCGGAGACGTGGCAGCCATTGAGCCGCCGTTGTGGACGCGGCTGATCGCCGGTTACCTCCTGGACCGCGGTGTCTCCCTGCAGATCCTGGATTCTGAAGCCGAGGGACTCGGCCCGGCGGGGATTGCCGCGGTCGTGGATGGGGCTCGGCCTTCGTTGGCGGCCATGGTGGTGTTTGGACACCAACCCTCGGCCTCCACGCAGTTGATGGCGGCTGCCGGAGAGTCGTGCCGGGCTATCAAGCGCGTGAACCCCGGTCAGCGGATCATCATTCTGGGAGGGCACGTCTCGGCATTGCCTGAACGCTCGCTGCGCGAGGAGGCCGTCGACTATGTATGCCAAGGCGAAGGTCCGGTCACAATTCATCATCTCCTCGAGAGACTGCGTGATGGAGGACAGGATGCAGACCTCAGCGGAGTGCCGGGCCTGGTGTGGCGAGAGCAGAACGTAATCCGCAGTAATCCCACCGCTCCGTTGATCCAGAATCTCGACCGCGATCTGCACGGAAATGTCTGGCACTTACTCCCCATGAGTAAATACCGGGCGCATAATTGGCAATGCCTGGACGACCTGAGCTCGCGCCAGCCTTACGCCTCCATTTACACGTCCCTTGGCTGTCCCTACAGATGTTCGTTCTGCTGTATCAACGCACCGTTCGGGGTGAACCGGTATCGGATGCGCAGCCCTGAGAAAGTGGTTGCGGAGATCGATTTGTTGTATCAGTGCTACGGCGTGAAAACCTTCAAGATCATCGACGAGATGTTTGTGCTGAACGAACCGCACGTCAGAGACATCTGCGAACGCTTGGCTTCGAAGCCTTACGCCTGCGAGTTGAATATCTGGGCCTACGCGCGTGTCGACACGGCAACACGCGTGCGGCTTTCGTTGCTGCGGGCAGCTGGGATCCGGTGGCTTGCACTGGGCATCGAGTCAGGCAGCGAACATGTCCGGGAGGGGTCCGAGAAGGCGCTCGGCAAGCAGGACATCGTCGACATCGTGGCGCAGATCCAGGCAGCCGGTATCAATGTGATGGGCAATTTCATTTTCGGACTTCCGGACGATGACTCAGAAACGATGCGCCAGACGCTGGATTTGGCGAAGAGGCTCAATTGCGAGTTCGCCAATTTCTACTCCGCGATGGCGTATCCAGGGTCGAGACTCTATCAGATCGCTTTAGATGAAAACTGGCCACTCCCGAAGAGCTGGACGGGATTTTCGCAGCATAGCCGGGACTGCCAGCCGGTGTCCACTCGCAAGGTATCTGCGCAGGCCGTACTTGCTTTTCGGGACGACGCTTTCCGCGAGTACTTCACGAGTCCCGGATACCTTGAAATGGTCGCCGGCAAGTTCGGATCGAGTGCGCGGCGGCATGTCGAGGAAGTAGCGCGCGTTCGTCTCCGCCGGGATCTCCTCGAACTGCATCCGGAGGCCGTCTCCTGACCAGCGTGGCGCCGTCACTTCGGGATTTGGATATCGCGGTCCTGGCTGGAGGCCTTGGGACGCGGCTGGCATCCGTCGTGAGCGGTTTACCCAAGATTCTCGCTCCAGTCGGGAACAGGCCCTTTCTGGACTATTTTCTTTTGTGGCTCGCAGCCAACGGAGCGACTCGCGTTCTGCTGTGTCTGGGACATCGCGCCGATGCGGTCCAGGAATATTTGGCCCGGAGCGGTTCCCTTCCGGTCGAGGTCTCGGTTGTGGTCGAAACCATGCCTCTCGGAACCGCAGGAGCCGTCAACTTTGCCCTGCCGCACTTGCGAAGCGATCCGGTCCTGATCCTTAACGGAGACTCCTATGTCGACGCCGCGTTAGGCGATTTCCTGAGAGAGCACCTGCGCTCAGGGGCGCTTGCGTCCATCCTCTGCGCGCAGGTCCCGGATTCGGGCCGGTACGGCCGGGTAGAGATCGATTCCCACCAACATATCGCCCAATTCCGCGAGAAAGACGGCCGCGCGGCGGGGGCCGGATGGATCAGCGCGGGTGTGTATGCGATCAGTCAGCGCCTCCTGAGCCAGATCGCGGCGTTCCCGACAGGCTCTTTGGAGCGCGACGTATTGGAAGTGTTACCCGCGGGTACGATCCACGCATTCAGAACGACCGGCCAATTTCTTGACATCGGCACGCCGGAGGCACTGGCCAGTGCAGCCGAGCTATTTTCGCGGCGCTTCGTGAACTGCGCAGAAAGGCGCTTATGATCCTCAGTCGCACACCGTATCGGATCTCTTTGTTCGGGGGAGGGACTGATTATCCGGCCTGGTATCGCCGCTACGGCGGAGCGGTCATTGGAACAACCATCAATAAGTACTGTTATATCAGCATACGCACCCTGCCTCCGTTCTTTGAACATCGTCACCGCATTGTCTATTCCCGAATCGAGCTTCCCCAGAGCCTGGCGGAGATCCAGCACCCGTCTGTGCGCGCCGTCCTCCAGGAACAGCAGATCGAGACCGGCGTGGAGATACAGCATCACGGAGACCTGCCGGCCCGTTCCGGAATGGGATCGAGTTCCTCGTTCACGGTAGGGCTGCTGAACGCGGTGCGAGCCTATAAGGGACAGATGTCGTCGCCGGAGTGCCTGGCCAAGGAGGCCATCCGAGTAGAGCAGGACGTCATCAAAGAGAGAGTAGGTTCGCAGGATCAGGTTTGGGCGGCCTACGGGGGCACGAACCGGATCGATTTTCGTTCTGACGGCAGCTTTGATGTAACACCACTCCTCCTCTCGGCGGAGCGGCGGCGGGAGTTGGAGACACACTTTCTCCTCGTGTTCACAGGTCTCTCCCGAACCGCCGCACTAATCGCCGAGAAACAGATTGCGAACATGGGCAACTGCGAGGGGCAATTAAGAGCACTTCGGGCAATGGTGGACGAGGCGGCTCTTCTTTTGCCGGATCCGGCCCGGCCGTTCAAGGAACTGGGCACCATGTTGCGCGAGGCCTGGGCGATCAAGAAGGAACTGGCCGGACCCGTTTCGAACCCCGCCATCGACGGGATTTATTCGGCTGCTCTCGAAGCTGGCGCTCTCGGAGGAAAACTGCTGGGCGCGGGCGGCGGGGGATTCATGCTCCTGCTGGCGGATCCGCGTGATCATGCCAAGATCCGCGAACGGCTGCGTTCTCCCATCGAAGTCTCCTTCCGAATCGCCAGTCCGGGAAGCAAGATCGTCGTCTACGATCCGGACGAGGGACGGGAGGACTAAGTCGCATGCATCCCGGTTCGGAAACTGTACGACCAGGGCAAGCGAATCCGCAGACACCATATGATACAGTAAGCCTGCGGTTGCCGGTGATCGGTGATGTTGATTGATGACTCCATTGGAACGCCAGTTCCTCTCGCAACCGAACCACTAGTGGACCGTGGGCCGCGGATCCGCCATTTTGGCGCAAGACGGTGGCCGGTCTGGGTTGCACTGCTGGCAATCGTGGCGGCCGTGTGGTATCTGTACCATTCGGGATTCCTCACTCCGGAAGGCATCACACGTTACGTGGAGAGCCATCGCGCGTCCGCCATTCCAACTTTCGTTCTGGGATATGCCGTGTGCGTGCTGAGCGGGGTCCCGACTCTTCCCTTGAATCTGGCCGCCGGACTTTTCTGGGGAGCGCTCCTCGGTGGCGTCGTATCGGCTTTTGGGGCGGGTTCGGGCGCGGTGGCCGCCTTCTTTGTGGCCCGCTATCTGGCGGGACAGCCTCTGGCGAGGAGTTCCGAAAGCCGGGTCCTGGCCTGGTTACAGAGGGAGCTCGCCTCGAGAGGCTGGCGCCTGATTGCCGTTCTTCGCCTGACTTCCATGATCCCTACCGGGCCGCTCAACTATTTGCTGGGACTCACTTCAATTCGCGCCGGCACCTACGTCTGGTCCACGATTGTGTTCTTGTTGCCCCCGAGCGTCGCTGTCGCGGCAGCCGGAAGCGGGATGCGGCCGTTTCTTTTTTCCAGCCGCAGCGGCGCAACTCTGCGGGCACTGTTAGGCCTTTGTCTTGCGGTCGCGATTCTGGTCGCGATTCGATACATCGCACGCTTTTTTCGCCGGAGGCCAGGGAGTTCATTGTGAAGACGACGATACTGGCGCTGACGCTGAACGAGTTGGATGGGGTGAAGGTCATTCTGCCCGCCATCGACCCGGCGTGGTACACGCAATTGATCGTAGTGGACGGCGGTTCCACCGACGGGACGATCGAGTGGTGCCGGGATCACGGTTACCAAGTGTACGTTCAGAAACGGCGCGGGATCCGATTCGCGTACCTAGAGGTGCTGCCCTTAATCGAAGGCGATATCGTGTTGACTCTAAGCCCGGACGGCAACTGTCCCGTGGACGCGATCCCGAAAATACTCGATAAGATGGCCGAAGGTTACGACCTCGTCATTGGCTCGCGGTATCTCGGAGAAGTCCGCAGCGAAGACGATGACGTAGTCACTGGTTTTGGAAATTGGCTGTTCACCCACACGGTCAATTGGCTGCACGGTGCGAATTACACCGATGCCATGGTGATCTATCGGGCATTCCGCAGGGACTTGATCTACACCTTGGACCTGCAAAAAGACGAATCCTACGCTCTCCCCGAACGGCTCTTCCACACGATTATCAGCTGGGAGCCGTTGATGGCCGTGCGCGCGGCAAAACGAAAGATGCGCATCGGCGAAGTCGGCGTTGGAGAACCTCCACGCATCGGAGGGCAACGTAAGCTGCAGATCTTTCGCTGGGGGGCGGCATACTATTTCCAGTTCTGGCGGGAGAAGTGGTATTGGCGATGACAGATTACCGGATGGTTGGACTGTTCAGCCGCACGGCCCTAACTGGTCGCGCCCCAACGGCGCAATACCGGACGTTCGCAAGCCTTGCGCGTACGGCCCGGCACACGGAGCCGGAGAGCGTGCGAGGAGTTTTCTGAATGCCTGCCTATCCCGCGCCCGACCTCGTCAGGCTCTACCGCGCGCTGCGCCTGATCCGCAGGTCAGAGGAGGAGATCGCTCGCATCTACCCCACCGACAAGATCAAGAGCCCGGTCCATCTGTCCATAGGGCAGGAGGCCGTCTCGGTCGGCGTCTGCGACGCTTTGCGCGCTGACGACTTTGTCTCTCCGACCTATCGCTGCCATGCGGCATATCTGGCCAAGGGTGGCGATCTCAAGGCAATGTTTGCGGAGCTGTACGGAAAGGCGAGCGGATGTGCGCGCGGCCGTGGCGGCTCCATGCATATGATCGGCTTGGACCACAATATAATCGGCGCTTCGGCGGTGGTCGGCACCACCGTTCCGGTGGCCCTCGGCTACGCACTCGCCTTGAAGCGGGAAGGAAAGGGCCGCGTCGTCGCGCTGTTCCTTGGCGACGGAGCCACCGAGGAAGGCGTCTTCTACGAGAGCCTGAATTTCGCCTCGTTGCACCGGCTGCCGGCGCTGTTTGTCTGCGAGAACAACTTCTACGCGATCCACGCGCCGCTTGCGAAGCGGTGGGCGACGGCGCGCCTTTGCGAGAGGGTCGCGACGTTTGGGATTCCGGCCCACATGATACCCCAGTCGGATGTGCTGGAGATTCGCAGTAAGGCCGCGGAATGCCTCGAAGCGATCCGGGCCGGAGCCGGGCCCGCGTTCCTCGAATGCCACACGTACCGCTGGCGCGAACACGTTGGTCCTGGAGAAGACTACGACTTCGGCTACCGGAACCGCGACGAGCTCCGCCCATGGCAGGACAAGGATGCGGTGTCGACGCTCGGCGCATCCCTGGACCCCGGCGAACGTGCCCGGGTCGATGCGGCAGTCGAAGCGGAGATCGCCGCCGCCATCGAAGCGGCGGAGCAGGCGGAGTGGCCGGATACCAGGGAGCTTCATAACTATGTCTATGCCGACTGACGGAGGCCGCCTGCTGCGTTATGTGGATGCCCTGAGGGAAGGAATCGCTCAGGAGATGGAGCGTGATCCTCGCGTCTTCCTTTTTGGCCTCGACGTGGACGACCACAAGGGAATTCAGGGTTCGACGCTGGGGCTCCTGGACCAGTTCGGACCTGAGAGAGTCTTCGGCACTCCAATGTCCGAGGATGCGATGACAGGCGTCGCCATCGGAGCTGCTATGGCCGGGCTGCGACCTATCCATGTGCACATCCGCATGGATTTCCTGTTGTTGTGCATGAATCAACTCATCAACATCGCGGCCAAGGCACATTCCATGTACGGCGGCGCGGTGCGCGTGCCACTGGTGGTGCGCAGCATGATCGGGAAATCCTGGGGGCAGGGTGCGCAACATAGCCAGGCCCTGTACTCGATGTTCATGCACGTGCCCGGACTCAAGGTGGTGGCGCCCTCCAACGCCAACGACGCCAAGGGTTGCATGATTGCCGCGATACGGGACGATAACCCCGTGATTTTTGTGGAGCACCGGTTGCTGTATCCCACCCAGGCCGTCGTGCCGGAGTCTTCCTACACGGTGGAGTTCGGCCGGGCCCGCGTCTGTGCGCGCGGCAAGGATATCACGCTTGTCGGGGTGTCGAACATGGTGGTCGAGTGTCTGCGCGCCCGTGAGTTGCTCCTCGACGCTGGAATTGAGGCTGAGGTCATCGATCCCATCAGCCTGGCCCCACTCGACTCTACAACCGTGTTGGAATCCGCTCTTCGCACCCGGAGGCTTCTGGTCGCGGATAATACCTGGACGAACTGCGGAGCCAGCGCGGAGATCCTTGCACGTGTGGCGGAATCCGGCGGAGTGGAGGCCGGAGTGCGCATGGCACGCATTGGCTTTGCTGCCACCACCTGCCCACCGAGTCCGCCGCTCGAAAACGAATTCTATCCGAATCCGGCCAAGATTGCCTCCGCGGCGTACGCGTTGGTTCGCGGAAATAACGACGACTGGGCGCCGGACCCGGAGCGCGCCGCGCTGAGCTATCAGTTGCAGTTTCGAGGACCCTTCTGAGATGACAGGCTCATGTTCTACGAATTAACAGCCTCCACGTGGGGCAAGGAAGAAACCGGAGCGATTGAGCGCGTCATACGCAGCGACCGCTTCACGATGGCCGATGAGGTGGCCGCTTTCGAGCGGGAGTTCGCGGATTACTTCGGAATGCGGTACGGCGTGATGGCGAACTCGGGCTCCTCAGCCAATTTGATCGCCACCGCAGCTCTGTTCTACAAACGCGAGAACCCGCTGCAGCGCGGTGATGAGGCCATCGTCCCATCCATCGCCTGGAGCACCACTTACAGCCCACTCCAGCAGTACGGCCTGCGGCTGCGGTTTGTCGATGTTGAGCTGGAGACCCTCAACATGGACACCTCGCGCCTGGAGGAGGCCTTGACACCCCGTACGCGCCTGCTCGTTGGGGTAAGCGTGCTGGGAAACCCCGCTGCGCTCGATGTGATGCGCGCTTTCGCGCACCAGCACGCCTTGTACTTCCTCGAAGATAATTGCGAGTCCATGGACGCCGAGCTGGGCGGACAGAAGACCGGCACTTTTGGCGATCTGAGCACGTTCAGCTTCTTTTTTTCGCACCACATCTCGTCCATGGAAGGCGGCATCGTTCTCACCAATGACGAAGAGCTCTATCACTTACTACGGTCCTTGCGCGCGCACGGCTGGACGCGAGATCTGCCGCCGGGTTCGCCCCTGTTCGAACGGCACGGTAACGAGCACTTCGAGGCCTACCGCTTCGTCCTGCCTGGCTACAACGTCCGACCGCTCGAGATGGTCGGCGCGGTAAGCCGTGAGCAACTCAAGAAGCTTCCGGCGATGACGCAGCAGCGCCGCAGGAACCTGGCGCTCTTCCAGCGCCTCTTTGAAGGCGATAGCCGGTTCATCACGCAGCGGGAAAACGGAAAGAGCTCCAGCTTCTCATTCACATTGGTTCTCAACCCTGAGGCCGGCTTGGACCGGGATGGCGTGTTCTCTTCACTGCGAGATGCCGGAATCGGATTTCGCATGATTACCGGCGGCTGCCTACCCTGCCACGACACCATCCAGTACTATGACTACGACACGGTTGGACCGCTGACCAACGCTCGGCTGGCGCATAACCAAGGCTTCTTTGTTGGCAACTACCCGTCCGACCTCACCGGCGCGATTACGAGGTTACGGGAGGTTCTGAACCGGGTAGGCCGATGAGTTCCGGAGGCACTCAGAAGAACGCTGTGGCAGGCGCAACCTAGGTCACATAAGGTACCGTTAGTGGCCCTGCTCCACGTATGGCAGCATATAATGATCGGGAAAACCGGCCACGAACGTCCACACTGTTCCATCGGACCAGAGAATACTACTGTAGTCCGGAGCCACGCGACCACTGTTCTTCCAGACAGGGACACTCAGCGTGCGGCCGCGGACTTCCAGATCTGCCGTGGCTCCGAACTCGTCCACTAGAAACAGCCTTCCGTGATTCTCGCCGATGAAACATGTCTCGCCCCGAACCTTCCAGAATCCAACTAACTTCGGGCCCAAAACCGACCCGCTCTTAATTACATCAAGCTCCACAGCGCTATCCTGAGCGCGTTTCTCGCGGAACTGAAGACCACTGACCACAATCACGCCCGGGAGAAGAAGAAGCGATAGGACAAGAAAGCCTTTATGTGACATGCCTCCTCCATTGGTCGCTCACAACGGGATACCGGGGTCACCCCAAGGTGGCGGGCCAAATAGACTCGGCAAGGGACCGAACCACGCGAGCCCCAGCAGGAGCAGGCCAAACAGCCATGCGGCGCGCCTCGCTCCAATACCGGTTGCGTAGCCGACACAAACCAAGGCTATAGCGTGCATCCACAGGCCTGCGGCGGTCCAGTCCACCACTTGACCGAAGACCGCAACGCCTGCGAGGTCCATAACAAGACCGATAATCGCAACCCAACGAACAAACTGAACGTAGCGGGCTTTCTTCGTCAGCACGCCCACCGCGGCCGCGACGCCAGTGGTGAGCGTCAACCAGACGACGTGATTCGCCAGATAAGCGCCCGGGCATCCGCCGTGGGGTGCGAACACCGCGAAAAAACGCCAAAGCCCCCCCCGAACCGGGTCAGCCGCAAGAACGCACACTACATAGTACATCGAGCCAAATGCCACTAATCCGCGCTTCACCCAACTCGGGCACTTAGAAATCAAGAAAACTGCATCGGCCGCAGGGCTCGGGCTGAGCGCCGCTGAATGTCCGAGATCTGTGACGAGAAGATAAACGACCGCACAAGTGGCGGCGATTCCTAACGAGAGCATCAACCAGACTAGAAACGAGAGTGAAAACTCGCCGAACTTCCAGACCACTTCCGAAGGCCCCGGAGGCACAATCACCGACTTGTATCCGAGGTTTGTACATATCGTCGGCGTCTCCACCGAGTTCACCCAAGCGCGCCAGCGCGGATCGTACCCGTCTGCATAATACAACACAGCGGGGGACGAACTCGGGTTGCACAGGTGGATGTGAATCCTGTCAAATGTAAAACTGCGGACGGATATCTCCGCTGACGGCGCGCGATCATCCTCAGGGCCAAGCGTGGTCAACTGGCCCAACGCAACCTTGACCACCGAAGGACTAGTGATGTTGACGTTCCCCGCAAACAACATTCCTCCATTTCCGTCCTTCGTGCGCAAGGCGGCACCGACATCGTCTTGCAGCGGCAACGAATATATGCGCGAGAATAGCTGCAGTTTCGGGAAGTCCATGCCGGCCAGTGTGCGATAGCCTGCGGCTTCCGGAATCGGGTGACCGAGTCGGCCGCTGCCCAGTCGATCCGGCCGGTGCTTAATCCATATGTCGTGAAAGGCACCCACACCCTTCAGCCACTCTTCTGTCCGAAAAAGACTGGCAACGCGGTCTACGTAAACAAACGAGTCTATACTGCCATACAGACTGCCAAACGGACCTCGGGCGGGCCCCATTTCCTGGCCCGTCTTCGGTGGAGAGCTTCCAAACAAATATGGTGACAGTGCGGCGGCCCTCTGGGAGTGCCCGTAGTCGAGTTGCCGGTGCATGGGAAATGCGTAATTGAAACTCTTAAACAACTCAACGACCTCTGGTGAGACCTGCGGAGTTCGAAGGTACTCCCTTTCTACCTTTACTGAACCTACATCAACAACGTGCAGGCCCAAGAGCATCACTGCGCACAAGTAGGCGCTATGAATTGCCTGTCTGTATATCAGGACTAGGAGGACGATGGCGCCTATTACAAAACCTGCATAACCGATTACTGTGTGTACCGGAGCCTCAGCTCCGGGCACCAACAGCAATATCAAAGTTGCTGCCGCGATGAGGAACGGTCGCCTGTCAGCGCCGGGCTTCAATAGAGACTGCCATGCGCGGTCAACTCCAAACCCTGCATAGAAAATCAAGAACATCTTGACTATGGGTGCGACCAGGCCGATGTGACGAAACATCCGGCCCAAAGGAAATGCGTAATAGAACGCGGCTGTTACCAGCGTAGCGGCGCTGAACATCGCGAGTACGAGCGCGGTCAATCCAAATGCCGCCGCACGGCGCGAACGGACGCAAAAAAGCGCGACGGCGGCGAACGGAACGACTAGTAGACCCGCGTACAGTGTGATGTCTAAGCTATCCACGAATCGGCCGAGGAGGTCCCAGTACTTCCAAAAGGTGTTAAGGCCGCCGTACGTCAAAAAAGAATTCAGCGAGGCGACACTTCCGTCACTGCCGCGGCCGGGGTGATCAATGGCCATCGTGGCTGTACTCAGCGGATAAATCAGAAGTGTTCCGGCCATGAAAGCTGCTGGTAGCAATAACAAGGGCAGCTGCCGGCGGCTTCCCGACCACCAGTTCATGAGCACACCCCTGCAATGTGCTGCACCGAAGGCGAAATAGATGCTGCAAAAGAGACACAAGATGAAGGCTGTGTAGGGCACGAAATATGGTAGGTTCCCGATTACTGTGGCCGCGGACAGCAAGGCCGCGGCTAATAGATAGCGGGGCAGCCCTGTTTCGAGTGCCTTTAGAGCGGCATACAGTATCAGGGGAATCAAATAGTAGGCGTGGAGGTCGAACCATACCTGTGTGGAGGAGATGGCCGTGTAAGTAATCGCCGCCGATACGAACAACACAGCCGCAATTGATTGATAGCATCGACGGCCGAGTAGTATACATCCGCCGAGCAGGGCAGCCTCATCGAATATCAACCCCGCGTGGTATAGCCACAGGAAGTTGATGCGTTTGAGGACGGAAGCAAGCGGATAAATACAAGAAGTTAACAGTCCTTGCGACAAGACAATCCAGATGCCGGATGGCACACCGTGAGCCATGAATGGATACCACAGCGGCGGTCTGCCACTCCGGACCGCCTCGTTGAAACTGATGTACTGAAGTTGAAGATATTGAAAAGCATCGTGCCTAACCGGCACCCGGCTGTTTTCCAGCAGTGCAAGCCGCAGAATGACTAGAGGTGCAAAGAGTCCAAGGAACACGAATACGGCCGGCCTCTGCAATACAACAGATCTGCCCAAGCGAACAAACCGCTGGCAGACACTAACTGCCTGGGTTGCTGTCCACCGATGACTCGGAGTGGTTTTCACGAGGACCCCTTGTGGCTTCAGACGCCGTTCGTTTTCACGCTGTTCGGCATCCCGTTGGCGAGCCGAAACTCACTCGACCCCGAAGCCGCTGGACGGTCGAACGCGGCGGCTTCGCCGGGCTCATATCTGATGATCCTCGAACTGAAGGCTGCGTGCAACTCTCGCCCGTGCGAGAGCGTGCGCTATCATGGATCGTTTAGGGCTGCGTTACTATCAATCCGGTCATTGGACCGGACTGCAGATCGGTAGGCTAGGAGTTGAACGCACATCGTGAGCCAACAGACTTATTCCGTTCTCGTGACCGGTGGGGCCGGATACCTCGGCTCGATCCTGGTTCCAGCCCTGATCGCCGAAGGGTATCGCGTGACCGTTCTGGACAACTTCCTTTTCGGCCAGGCGCCACTCAACCAACTCTGCGCCGATCCAAAGTTCGACGTACACCACGGAGACGCTCGAGAAGAAGGCGTGCTGAAGCCGTTGCTCAAGAGCGCCGACTTTGTCATTCCCCTGGCGGCTCTGGTGGGCGCGCGGCTCTGCGACTTGGACAGGACTGGAGCGCAGACCGTTAATCGGGATGCGATTCTAACTCTGCTGCGGCTGGCCGGCAAGAATCAGGGGATCCTGATGCCAGTCACGAACAGTGGGTATGGGATCGGCGAAAAAGGGAAGTTTTGTACCGAGGAATCTCCCCTGCGCCCCATCTCCCTGTATGGACGCACCAAGGTGGAAGCCGAGCGCGCCATACTGGACCGTGGCAACGGGATCACTTTCCGCCTGGCCACCGTTTTCGGGATGTCGCCCCGCATGCGGATCGACCTCCTGGTCAATGACTTCGTCTATCGTGCCGTGACCGACCGCGCGGTGGTTCTCTTCGAGCCTCACTTCAAGCGGAACTTCATCCATGTGCGGGACGTAGCCCGGGTATTTATCCATGGCATTCGCAATTTCGAAAGCCTGAAAGACCAGCCCTACAACGTCGGCCTGTCTGACGCGAATCTCTCGAAGCTGGAGTTGTGCCAGAAGATCAAAGAGCACATTCCGGCTTTCGTGTTCCTCGATGCGCCGCTCGGCGAAGACCCGGACAAGCGGGACTATATCGTCTCCAATGAGAAGATCGAGAGGTCGGGCTTCCAGCCCAGCTACTCCCTCGATGATGGCATCCGCGAACTCATCAAGGGTTATCGCATGTTACGCAACAGCCGCTACAGCAACGTCTGAGAAGAACGGAGGCTTTGCCAAGCCCTTACGGAGCCGTAACCAAAAACAGCAACTCGTGTCCGCGCTTGGCCTGTAAGCTGACCGTGTAATGCCGTGCCAGCAACGCATCCAGACTCGAGTTCGCGCTGTTGCCGACGTAGTACAGCAGAAAGCTCCGATTCGCGGTTAGGAAGCCGTCCAGGCCGACGATTGCGTCCGGCGCCATGGGCCTGATCTTAAGGAGAATGATCTCGTTGGTCGTATCGGTGGTCTTGCGGGCAAATGGCAAATCGGTGACGTAAAACAACCTCCTCTTCAGGAAGGGCGGAGCATAGCGCCAAAGCGGCGGGAAAATCAGTCCCTCTGATATCACGATGGGCAGTCGACCCCTATTCTGTTCGAGCAGCAGTGGATGGTCGTCGTAGGCGCGCGCATTGCCGGCAAATCCCAAACTCAGAGCCGAGATGTAGAACTGAGCGGACAGCACCCCCAGCACCGCCAGTGCAATAGCCGGCCGCTTACGAAGCGCGAAGTGCACGAGGAAACCTGCCAACATTGCCAGCCCCATGGCTCCCGGCAGCACGTACCGCAGCACGTAGGTTTGAGTGACCAGGACGGCGACCAGAAAAACCAGAATCGGGAATGTGGCCAGACCAGCGGCCAGCGCCAATTCGGCAAACGGGATGGACCGGCGATATGCGTCCTCTTGTCCGTCCGGGTCGCTTCGCCTCCAAGTCAGAAAGAGAACGAGAATCAGACTGATCAGCAGTGCCGGAATCAGGGGAAAAAGAAGCCAGGAATAGTCCTGGAAAAGCGCCCCCATTGTCGGCTGAGCGAAGTAGTCCGCGTGCAGAGCGTTGCCGGCAACGTTGCCACGCACATTCCGCACTATCGGCATCCAGAAGATCAGCGGCACCATTCCCGCGCACATGGCGAGCCCCGGCGCCCACTCGATGCGCCGCCTTCCAAGCCACCGCGTTGCTTCGGCTGACGCCAGCGGCACAATCAGCAGGGCAGCGTAGAAGTGCGTAGAAACCAGTCCGGCAACGCTCAAAGCAAGGACGCCCGGCCAGAGCAGGGACCGCGAACTCCCGGCACAGCGTTGCCAGGAAAGCAGCGCCAGGCCTGCAAAACCCAAGACCACCGCATAGGGGCGGGCTTCATAGGCCCAGGGAAGGGCTCCGGATTGCGCGAAACACACCAACGCAATACTCGCCGCCACGGTGGAGGTGTGACGGCGCACAAAGGCGAAAAGACAAAGACCAGCGACCCAAAAACCCAGGATTGCGGGCAGACGCGCGACCAGTTCGGTCTCGCCGAGACCACGGAGCAGCAGCCTGCTCAGCAGGTAGTACAGCGGCGGATTGCCATCCACGGTCCGCAGCAGTGCGGACCAGATGTCCTGGACCCGGGGCAGCGTGCTCACGTACAGAGCGACAAGTTCGTCCAGCCAAAAGTCTCGGCGGAGTGCTGCCCCGACCGCAGCCAACGCATAGAACACGGTAAACCACACGAGCGCGAACCACGGATGCGTTTCGACCTGGGCCGCGAATCTCGTTGCGTGGCCGGCAATCGAAGCAGCGGTCCGCTGAACACGGCCGTCTGCGGGCACCACGGTCTGGCCTTGGTGGCTGATTCCCAATCTTTCCTCCGCGAAACCAGAAGAAGCAATTATATGCGAAGTTGTGATGATCCGAGCGGTGCTTATTTAGTTCCGCATAACGTAGTGTCAATCTAAGCGCAGCGAAGACTGGTCCCAGAAAGCTGTGGCCAGCGCGGGCGGCGGCGCATTCGGCCAGACGTGTTTCGGGCGTCCTCGCTGAGGTGCCAACAGTCTTTGGGGCAGCCATTGGCCAATTCGTGTTGCTTCCAGTAGCTCCAGATGTACTCGATTGGATTGAGTTCTGGCGCGCAGTCTGGCAAATACTCCAAGCGGAGACCTGCTGGTGCCCGGTAGACCCAGCTCATGCAGCGAGGTCACTATGGAGGCCCGTCCGCAAGGCGGCAAGAGTTAAAACAATTTCTACACCCTTTAGGAACTGGCGATGCTGGGCATAGCTAACCACTCCAAGGTGCCGCTGCGGCTGATGACCTTTCCGGCTTCGTTAGTGCTGCCATTTTCGGCCTGGTGGCGTTCGGATACCTGGTTTATAGGCTGCTGTACTGGAACCGCTTTTCAGTGGGCATCGCCCCCTTGGTGATCGGCATCTTCTATTTCAGCTTGGTGCAATTGATCTCGCTTGGAATTCTAGGTGAGTACGTCGGCTCCATTTATACCCAGGTACAGAAACGGCCGCTGGTGGTGGATCGCGAGCGGATCAACTTCGAACACACACCGGGGCTGCCCAAAACCGAATGAACACTGACTCACCGGCCAAAGACAAACACGCGCAAGTGATCGCCGGAGATCAGCGGCTCTTGCGGCCCCACCCAGCTCCCGGGAATGCTCCAGACGGGGTCCGTGTCCTTGACGACCAAGGCGGAAATTCTTAGCGCGCGGCAGGCGCGGTCGACCTCATCCGCGTGGCCGTTCCCTGAAACAGCGGCGCGATCATTCCCATAACGGCCGCGCATTCGCGCGGATCCCCACCCAGCGGCGAAAGCCGATAAGATCCGCCGTCCAGCCCACCGCATAGCCAGGCACCAACGCGAACAGACCGAATAGCACGAACGCCCACAAACTGGACCAGAGATCGAGCAGAAAGAAGTTCCGGAG
>Ga0182014_10004604_pt1 | contig 15726 bp, 20 predicted proteins | sample 612S2DmetaG_FD_120489 | JGI IMG/M metagenome (GOLD analysis project Ga0182014, IMG submission 120489) | Permafrost microbial communities from Stordalen Mire, Sweden - 612S2D metaG | ecosystem: Environmental > Terrestrial > Soil > Wetlands > Permafrost | place: Sweden: Stordalen | collected... | reverse complement strand
GTTTAACCTCGGCCTTGGATCAAGGGTACATTATATAATTAGAGAATATATTGAATATTATGAAAACTATTGACTTTGCTATAGTATTTTGCCTGCATACTTCTTAGATTTCTACAATAGTATTCCAACCATTTGGCTAACAATAGAGAAGTTTAATGAAGTCAAATAGTATAAATTTTAAGAACAAATAATTACGATTATGGGCTATTGTTTTCACAAAATCCCGGTAAAGTTCATCCACCCATCTCCCATAATATGTCTATTTTTTTTCATCGTGGGTTGTAATTGTATAAAACTTTTACTGGTCTATTCTGGAATTTACTAATCCTAATGATCATTGTTCATTTAATAGTCGGGGTTTTCCCCGTTTTGTCATAATACGTGTTGCTTTTACAGATTCCCAATATGCTAAATTTTTTATTGCACACATCACTTTTTCAATTGCAGCATCATCTTTTTCAGTCCATTCCTTGTTTGCATTTTCATAAATGAACTTGAAATATCCTTTTAAAAAATCAGCAGCGATTAAATATTCCTTCTTTGCTTTTTCTAATTCTAATTCATATTCTTGATCTCCACTTAAATCCATAATCAAATTCCCCCTATATATGTTGAAGAGCAGGATTAATTATTTTCATTTTTCGTACTAACTAATAAACATCATATCAGTTTTACAATTCCTAGCCATATTAACTAGAACTTCCGATACCTTTCTACGAACATCATCATCTTCGTCTTTTAAAGTTTGTTTTAAAGGTTTTAAAGCCCTTTCATCCCCTATTTCACCAAGTGCCTCTGCTGCTCTAAATCGAAGATCCAACTCCCCATACTTTAAAGTCTGAATAAGAGGGGCCACTGCAAGTTTTCCTATTTTAGAAACTTCAATCCATTTTGTTTTAGCAATTAAATAGTATGCATTTTCTTGTCCACCTTTAAATTTCCAACCTATCTTATCAAGAGCCCCCGCTGCTTCTAATCTGATATAACTATCTTTATCCTTTAAAGCATTTATAAGGGGTTTTATTGCCCTTTCATCCCCTATTTTACCAAGAGAATCTGCTGCTCCATATCTAAGATATCTATCTTCATCTTTTAATGCATGAATAAGAGGTATCACTGCAGGTTCTCCTATCCTACAAAGTAATTCTGCTGCCCTCTTTCGAAAAATATCTCCGTTTTTGTCGGTTAAAGCTTGGATAAGAGGATCTATCGCCATTTGATATTCCATCTTTATAAGGGCGTCTGCTACTTTCTCCCTTACATGAGAATTATTACTTTTTAATTCTTGTACTAAAAAATCAGAACTATTTCTATCAACATTAATAATAACATCCATAAATAATTCTATTAAGTATTTATCACTTTGGCTATGGCAAAACTTGAAATATAAATCGTGTATTATATCAGTAGCTGTTTCATCTCCAATCTTACCGAGTGCTTTTATCGTTGAAGTTAATATTTCACGATCATATGTTGCACATTTTTTTATATCTTTTAAAATGTGTATTAAGTGTTCAACTGAATTTTTATCTCCTATCTCCCCCATGATATTAATATAACATATCTGAGTATCCCTATTTTGATTATTATACTTAAACATTAAATTCCTTGATGCAGGTTCCCCAATTTTAATAAGAGCGAATTTTGCTCCTTCCTCAAGTTTTTCATCTTTTACAGCCGTTATAAGAGTATCTACTGCAGGGTCTCCAATTTTAACAAGAGCTTTTAAGACTTCATTTTGGACTTCTTCTTCATCTTTTAAAGATTGAGTCAAAGGTACTATGGCTCTTTCATCACCTATTTCCCCCAAAGCAATAGCTGCAAACATTCGAATATTGCTATCTTCATATTTAAGTGCTTTAATTAACTCTTTAATATCTTTTTTTTCCTTTAATTTCTCCATATCTAATTTTTTAAATTTAGAACTCATACCTAAGAACCCCCTGAACTTCTATGTAAATGTTTGATTAATAGGATGTTATTTGCTCCAAAAAAAATTTTAATTATTTGTTATATTTCCACTTGTATAACTATTAGAATTAATAAGAAATTTTTATATTGAATAATAATAAAAATGACTCATCAATTATTGTAAAATAGCAGAAACTGTGATTAGAACTAAACTATGTTTCTTTTCATAAAACTGCTTTATTTACTTAACATCTACCACTCTTGGATTGATTTTAAATGGGAAGTAAATAATTTTACGGACTTTATCAGATCATTCAAAGTTAATACATCACCAGATCGGAATATAATTTATACCTATGGAAAGAATCCTAAAGTAATTTAGAAGTTTCTATGGTAAACTTTACCAAACTATACTCCTATCATTTGTACTATTATATCCTCTTTTACGCTCATTTTTTTAGTAATTCCAAAATTTTAACTACCAAACTTATTATATAACTATTTGTTACTTTAAGATGATATAGATAACTATCCATAATTCATATAAAACTATTTCATATCCTCTCTTTATACTCCAATTTTTTAAATATAATCTTAAATTCAGTTCCTTGATTAATATCTATGGTGATTTGACCATCGATTTGTTCTACCAAATTATTAACAAGTTGTAAACCAAGAGATTCTGTATTTCTGAAATCTAAATCTTCAGGGAATCCTATTCCATTGTCACTGACTGTTAACTCATATTTGTTGTTATGTCTTTTGAGTGATACTTGGATTTTGCCATTTTTTACTTCTGGAAAAGCGTATTTTAGGCTGTTCGATACTAATTCACTTATTATAAGACCACAAGGTACTGCAGTTTCAATATTTAATTTAACATCTTCTACTTCTATTACTGGTTTAATATGGTCTTCTTGAATGTTATAAGAATAAAATAAATCTGACACCAGTCTTAAGATGTAATCATCAAATTTAATATTTATAAAATCATTGGATTGGTAAAGTTTTTCATGTATCATAGCCATAGTTTTGACTCGGTTTTGACTCTCCTTTAATACATCCAAAGCTATATTATCGTCTATATAATTAGTTTGTAAACTAAGCATACTAGAAATTATCTGCATGTTATTTTTTACACGATGATGAATTTCTTTAAGCAGAACATTTTTTTCCTTAAGGGAATAATTGATCTTATCTTCAAATACTTTACGTTCTGTGATATCACTAGAAATCACTAAAAAATAAGATGGTACATCATCTTTAATAATAGTAGTTAATACTGTCTCAATCCAACGAATATTACTATTTTTATCAAAAATTTTAGATTCATAATGTTTAGATAAAGCATCTTGATTTAATAAACTTGAAAACATCTTACGATTAACTGTAATCTCTTCTTTAGGAAAAATAGTTAATTCTGTAAAATGTTTTCCTATAATTTCATCCTTGGATATGCCGATAATATTTAATGCTGATGTATTAAGATCTAAAATAACTCCTTCTAAACTTAAAAGAATAGTATAATTAGGGTCTGATTCGAATAGAGTCCTATATGTCTCCTCACTCTCACATAACGCCTCTTCTGTTTTTTTACGGCTAGTTATATCTTCAAATATTGTTGCGAATGTATCTTTTGATGGGGAAAATACAGATATTTTAAAATGTTTGTCCATAGGTTTAAAGTAGGTTTCAAATTGGGTTGATTTACCAGTTTGAACCACTTCAGAGTAAATTTTTAAATATGGTGCTTTTTCGACACCATATACCTTAGAAGCTTTTATTCCCAAAACATCTTTTTTGTTAATTCCTAGAATTTCTTCATATGCATTGTTAATATCAATTATAACATAGTCCACAGGAGTATCAGACTTATCATAAATAACTTTGTGAATGGCTACTCCTTCATTCATAGATGAGTACAGTGTTCTATATCGTTTTTCACTTTGTTTGAGATTTTCTTCAACTTTTTTCCTTTCTGTGATATCTCAAGAAATTGCCAAAGCAACAGTTTTACCCCTAAGGTGGAATAGATGGTTATTAACTTCTACATATATACTTTTTCCATCCTTAGTCAAATGAACAATTTCAAATTGTGCATTACTACTATTTTGAAATTCTGCAGCAATAATTCGCATTTTTGTATGATAATCCGGAGCTACAATGTCCATTGGAGTCATATTTAAAAACTCTTCTCGGCTATACCCTAATCTTTCAATTCCAATTTTATTTACTTCAATGAACTTTCCAGGCACAATATTTTTTTCTATTTCATTTAACGTGATCATATCATTGGCATTGCCAAATAACTCTCTGAATTTACTTTCACTTTCTAATAATAATTTTTTTGATTCTTTACGTTTACTAATATCCCTAACTATGGCCCATAAACCATTTGGATGTCCTTGTTCGTCTCGAACTTGATATGTTCTTAATTCAACAGGAAAAATTGTACCGTCTTTTCTAAGATATTCCTTTTCATAAATATCAGTGAACCCCCTATCATATACCTGATTCTTTACAATTTCCGTCTCATACTCATGCCATTTTTCAGGTGTTATGTCTCTATAGGTTAATTTAAGCAGTTCATCAGGATCATAACCGAGCATTTGCCTAAAAACTTCGTTGAATTCTATAATATGGCCTTTATTATCAACATGAGCAAAAGCATCCATCATGCTCTCATACAATTTACGATATTTAAATTCTGAAGATTTAATTTTATCAACATCTTCCATATGTTTAGTTATATCCCTATTCACAGTAACAACAGATTTAACATCTCCATTATTATCAAACTCGGGATAAACACGACCTTCCGCTAAAATCAATCCATTTGGGCCAGGATAAGAAAATCTGACATCAGCTGATTTTTTAGATTGTATAGCTTCAAGAAGATGTTTATCAAAAAAGTTTGTCATATCTGACGAAAATCCTGCTTCTAGATTTGTTTTTCCAATAAAATCTTCTGGTTTGGTACCTGTAAATTCTTCAATACTGGGACTTACATATTGATAGCGAAGATTCAAGTCGTAACGTACAAAAACATCTTCCACATTTTCAATTAAAGTCCTGAACCGAGCCTCACTCTCATTTAATTCGTTTTCTATTTGATTTTTGTAAATTGCTAGTTCAATAGCACATTTTAGTTCGTTTCGATCGTATGGTTTTATTAAATATCCACAGGGTTCTGTGAGTTTAGCCCTTTCAATTTTAGACTCTTCAGAATGAGTAATTAAAAATATAACTGGTATATTAAGCTTTTTAATCTTAGAAATAGCTTCAATACTATCTTTTGTTCCTTTAAGAACTATGTCTATCAAAATAAGATCTGGCATTATAACTAAAGCTTGCTCTGTAGCTTCTTCGCAACTGGAAACTACATATGGAACGTTATAACTGAATGATTCTAAAGTTCGCTTAATATCTTTAGCCACTATACTTTCATCTTCTACCAAAAGAATTTTTTTATTCACCATTATGAATAACCTATTATATTGTATCCACAAGCTCCTATTTAGTTATTAATGTGAATGGATAAAAAATGAAAATTAACTTGTTTTTTTTTTTTGGAAGTATTTTTCTTATTATACCGGACATTTTAAAAAATTAGATATTGGGTAAATTAAAAAGGATTAAAAAAAATAGATTTTATATTTTCTTTTCAAGTATGTTCTAATTCAAGTTCTTGGATAAGTTGTCCCTTTTTAGACATAGGTGAAGATATATATCTAATAAAATAAACCTCACCATCAACTCTTACTCTATTCCCTATTTTAAACTGATCTTTCATTATGTCAACATCAATTCTCATTTTCTAATCACTTCGTCTATGGTTTATTCTAAAATATACTAAAATTGATGCTTTAAAAAAATTCATTATAGTTGTACTTTTCAATTACTTGGATTTTTTTACTTCTTAAATTATCTAATACTCATTTAACTACATTTAGCATTTGATTGAGCCCATAATTCCATTGGGATAACTTGCATTAACTCCTGAAATTCAACAAGAGCTACCTTTTTACTTATTTTTCAACATCCAAATTAAATCAGATTGGTTTATAGGTTAATCAATCTCATTTAACCTCATATTATGTAATATCTTATTTCGTTCCCCTACAAGTTCATCAATTGCTTTTCCAATTGCTTCGGTTGGTTTACATTTATATTGTTTTTTTAATATAGCAATTGTATAAGTTAATTCTTCCAATGTTGCTTCTCGTACATTTGGCATCTTAATTCTCCTTATACTCATAAAAGTTTATCTAATTTTTCTTCAATTTCTTTAGGAGTTTTACCTTTAAATCTCATTAATATTATGAGTTCTAATTCCTTTGGGTCTAAAGTATGATATTTACTGTGTAAAGAACAAAAGTAGTTATTATGTCTTTCTATTACGCCTATGTCGTTACATACTATGCACCCAGTCATATGATAAATCACCTGTTTTTTTTTAAAATATTTTCTAATATTTCTTTTCTTTAATCAATGATCCTATTCATTACCTTATCAATCTGTTATTCATATCTTATGACACCATCATTTGTACATTTGATATTTTACATGAAGTTGTCCTCCACTTCGTTCTTAGAATCTAAAATAAACGTGTGATTAAGTTTAAAAAAAAAATGCGATCCCACTATATAATATTATTATTATATAAAAAGAATAGGAGAAATTAAAATTTATTCGTAAAATAGTTCTTTATATGCCTTCAAATCGCTTATTATATATGTTTCATCTTTTACATTGAAACTGAAAGAAATTCTAAAAGTCTCATTTTCATCAATTTCACCCTCAATTTTAGTAATATTAGATGTTATCTGTTTCAATAATCCTTCTAGTCCACTGAATGCTACTAAAACTTCTTCTTCATCATTCATTAAATAATTTACCCCCAGTTATTTCTAATTTTTTTATTAAACATTATCTTCCTACTTAACTAAATCATTTGAATTACAAAATGAATTCAATAAATTCATTTATTATTAGAATTTTTTTTAAATTATAATCCCCTATCTTTTACAAATTTTCTAGTTATATTTTTGGTAATATTAAAAAAACACCCTTACTTTCCTCAGTAATAACTAGATAATTTTATTTATAGGTTGAGAAGTTTTTATAATTGGTTTTTTTGTCATGATTCAATCATGTTCTTCAGTTTTTTATTTCGTTATGTGCTTCGATAGTAATGTCAGTGTACTCGTTGTCATTTATGATGGTATTATATTGGTCTTTATCTTTTTCTTTTCCTACTAATCGAATTTTTTTTCCGTTCCATCTGCCATGATATTTTTTTCCTTTGTTTTCGAGTTCTGTTTTTCCATGTGCTCCCATTAGATACCAAAAAATTGTTGAGCTTTCTATAAAATCTAGTTCACGATCTCTTGAATAGTCATTAACTCTCATAGGGTCAATGAATTCTTTTCCTGATTCATTAACCATTATATAAAAATCTGTCATCCTATATCCTACCTCCAAATATTTATTTATCCGTAAATGATGGCCCACAGGAGAATAGAAAGTTTATTCCGTTCTACTTCCAAAGTACTTTTTTTGAATTTTTCAAATATTATTATTACTTACAGAATCAGGAAATATAAAATTAAACTTTTAAAACATTATCCTTTGTTTAAGTTTTAGATAAACCCGTGAAATATCCTCTTTTTATTTAATTTTCTGTACTGATTAAATATATATGTCCTAATATAGATATAATTTCGGAAAATATAGGATAAAAGAGATGATGTAATTTGCAAACCCTCTAGATATATAAAATAAGAACTAACTGACCACAATTATCCTGTTCTTAAGTAAAAATTGGTATCATTTGAATTATAAAAAAAAGTAGATAAAAGTTATCCTCATGAATAAAATTCTGTAAACCATTAATGTGGATTTGTTATCATTTTATCATTCATTAGATAACTTTTTACTGAATAACTTCTTTATGGTGGCATAAACTACTAATTGATTTTAATTTGGGTTTATACAGATATTATGTCTTTTTTGTTGGTTTCGTTTATTACTGTTGCTAATCCTACGTAGACAGCTGATAATCCTGTGAATATTCCTTCATAACCTGCTATTAAAGTTATTGTTGAGTTTCCAGTTAATTCTCCTGCAGTTAAGAGGAAGAATAAAACTGCTAAACTTATGAATACCACTTGAAGTCCTCTGCTGAGTTTTAAGGATGCAAAGAACATCACCAGGGTGAAAAGTCCCCACATGAAGAAGTAAGATGCCATGGAAACAGCATCTGGTGCCGTTGCAAGTCCCATCTTAGGTAGTATGAGTAGTAACACGAAGCTCAGCCAGAACAGTCCGTAGGATCCAAATGCAACCATTCCAAAAGTGTTACCTTTTTTGTACTCCATCCAGCTAGCCATTATCTGGGCTGTTCCCCCATAAGCAAGGGCCATTGCTAATATCATACTATTTAAATGGAAATAACCGGCGTTACTTAAATTCAGGAGCACTGTGGTTATTCCAAATCCTAATAATCCTAATGCAGCTGGATTTGCTGTTAAATCTTTTATTATTACTTTATTTTCAGTTTTTTCAACCATTTTTTGTACCCCCAAATTATGGGTTTAATTAAAATATTCTACTTGTAATTTTTTTTTAATCCGTTTATCCTGTTGTTATTCTTCAAGTGTTGAGGTGTCTCCTTCATCTTCTCCAATTTCCCTAGCTCTTAAGACTCTTCTCATAATTTTACCACTTCTGGTTTTGGGAAGTGAATCAACCTGTTTGATTTCACCTATAACTGCCACAGGACCTAATTCATATCTTACATGTTTGTTAAGTTCTTCGATGAGTTTTGTTTTGAGTTCGTATCCTTCTTTGAGTATTATAAAAGCTTTAATAACTTGTCCCTTAATTGGGTCTGATTTTCCAATTACTGCGGCTTCTACAACTGAAGGGTGGCTTACAAATGCTGATTCGACTTCTGATGTACCGACTCGGTGACCTGCAATTTTAAGAACATCATCTGATCTTCCTTGTATCCAGAAGTATCCGTCTTTGTCCTTCCTTGCAAGGTCCCCTGCCTTATAAACTCCAGGAATATCGTTCCAGTAAACTTCTTTATATCGTTCATCGTCTTCATAGAGTGTTCTGAACATCGCGGGCCATGGTTTTGTAATTACCAAGTATCCTCCTTTTCCAATTGGTACGGGATTGCCTTTTTCGTCAACCACGTCTGCTTCCACACCAGGTACTGGTTTCGTTACTGATCCAGGTTTTAGATAAGCTGAAGGTAAAGGAGATAATAGGTGCATTCCAGTTTCTGTTTGCCACCATGTGTCCATTATGGGGATCTTTTCTTTTCCAACATTTTTGTAGTACCACATCCATGCTTCAGGGTTTATTGGTTCTCCAACTGTTCCGAGTATTTTAAGTGATGAAAGGTTGTATATGTTTGTGTATCTATTTCCGAACCTCATTAGGTGTCTGATCGCTGTAGGTGCTGTGTAAAATTTGGTTACACCATATTTTTCTATGATTTTCCACCATGCACCGGGATCTGGGTAATCTGGTGCTCCTTCATATACAACTGTTGTGGTACCTAAGAGTAATGGTCCGTATATAACATAACTGTGGCCTGTTATCCATCCTATGTCAGCTGTGCACCAATACAGGTCATCGTTGTGTATGTCGAAAATGTTTTTGAGGGTTGTTGACACTCCAACCATATATCCTCCAGTGGTGTGGAGTACTCCTTTAGGTTTTCCAGTACTTCCTGATGTGTAAAGTATGAACAAAGGATCTTCTGCATCCATGGGTTCACATTCACATTCAGCTGGTTCTCCTTCTATGAGTCTTTCATATAATATTTCTTTTCCACTTAAATCAGAAACTTCTATTTCATTTCCGGTGTGCTGTACAACTACAACTGTTTCTATAGTAGGACACTGAAGCATGGCCTCGTCTGATATTTTTTTAAGGTCTATTATTTTTCCTCGTCTGTAGGTTCCATCTGCTGTGATAAGGACCTTCACTTTGGAATCGTTCATTCTTTCAACAAATGCTCCGACACTTAATCCAGAGTATACTACACTATGTACAGCACCTATTTTATTACAGGCTAACAGTGATATAATGAGCTCAGGGCACATTGGGAGATACATTGATACTGTTTCTCCCTTTTTTACTCCTAAGTTTTTAAGGGCGTTGGCCATTTTGTTAACTTCACGGTAGAGTTCGTAGTAAGTTAATTTTTTCTCATCTCCCCTTTCGTTTACGTAGAGAATGGCTACCTTATTTCGTTTTTCGGTATGGATCCATCTATCAACAGCATTATAAGCCAAGTTAATTTTCCCGTTTACAAACCATTTATAAAATGGTTTATTACTTTCGTCAAGAACTTGGTCCCATTTCTCGAACCAATCTAAGTCTCCAGCCTTATCTTCCCAATATTTCTCAAAGTCCTTTCCCTTCTCAATTTCTGTTTCCCAATTCTTTACATGTGCACGTTCTACCGTTTCCACACTTGGCTTGAAAATCCGTTTTTCATCAAGAAGAACGGATGTATCACGCTTCATTTCTTTCACCGCCCTTTTTTAATCGGATTTTTAAGTCTAGTCCGTGATAATAACTAAGTCTATCTTCACATATATAGTTTTACACTATTAATCATTATAATAATGATTAATCATTATAAATTGTTTGGATATTAAAAATGTTAGAAGAAATATAGAATAAATTTAACTTCTCTAGATATTCTATATCTAATTCATCTCTCAATGAATCTTTAATTAATCTATTACTGCCAGTATTCTATACAAATGCTATTTTAGGATTGAAAGAAAGTGCTATGCAGATAGTGTCAAGGCTTCATGGGGCTAAGAAATGATGCAGAAACATTCTTAAAACCTACAATAAATATTGTCTGACGTAGATCATTATAACAACGGGTAAGAAAGCCTACGATGCATTAGCCATCATATATAAACTAAAAAAAATCCCCTTAAAAACCTAGTTGAAAACAACCCTATAAAATTACCAGAGCAAGTTATTATTCGCAGTTTATCACTGCGGAGGACTGGGAATTGCATCAAGGAATTTTGAATCACAAAAGAAGGACTTGAAAAAGATAAAGAATATTAAAAAAGTGAGAATGTTTAATGTTAAAAACAAATATTTCAATCTCACAACATCACCCATTAGAACAAACTTTTATATTATTGAACTTTGTAATCAATCCTAACCTACCATACTTTCCTCTTCCTTTTCTGTGTGAACAGATTTTTTTAAATTCTTTCTTCATCTTTTCGTCTGTTAAAAATGCAATATACTGTTCAACGAGTTTAATGTCATTTTCATGAACTTCTTCAAATTTATGATTTTGTTCAAATAATTCATCTTCGACTATATGAAATGATTCATGAGTTAAAATTTCAGGCCTTTGAATATTTAGAAGCATAGAAAAACTTTCATCATTAATCGAGATTAGATGATCAACATCATAGGAATAATATTGATCTATCTAACAAATATAAAAATAAGTGTAACAACTTTTTGAAAATTATAAGATTATTAATCTAGATAAAATAGAGTGATAAATAATTATTTAATTTCAAAATTTCATTAAAATAAAAGTTCATTATATGTGAAATATAATTCATAAATAGCATATTATAAATAGATGATGATATAAAATCATACAATAGAGATCAAATTCATCTAATCTAAATTGGGAAATTAAAAACCAAAAAGGATAGTAAAATATGAAATCTGAAAAATATTTAGGAAATTCTAAAAGATTTTATGTTATAGGACTTCTGTTTTTTTTATTTGGATTAATACTTATTGATATAGAGTTCAGTGATTTAGATTATTCAATAATAGGAATTGGAATAATATTATTGGTTTTAGGAGTAAATGAAACTATAAGATCTGAATGATTTGAATTATAAATAATTTAATCGTAAAATAAGGTGAGAAAATGAGTGAAAAAATTAGAGATCCTATGATGGAATTGTTTATGGAAATAGATGGAAGAGTAGAAAAAGCTATTGAAATGATTAGAAAAGAGGAAGATATTCCTGAAATAGATTATAAAATGTTGATCACAGATAAAGAATCTTTACTAGAAATTTTTAAAGCCCGAATTGGAGATCCTAAAGAAGTACAATATGAAAAAATTTGGGCAAACAATCTTATAAATAAAATAGATCTAATCTTTGAAACAAATAATAAAAAATTATAAATTTTTTTTAATGAAAATCCAATTGATTATTTAACCTCTACAAAAAGTCGAATAAATTTATTATAGTTTTTGTACTTAAATGTACTATTAAAACATATTATCATTGATTTTGAAAGGTAAAAGATTGTAATAATTGATTCATTCTTAACAATTTAGTCAAGTAATATTTCCACTAATTTTCTTACGTATGGAATAACAATAAAAGCTATTGGAGCAGAAACGATAATTCCAACAACTAAAGATTTCAGGAATGCTTGAAGAAATATATTACTAAAACCAACATTGATCAATGTCATAAAAAATGCCATTGGAATAGTAATTAGAATGGCCATTAAAATTGCAAAAACCACATTTTCATATTTTCTATCCATAATAGAATCACCATTATATTGTTTTTAAAATGATTTATGTGAATTAAAATATTAGATGTTATGATCTTTAAATAATTTTCTAAAAACTTTGCCATATTCTTGATGAACAATCCCACCGATATTATGGTTAAAATTGGTTCAGGAGTTAAATATATCTGCAAAAATAATCCTAGATTCAGATCGGTATTAGATTCTGCTACAACTCTTCTAGCGTACAATGATAATATGTTGATTGTACGCGTTTTAAAGGCCTATTTAATGAGAGTAAATGAGGTAGGTGGAACACCAATAATCACATAACAGAAAATTCAGCAGATATCATGGTTGAAACAATACTCAAATCCATGGTTGACAATATTATAAAATTAGATGGAAAGACATTAACTGTTGAAACCATGAAGGGTATTGGAAAAAGAAGTTCAAAATACCAAATTACAAACAATGGCATTATATTATGAAACTATTTCAGTATCCATTAAAAATATTCTTAAACCTTCTGTGAGGTGAAGTCAATTATGATAAAAACTATTGAATCTGGTATTCCGGGATTTGATGAACTTACATTATCTGAGATATCAGAAGGTGGAATTCCAGAAAAATCAACTAATTTAATATATGGCCCACCAAAAACAGGTAAATCCATATTTTGCAACCAATTCACATACCAAGGACTTTTAAATGATGAACCTTGCCTTTATGTTACCACAGATCATGGACTTAAACAGATTCAAAATAATATGATGGAATTCCAATGGTTTATCCAGAAATATATTCAAAATCAGAGTCTTTATATTATAGATGGAATCTCACAACTTTCAGGTAAAAAAATAGAAAATACTAATAACATAAAATCATCTTTTGTTGGTAATCCTTCAGATATGATGGTTAAAATCGGTATTGGAACACGATATGTATATAAAAAATCGAATCACTTCAGATCTACACTTGATTCACTTAACACACTATTTGCATTCAATCCTCAACAAATGGTCATAAGAGTATTAAATGCTTACTTAAGAAGAATCACCGAAGCAGGAGGAACATGTATCATAACTTATACAGAAGGAATAATCAACCCAAACACAGAAAACATATTAAAATCATTATTTGACAATACTATAATGTTAGATGGTCAAAATATACAAATTAAATCCCATTTTGAAGACGATGAAAAAATAAATAATTATAAATCAACTTACAACATTACCGATAAAGGAATTGTCATTAAAAGAGAATAACCTAAAGTACCAATAAAAATTCATTAATTCTCAGATACACATCGTTTAATATCGAATTGTTAAATTTTAAAAATCAATTTATTTTAAAAATCTGTTTTAGCTCGAATTTTAATGTTTTTCATCATAAACACCACATAGAATTTTCTATACACTAAACATGCACACATAATGATTATGCTTCACATCCAATACATTTGTAACATCTCTGTTAAACACTTCATAACGAAGAGAAGATTAATAGGATTTCATTTCCGAGTTATCCGAATTTTAAATATGTATAATTTCTAAAATAAAACTATTAAAGTGTATTTAAGTTATATTAATTATTGTTAGTCCCTAAGTTTATTCAAAATTTTTTATTGAAATAGTTTATTTGGAGGAATTTTAAAATGGATGAAGAACATAAAAAAATCTTGAAAATTCTATATGAATCCTATAATAACAATCAGGGATATCAAATAGATAGCAAAGATTTAAAAGAAAAATCAGATTTAAAACCGGAAGAATTAATAACAATAGCTAATTATTTAGAAGGAGAGGGGTATATAAAAATTGAGCCATATTTAGATGGTTTTGAAGCAACTATCACCCATCAGGGAATAAAATTAGCAAAAAAATGGTCTAAGTAAAACATAATAATTACATCAATACTAATATATTTAATAATAAAAAGTTTTGTGAATGGCTTTTAGAATCTCCAGAAAAGAAATATCTACCTGCTTTTGCTTATTTAGAATATCTTTATCATAATTTAAAAAAAAGTAATACAGAATCTATGGTAAATACGTTTTTAGAACAATGAACGTTTCGGTAATTCCATTTAGAAAAGAAGAAGCATTAGTAGCAGCGTTAATGGCAATTGGAAGATGGGATTTTAAAGATAATGCAAGAGATTATTCTATAGGTGCTACAGCAGAAAAATTAAATGGATTACTTATAACTAACAATACAAAAGATTTTAAATGGTTAAAAAATGTAATAACACCAGATGAACTACTTAAAAAAAAATAGCCTTTTCTAAAAGCATTAAATAAATATCATTATTTCCTTTAAAAATTCATGATATCATCAGGTTTTATAGGAATTAGGTTTATCCTGAGGATGTACATGAATACTTACCCCATTAACAAATTGAATTGATTCTAAAACTATTTTTTCAACCTGATTAGTAATTTGATAAGCTTCTTCTACATTCAATTTTTCATCAAGGAAAATATCCATTTCTGCATAGTAATATGGCCCTACAGGATTTATTTTGATATTATGTACAGATTTAACCTCTTTTATATACAATACTACTTTACTGATTTTTTTTTCTAAATTTGGAGGTACTTTCCCCATGATACTATTGAAATTATCTCTACCCATTTCCAGTGCTGTTTTAACTATTAGAATAGCTATTATAACAGCCAAAATAGGGTCTAATATCGGGTAACCTAATTGTGAACCTATCACACCACCTGCTACTGCAGCACATGCCATTACATCTACTCGTTTCTGATTACCGGTAGCTGTTAAAATTTGGCTATTAACCTTTTTACCCGTTTTTAGGAGGTATACACTCATATATAGATTAATAAACAATGCTACAATTGCCATTATTGCAGCAATCCATCCCGGAGGTACTATGGAATGAATCATTGTAAATTTAATATATGCATCTGAAAATATTTGATAAGCAATATAAAACAATATAAAAGCAATAATTAATCCAACTATTGGTTCTATCCGTCCATGTCCATAGGGATGATCATTATCAGCTGGTTTTAAACCTATACGAAATGCAATTAATCCTATTAAACTACTTATCACATCTCCAAAATTATCCGCAGCCTCTGCTATAAGTGCAGTACTGCCTGCTGCCAATCCAATTACAGCGTTTAAGATTGTTAAAATAACATTCCCAGCAACTCCAATTCTAGCTGCTCTTTTTCCATCTTTTTCCCTGTTATCATGACCATTGTTCATATATTACCACATATATATATAT
>Ga0182014_10004603_pt1 | contig 15732 bp, 10 predicted proteins | sample 612S2DmetaG_FD_120489 | JGI IMG/M metagenome (GOLD analysis project Ga0182014, IMG submission 120489) | Permafrost microbial communities from Stordalen Mire, Sweden - 612S2D metaG | ecosystem: Environmental > Terrestrial > Soil > Wetlands > Permafrost | place: Sweden: Stordalen | collected... | reverse complement strand
CACCGCGCTGCGTGACGCGCAGGGCACCATCATCGGCTATCTGCTGATCGGCACCGAGCTCAAGGCCGGGGCGCTGCAGAGCGCGATTTTCAACAGCGCCAATTTCTCGAGCATCGCCACCGACGCCAAGGGCGTCATTCAGATCTTCAACGTCGGCGCCGAGCGGATGCTCGGTTACGCGGCCGCCGACGTAATGAACAAGATCACGCCGGCTGATATTTCCGATCCGCCGGAGCTGATCGCGCGCGCCAAGGCGCTGAGCGTCGAGTTCGCGACCCCGATCACGCCGGGTTTCGAGGCCCTGGTGTTCAAGGCCTCGCGCGGGATCGAGGACATCTATGAGCTGACCTACATCCGCAAGGACGGCAGCCGGTTTCCGGCGGTGGTGTCGGTCACTGCGCTGCGCGACGCGCAGGACGTCATCATCGGCTATCTGTTGATCGGCACCGACAACACCGCGCGCAAGCTGGTCGAGGAAGAACAAAAGAAACTTGATCAGCGCCTGCGCGACCAGCAATTCTACACGCGCTCGCTGATCGAATCCAACATCGATGCGATCATGACCACCGACCCGTCGGGCATCATCACCGACGTCAACAAGCAGATGGAGGCGCTTACCGGCTGCACGCGCGACGAGTTGATTGGCGCACCGTTCAAGGGTTTCTTCACCAATCCGGAGCGAGCCGAAGCAGCGATCAAGCGCGTGCTGAGCGAAAAGTCGGTCACCGACTATGAACTGACGGCGCGCGCCCGCGACGGCAAGCAGACCGTTGTGTCGTATAACGCGACCACCTTTTATGACCGTAATCGGACACTGCAGGGCGTCTTCGCCGCGGCACGCGACGTCACGGAGCGCAAGCGAGTGGAGGCGGAATTGCAGCAGGCCAAGGCCGCCGCCGAGAGCGCGAGCCGGACCAAATCGGATTTTCTGGCGAGCATGAGTCATGAGATCCGGACGCCGATGAATGCGATCATGGGCATCGCCGACCTGCTCGCGAAGACCCCGCTCTCGCCGGAGCAAGACAAGTATGTTCAGATCTTTCGCCGCGCCGGCGACAATCTGCTGAATCTCATCAACGACATCCTCGATCTCTCCAAGGTCGAAGCCTCGCAGCTGGAATTGGAGCGGACCAGCTTCTCGTTGAACGATCACCTGGAGAAAGTAACGGAGATGGTGGCGGCCCGGGCCCATGAGAAGGGTTTGGCCATGGTGTGCGAGATCGCGCCGGGTGTGCCCAACGAGCTGGTCGGCGACCCGACCCGGCTGCGTCAGGTGCTGCTTAATTTGCTTGGCAATGCGATCAAGTTCACGGAATCGGGCGAAGTCACCCTGCGAGTTGCGCCGGATGCGAACGCCTCCGTGCCGACCGCATTGCGGTTCACGGTCTCGGACACCGGCATCGGTATTCCCGGCGATAAACTGGGCCGGGTGTTCGAACGCTTCACCCAAGCCGACTCATCCACCACGCGCAGGTTCGGCGGCTCGGGGCTGGGGCTCACGATTTCAAAGCGCCTGGTGGAACTGATGGGCGGACGCATCTGGGTCGAAAGTGAAGTCGGGAGCGGCAGCGTGTTTGCTTTCGCCGTACCATTCGAGATCGCAGCGACGCTCAGCGGGCCGACGGCCGCGCCGGTCGGCATGGGTCCGGAGCCGGCAATGCGGCCGCTGCGTATTCTCCTGGCGGAGGATTCTCCCGACAATTGCACGATCACGATTGCCTATCTGGAGGATACGCCGTACGAGGTCGAAATCGCCGAGACCGGCGCCATCGCTTGTGAAAAGTTCAAGGTTGGACACTACGACCTTGTCCTGATGGACCGGCAAATGCCCGTGATGGATGGCCTGACCGCGACGCGAACGATACGCGCGTGGGAACAGGCCAACAACCGGCCGCCCACGCCGATCGTCGCACTGACAGCCTCCGCCTTGAAGGGCGACAGAGAGAAGTGTCTCGCCGCGGGATGTACGGCCTTTCTGACGAAACCGATCAAACAAGAGGTGCTGCTGCAGGCGATCAAGGAGAACTCGCTGGTGGCGCTTCCTTCATCAGCGGCCGAAAGCATCCGGATGGATCCGATCGTCTTGCGTGTGAAGTCCAACCTGGCAGACCGGGTCCCCGCATATCTGCAGAACTGCAGGCAGAATGTCATCGTGATGCTGGACGCCCTGGATCGGGTTGACTTCGAGACCGTATCGAGCGTGGGGCACCAGATCAGGGGCTCCGGGGGTGCCTTCGGATTTCAGGCCATCACCGACATCGGCGCTGCCATTGAGGAAGCAGGCGTGAGGGCCGACGACGACGTGTCGCGCAAGTTGGTGGGTCAACTGTCCAGCTATCTGGACGGTATCGCCGCCGATGTTCGGCTTGAGTCATAGAGCGTTTTCGAGCGAAAGCCTGCCCCGGACTTGATCCGGGGTGGAAACCGGTTGGCGTCCAGAAAACGCGTCAAATCAATAATCTGGAGCTCCATTTCGATTCAATCGAAACGGAAAAGGCTCTGCGCCAATTCAACTTGCCCGCTCCAGCCTTGTGTCGATTTCCTCCCGCAGCAGGGTGAAGTCGATCGGCTTGGTCAACAGCCCGGTGGCGCCGCTTTCCAGCGCCTTGCGCCGGGTTTCGGGATCGCCATAGGCGGTGATCATGATGACGGGGACGTCGGGCCGCATCGCCTTGACCTTGGGCAGCATTTCCAGGCCGGTCATGCCGGGCATGTTGATGTCGGACAGAATCAGGATCAGCGACTGCTCGATGGTGCCGGCGATGCGCGCCAGCGCATCGGCCGCCGACATCGCAAAATCCATCACGAAGCGCTGCGCCCGCAAATCGCGCCGGAACTGCTGGCGGAACAGCGCCTCGACGTCGGGCTCGTCGTCGACCACAAGTACCAAAACGCTCACGTCTGACCTCTATCCTTGTTTGAAATACCGCTGGTCCGCGGCAGCACGATCCTGAATTCGGTGAACTGTCCGGGCTCCGTCTCGACTTCTATTCTGCCGCCGTGTTGTTTCACGATGATGTCGTGGCTCATCGATAGCCCGAGCCCGGTGCCTTCGCCCGCCGGCTTGGTCGTGAAGAACGGGTTGAACATCTTTTCCTTCACCTCGGCCGGGATGCCGGTGCCGTTGTCGCGAATCCGGATCTCGACGGTGTCGCCGAGATTTCGGGTGGCGGCGCGCAGATGCGGCTCGAAATCCGTTTCGCCATCGTCCGTCTTGCGCTTGCTGACGGCGTAGAAGCCGTTCGAGATCAGATTCAACAACACGCGGGTGATTTCCTGCGGAAACAGTTCGACCATCCCCGCGGTGTCGTCGAAGTCGCGCTGCAGGGTGACGTTGAACTGCGGCTTCTCGGCGCGGGCGCCGTGATAGGCGAGGTTGAGGCTTTCATCCAGCAGCGCGTTGATGTCGGCCGGCCGGTGCTCGCCCGATCCCTCGCGGGAATGCAGCAACATGTTCTTGACGATGGAGTCGGCGCGCTTGCCGTGTTGCACCACTTTCTGCAGATTGTCCTTCAACAGGCCGGTCAGTTCCTCGACTTCCTCGCGGATAGGGCCGGCGAGGGTCGCCGGCTTCAGCACCTCGTTCAGCTCGTCGGTCAATTCCGCCGAAAGGGCCGCGAAATTATTGACGAAATTGAGCGGGTTCTTGATCTCATGGGCGATGCCGGCGGTGAGCTGGCCGAGCGAGGCGAGCTTTTCGGTCTGCACCAGCCGGTCCTGGGCGGTGCGCAACTCGTCGAGAGAAGCTGCGAGCTCCTTGGTACGGGCCTGTACCTCGTCGAACAGGCGGACGTTGCCGATGGCGATCACGGCCTGGTCGGCGAACGTCTGCAGCAGCGAAATCTGCTTGTCGCTGAAGGGATTTACCCCGGTGCGGCGGAGCATGATCGCGCCGATGCTCTCGTTCTCCCGCAGCAAAGGCACGCTCAGCAGCGTCCGGATGCCGGCACGGCGGGACATCTCCCGGGCTTCCGGATACTCGTCGCCTTCAGCTGAAAATACATCTTTCACGTGGATCGGCACCTTGTCGACGACCGCGCGCCCGGTCACAAAGCCTCGGCTGATCGGCCGTCTTTCAAAACCCACCGGGATCGGTCCATGATGCGCGGCAAAGCGTAGATCATCGCCCTCGCGCAAACTCACAACAGCATCATCGGCATCGCAAAGCGCGCAGGCGCTCTCGACAATGGCCTTGAGCACCGGCCCGACGTCGGTCGGCGAAGAGGCGATCACGCTCAGAATATTGCTGCTTCCGGTCTGATAGGTCAGCGTCTCCGAGAGCTCGCGGGTTTTGGCTTGAACCTCGTCGAACAACCGGACGTTCTCGATGGCGATAACGGCCTGGTCGGCGAAGGTCTGGACCAGATCGATCTGCCGCGCGTTGAAAGGCCCCGCGGTCGGGCGCGACAGCACCATGACGCCTTCAACCTTGCCGTCGCGCAGCAGCGGCACGGCGAGCACCGCCCGAATGCCCGCAAGCGCGGTCGCCGGCATATCGATTTCCGGATCGGCGAGCACGTCGGGCACGCTGATGATTTGTCCGCTCAAGATCGAACGCGCGCTGGCCGAATTTCGTCCAGCCTTCTGCGGATGCGCCCTCAGATACGCTATCCAGTCCGGATTGGCGTCGGGGTGCGAATGCGCCCGGAACCGGAACAGGTCTCCGTCACGCAACAGCATGATGCCGCGGTCGGCGCCGCTCAATTCCACCGCCGAATGTGTCAATGTCTCCAGCACCGTCTGCAGGTCGAACGCCGAGCGGCTGATCACCTTGAGTGCATCGGCGGTCGCGGTCTGCTGCTGTAGCGCCTCGGAGAGGTCGCGGGTTTTCGCCTGCACCTCCTCGAATAGCCGAACATTTTCGATGGCGATCACCGCCTGGTCGGCGAAGGTCTGCAGCAGCTGGACATGATGGTCGGTGAAATTGGAGGGCTGAACGCGTGTCACTGCGATCAAGCCGATCGACACGCCATCATTCATCAGCGGAGCGAACAACATGCTGCGGAAGCCGCGCGCCCGCGCGATGTCCCCGATCTCGTCCGACAGGGCTTCGGTGTCGGGAATTCGCGTGACCTCGCCGGCTTGCGCCATTCGAAACGGCGGGAAATCGGCAGCGGGCCGCGGGAATGTCGACTGCAACACCTGATCCGCGGCGGGGGTTGTCGGCGTGAAGGCCTTCAGGTGAGCGATGCCATCGATCAAGCGGAAGACCGTGCTCGAGAACCCGCCGACCAGCCGGTTGGCGCTGGTCGCGATGGCCTCGAACACCGGCTGAATGTCCGACGGCGAACTGGCGATGACCTTGAGGATATCGGCGGTCGCGGTCTGCCGCTCCAGTGCTTCCTTGGTTTCGTTGAACAGCCGCACGTTCTCGATCGCGATCACGGCCTGATCGGCGAACGTCTGCAGCAACAGGACGTAATGGGGGGCGAACGTGCCTGCTTCCTTGCGGCTGACGCTGATGATCCCGATCGTCGTCCCGTGGCGCAGCAGCGGGACGAAGAGCAAACTGCGGAAGCGGCGTAACCGCGCCATCTCCAGCAAGGTGGGCTGCCCGGCCCATTCGATTTCAACGTCGGGGATGTGGACGGTCTCGCCGTTCCGGATGTTTTCGCCCCAGGCGGCCGAGGAAAGTGGCCTCGGAAACGATGCTTGCAGGGCCGCGTCCCCGGCCGGAGTGGTCCGCGTGAAGGCGGCCAGGTGCAGCGCGTCATCGATGACCCGATGCACCGCAGTCGACAAGCCGTCGATCAGCCGGTTGGAACTGGCCGCGATCGCCTCGAACACCGGCTGCACGTCCGACGGCGAACTGGCGATCACCTTGAGGATATCGGCGGTCGCGGTCTGCCGCTCCAGTGCTTCCTTGGTTTCGTTGAACAGCCGGGCGTTCTCGATGGCAATGACGGCCTGATCGGCGAAACTTTGCTGAAGCGCCAGCTCGTCCTCGGTGAAAGGTTCGAGCCGGTCGCGGTGCACGATGAGCGCGCCAATGGCGCCTCCCTCGCGTCGAAGCGGCGTGCCGGACATGGTGCGGGTGCCGGCTGCCCGGGCCGGCGTGGCCCCCGGCCATCGTGCCAACGCCGCGGGATCGTCGGTGTCGGGTACATGGACCTGGCGGTTTTCGAGATAAACCGCGCCGGGCATGAACTGCGTCGTGATCGCCACATGCGCCAGCGGAATCGCGCTGGCGATCCGCTCCGAACCGGCGCCGACGCGGAACGTCTGTCCCCAGCGCTCGCCGTCGGCGATCAGCAGCGAGACGCTGGAAGCGCCGAACAGACTCGCGGTGATCTCGGCGATCCGCTGCAGGGAGCGTCCGGCATCGCCGCCGGCACTGGCGACGGCGCGCAGGATTTCAGCGCTGGCGGTCTGACGCTCGCGGGCGGTGCGCAGCTCTGCCTGCAGCCGGGCGTTCTCCTGCCTGAGATCGGCCACCACGTCCGGGGGAAGCGCGGTCATTCAGCTAAATCCAGTCTGCCCGTTGCCTGGCCGGGTCCACTTGACGAATTAATATATCAGCCCGCTGTTCCGCGAGAACTGTATCCAAGTATTCCATCCCGGGCGCGTCCCGGCCAGCGCCATCTTTGGTCGCGGTTAAGCCGAAAAGGCCGCGGGCTCAGGTGCCCGGCCGCGAAACCTCGGTTTCCTTCGAGGTGATGAACTCCAGCAGCACCGGGATGCCCTCTTTGGTCTTCTGGATGCCGCGCTGGATCGCCGGGATGATGTCTTCCGGCCTGGTCACCCGTTCGCCATAGCCGCCGAAGGCGCGCGCCATCGCGGCATAGTCGCCGGAGATATCGGTGGAGCGATATTTCTGTGTCGAAATCGGCATCACCTTCAGCTCGATCGCCATGCTGAAATTGTTCAACAGGATCGACATGATCGGAATCCGCTCGCGCACCGCCGTTTCAAAGTCCATGCCCGTAAAGCCGATCGCGGCGTCGCCCCAGACGTTGATGCAGAGCTTGTCGGGTTTTGCCAGCTTGGCGCCCATGGCGAGCCCCAGCCCATAGCCGAGCTGGGTGGTCTTGCCCCAGCCGATATAGGACAACGGCTCGACCGCCTTCCAGAACGGCGACAACTGATCGCGCGGGCTGCCGGCGTCGTGGGTGATGATGGTGTTGCGGATGTCGACGGTGTGCTGCAGATCCCACAGCACGCGGTAGGGATTCAATGGCGCATCGGGGCTGGTCAGCTTGGGCATCCATTTCGCCAGCCACTCCTTGTGGGACGCGGCGATTTCGGCAGCGACGGCAGTGGCATCGCGGTCGACCTTGATGCTCTTGTCGATCTCGTTCAGCAACGCGTCGAGCACCAGCCCGGCGTCGCCGACCAGCCCGATCCTGACTTCGACATCCTTGTTGAGATGCGCTGGGTCCAGCGTTGAGTGGATGATGGTTTTGCCCTTCGGCATGGCGATGCCGAACGAGGTTTCCGTGAACGAGCAGCCGATGCCGAAGATCACGTCGGCCTCGCCGAGGAATTTCGGCACCGCGCGCGGCACCGCGAGGCCGCCGGAGCCGAGCGACAAAGGATGCGTCTCCGGAAACGATGACTTTCCGCCGAGGCTTGATGTGACGGGGATGGCGAGCCGCTCGGCCAGCCGCTTCAGCTGCGGCCACGCCATGGCGTAATGCACGCCCTGGCCGGCATAGATCACCGGGCGCCTGGCCGATATCAACAGCGCTGCCGCTTCCCTGACATGCACGGGGTCGGCGCCGTAACGGGTGCGCAGCACCGGCGTGTAGTTCAGGGGCTCCGGCACTTCCTCGTTCCACATATCGGACGGGATTTCCACGATCACCGGACCGCCGCGGCCATTTTTCAGTTTCGTGAAGGCGCGGCGGAAGATGTTGCAGACTTCGGAGGCGAGGTTGATCGGCTCGGCCGATTTGGCAAAGGCGCGCATCGCGTGGCTGGAATTGAAGTTGGGGTCGATATTGGCCAGCCGCCGCGCATAACCCATCGGCAGCACCAGCACGGGCACGGATTCGCCGTAGCACTGCGCTACGCCGCCCATGGCGTTTTCCGCGCCGGGGCCGTGCTGCATGCAGAACGCGCCGATGGTGCGCCCCGAGGTCACCCGGGAGATCGCGTCCGCCATATGGAGGCCGATGCGCTCCTGCCGCACCATCACGGGGCGGATGTCGGCATTGGCCGCGTGTTCGATCAGGTGGTTGACCGGGTAGCCGCAGAGAATCTCAATTCCCTCGCGCTTCATGATTTCCGCAATGGCGGTGCCGAGCTTCATGCCGATCCTCCCTCAGGAATTGGCCGATGTTGGGCTCGGCCTGTCCGCCAGTTGGAACAGGAATCCGCGGATTGGTAAAGCGCGCGCGCCGTCCTCTTGCCGAAGCGGCATGGCGCGTGACGCCGGTTGCTGGAGCCCCGCTTCAATCGAAGCGGGGCTCCAGATTCTTGTTTTGACGCGTTTTCTTAACGCGAACCGGTTTCCACTTCGCTTGAAAACGCTCTAATCAGCCGGACCCTTCCAGCGCGCGGCGCAACCGCCGGATCAGGACGCCGCGGGCGCGGTCGTCGGCCGCTGCCTCGATCTGGTCGCCGATATCGAGCACCAGTTTCGACATGTCGTTGTGCCAGTCGAGATGCGTCACCGCTTCGGGTGCGAGCCGGCGGCGGTGCGCGACGTCCAGCAGCGTCGGCGCGGGGGTCGAGAGCTCGTAGATATCGTCCAGCATCGGCTGAAACAGTTTCGCCGCCGGAATGATCCGTTCGGCGACGCGCTCGGCCAGCCCCGCGATCGCAGTCTCCTCGCCGTGAACGAGGAATACGCCTCGCTGGATCGGGCGGCGCGCGGCGATCCATCGCGCCATTTCGCTGCCATCGGCATGGCCGGAATATTCGTCCATCATGCGGATGCGGGCGGCCACCTTGATCTCTTCGCCCTGGATGCGGACGGCCTTGACGCCGTCCTGCAGAAACCGCCCGAGGGTGCCGTGCGCCTGATAGCCGACCAGCAGCACGGTGGCCCGGCTGTTCCATAGCCAATGTTTGAGGTGATGCCGGATCCGGCCGGCATCGCACATGCCGCTGGCCGCGATGATGATGTGAAAGCCGGTCAGTTTGGCGATCGATTTGCTTTCGTCGACGGTCTCGGTGAACCGCAGATGCGGCGAGTTGAACAGGCTGACGACGTCGATATTCCGATCGAGGCTCGCGGCGTGCTTGCGGAACACCTCGGTGGCGTGGATGGCCAGAGGGGAATCGAGGAATATCGGCGCGGCCGGGATTTCGCGGTGTTCCATCAGGTCGACCAGATCGACGATCAATTCCTGGGTGCGTTCGACCGCGAAGGATGAGCAGGGCGCCTTTCGCGCTTGCGGCGTCGCGAACCTCGGCGGCGAGGCGCTGGCGGCGCTGTTCCGGCGTCGTCGGCGTGCGAATCCGGTCGCCATAGGTCGATTCCGAAATCACGTAATCGAAATCCGACGGTGCCTTCGGGTCGGGTTCGAGCAGTTTGGCCTCAGGGCCGACATCGCCCGAAGCGAGCAGGCGCAGCGGGCGACCGGAAGTGCCCTGGCCCTCGAATTCGAGTTCGATCGAGGCCGAGCCGAGCAGATGGCCGGCATTCCAGTAGCGGGCGCGGACCCCCGGGATCACGCTGGCCCAGGTCTCGTATTCGACCGGCTGGAACGACTGCAGCGATGCAATGGCGTCGGCCTGGGTATAGATCGGGCTGACTTCGGACCTTCCGCGTGCCGCGTTGCGCCGGTTGAGGGCGGCCACCTCCGATTCCTGGATGCTGCCCGAATCCGGCAACATCCAGGAACACAGATCGATCGTTCCGCGCGTCGCCAGGATCCTGCCGCGAAAACCCTCGCGCACCAGCTTTGGCAACAGCCCGCTGTGGTCGATATGCGCATGGGTCAGCAGCACGATATCGACGTCGGCGGGCCGGAACGGAAAGGCATGATAGTTGAGTTCCTTCAGGGTCTTTGGTCCCTGGAACATGCCGCAGTCGATCAGCAATCGCCCGGATGGGGTTTCGACGAGGTAGCAGGAACCCGTCACCGTGTGTGCCGCGCCGCAAAATCGAACGGTCACGCTCATGGCATCGCCTCCGGAAAAAAAGATGTGTCGTTGATTTCATTGCGCAGCGCCTCGACGAAAAGATCGTCGAGCGGGATCGCGTTGGTGGGATGCGGCACGCTGGACGTCGATCGGATCGAGCGGATGCCGGCGTTGGCGAATTCCCTGGCCATCTCCGGCGGAAACAGCGCATGGGTAATGGCGGCGTCGATGGCCGTCGCGCCCGCGGCCGCGAGCGCCCTGGCGGCGGCGATCAAGGTGCCGCCGCTCGCGACGATGTCGTCGACCAATAGCGCCGGCCGGCCGGCGATCGATGATGCCTGCGCAAAATCGATTTCGACGGAGCGATCGTCGTGGCGGATCTTGGTCGCGACCGTGTGGGCGAGCCCGAGCCGGCCGGCGAGATCGCTCACCCAGGGCCGGGATTCCGCGTCGGGGCCGGCCACGATGGTTGAGGGATCGATTCCGCTCGAGCGCAGCGTATCCGCGATCGCCGGCATGGCCGACAGGTTCTCGGCCTCGATGCCGGGAAAAACCGCCCTGATGTCGGTGGTGCGATGAAGGTGGGCGTCCACCGTGATGACGCGATCCACCATTGACCCAATCAGCCGGCCGACAGCCCTCTGGCTGATCGCCTCGCCTTCATGAAAGGCCGTGTCCTGGCGCATGTAGCAGAGATAGGGGGCCAGCAGCACGAGCCGTCTGGCGCCCGCCCGCCGCAGCGCTTCCGCGGCGAGCAGGAGGGCAATGAGCTTGTCGTTCGGCCGGTCGAGCGGGGCATAGACGATCGTTGTCGGTGCGGCAGGCCCGACCGTCACCCGCAGTTCCCCGTCGGGGAATCGGTGCAGGCCGATCTCCTGAAAGCCAAGGCCAAGACGCGCGGCCAGCCGGCCGGCATCGCCGGCACCCGATGGCAGGCTCTGGATGACGGTCTTGCTCACGGCCTGGTCTGCCCCGGAAGCGATGTGCGCGCTTCGATCGCGTAGCCGGCATCGGTCTTTGCGCCGGCGACCGCAAGATCGTGAGCCGACGGATCGAAGGCGTAAATCCGGTACAGCGGCTCGCCGCGTTCGACGCGGTCGCCGATTTTCTTGAACAGGCGGATGCCGGCGCCCTTGTCGAGCGGTGCGCCCGCGGTCCGCGCCAGCCGGTTCAACTGCAGGCAATTGATGGCGGCGACGGTGCCATCGCTGGCGGCCATCACATCGAACGTCAGATTTCCCAATTCGGCGCGAATGCCCGACGGTCCCTGCGCATCGATGATCTTTTGCATCTGCCGCATGGCCGCCCCGCTATCGAGCAGCTCACGGGCCCGGGCGTAGCCGGTGCCGCCGCGTAGCTTCGGATCGTATTCCAGGAGATGGGCGGCGAGCCGCAACGACTTTTCGCGCAGGTCCGCAGGCGCTGTGGGCTCGTTGGCCAGGACAGCCATGACGTCCTGGGCTTCCAGCACCGGGCCGATCCCGTTTCCGATCGGCTGGCGCCCGTCGGTGGTGATCACCTCCACCGCAATGCCGAAGCGGTCGCCGACGAATTCGAACAGTTTGCGCAGCCGCATGGCCTCGGTGTTGTTGGTGAGCTTGGCGGTCGGACCGACCGGCAGGTCGATCAGAAGATGGGTCGACCCGGCCGCGAGTTTCTTCGACATGATCGAGGCCACCATCTGCTCGCGCGTATCGAGGCTGAGCGGCCGCTCCACGGAGATCAGGATATCGTCGGCCGGCGACAGGTTGACGTGGCCGCCCCACACCAGGCAGCCGCTGCAGGCGGCCACGATCGTCTTCATCTCCTCGGCGCCGACATTGACCCTTGCCAGCACTTCCATCGTATCCGCGGTGCCGGCGGGCGAGGTGATGGCGCGCGAAGAGGTCTTTGGGATGGGCAACCCGTGCGCCGCCACGATCGGCACCACGACCATCGAAGTTCGATTGCCCGGAATGCCGCCGATGCAGTGCTTGTCAACCACGACCGGATTGGCCCATTTCAGCTGCGTTCCCGCATTGGCCATCGCCCGGGTGAGGGCGATCAACTCGTCGCTGGTCATGAAACTCGCGGAGCCGATCAGGAACGCGGCGATCTCCATGTCGGAATAGCGGTAGTGGGTGAGATCGGTGACGATGGCGGTTATTTCCGCGGTACTCAGGGTCTGGCCGCGGATCTTGGCGCGCACCGCTTCGAGACTTTCCGGCGGCACGGCCGGGGTGACCGTCACCAGCTGGCCGGCAGGCTCGGCGAAGCGCCGGAAAGCCGGTTCAGACAGGCCGATTTCGTGAGGGCCCACCAGCGCGTCGTCGTCGGTGATCAGAAGCGTGGCCAGCAGCACTTTCGAATCGCAGCGCAGTTCGACCCGGCTAAATCCCCGAAAAATCTCCGCGCGCAGTGCCTTCGACTGCCGCGAAATCACAACGACGTTCTCGCGTCCGGTATCGAGGTTGACGTGACGGATTCTCAGGGGAGGGCGGGAGGTCTCGACAGGGTTCATTGGGCCAAGCCGGTGGATAGGGACATCCAAACCAGATAGGCCCTTCCGCCCGAGCCCCATTGACCCAAATCATGATTTTGGCCTCACCCCTCGCGGGTAAGGAGTTCGGCGAGGGCAACTATCCCGCGCCGCCATGGCGGTTCAGCACGGCAGCCACCAGGCCAAGCAGGTAGTCTTTCATGAGACGGCCGGATTTTGCCGGCGGATCGGCGGGGCGCTGGTCTTCGAGCTTGTCGCTCAGGATGCCGATATAGTTCTTTTTCAATTCCCGCTGCTGCGCTGGCATGCTCGCTCACTCCGGGGAGGCCGACGAGGCGAGCATGGGAGGCCATAGCGAAATCGAAAGTAAATTTTCCGCTCCGTAGGAATACCGGCCCGGCGGAGCGGTCGTTCTCCTGGCGGAAAGGCGCCGTTTTCACGCGGATCCGGCAAAAATCGGACCTTCGCCTTAACCGGCCGTTCAGCCTCTTTATCAACGCGCCGGCAACCAGTCTCGATCTAGATTCCGCGCCTCAGCATCGGCGCGGGAGAATCCCGTGAAAAGCGTCAACAGGAGTTTTGAATGCGGCGACTGTTTTCAAGATTCCTGGCCGATCAATCCGGCGCGACCGCGATTGAATATTGCCTGATCGCGGCCGGGATCAGCATCGTGATCGTTGTTGCCGTCAACGGCATCGGCGGCAATCTCAACACCAAATTCACCTCGGTGAATACGTCGCTGAAATAGCCGCGCGAAGGTCATGCGGGATTTTCTGCTCGGAAGCTGGGGGCTGCAGTGCGTCGCCCTTGGCAAGCAACACCCGCGGCACGTATTGGCGGCGGTGCTCGCCATGGCCATCCTGGCGATCCGGCTGGCGTTCGGCACGCTGGGATCGTCCGACGGCGATACAGGCGGATTTGACTGTGGCGACGGAGACGGCGGCAGTTGCGGGGATTGAGGCCGCCGTTGCCCGTCGAACGGCGCGGACCAGGGCATCTCAGGCCGCGTGCCGCAGCAAAGGCCGTCGTACTATCCGGCCTTCTTCGATCGGGCGGGCGCGCGCGCCGGCTTCTCCGCCTTCTTCGGTTCTTCCTTGGCGGCGCGCTTGCCGCTGCCTGAGATCGGCAACAGCATCTCGCGCTGGCCGGAAGCGGCCTTGCGCGGCTTCTTGCCCTTGGCCCTGGCGGGCGGAGCAGGCTGTTGCTCGCTGGCGAGGCTGCGCTTCAGCGCGTCCATCAGATTGATGACGTTGCCGCCGGTTTTCGGCGCGGCTTTCGCGGTCAAGCCAACGCCGCTGCGCTTCTTGTTGATCAGGTCGATCAGCGCGGATTCGTAGTGATCCTCGAATTTGCCGGGCTCGAACGCGCCGGACTTCTTCTCGACGATGTGCCGGGCGAGATCCAGCATATCCCTGGTGACCTTGACGTCCTGGATGTCGTCGAAATATTCCTTCTCGCTGCGTACCTCATAGGGGTAGCGCAGCAGCGTTCCCATCAGGCCCTTGCCGAGCGGCTCCAGTGCTATGATGTGCTCGCGGTTGGTCAGTACCACGCGTCCGATCGCGACCTTGTTCATGCTGCGGACGGTTTCACGGATCACCGCGAAGGCGTCGTGGCCGACCTTGCCGTCGGGCACGAGATAATAGGGACGGATCAGATAGCGGCTGTCGATGTCGGCCTTGGGAACGAACTCGTCGATCTCGATGGTGTGGGTCGATTCCAGGGCGATGTCGTCGAGTTCATCCTTCGACATCTCGATGTAGGTGTCGGTGTCGACCTTGTAGCCCTTCATGATGTCGTCGGCGGCGACTTCCTCGCCGGTTTCGGCGTCAACCTTGGCGTATTTGATGCGATGGCCGGTCTTGCGGTTGATCTGGTTGAAGGAGACCTTTTCGGTATCCGACGTCGCCGGGTACAGGGCAACCGGGCAGGTCACGAGCGAAAGGCGCAGGAAGCCTTTCCAGTTGGCGCGGGGGGCCATGGGATACTCCGAAACGCAACAGACGGAACGTGAAGAATACCACCGGGGGGGAGGATTTCAAAGCTGACGGGCAGGGAATTTCGGGATTGCGTTAACCGTGGCGGGAACTGGCGCGAGGCCAAGCGGCAAGGCCGCGGGTGCGCCGCGGCCTCTGATCGCAGGCCCCACCTCACCGGAACAAAGGTCCCGGATCGGGGGTTGCCGTTGATAGGTGAGCGCCGTTCCGCGCCGGGCGCTGTGATTGCGGTTCATTTGCACGAGCGTGATCAAGATTTCAGATCCGGATCGAAAAATGAACTCGTGTTGTGATGGATCAATCTCCGTTCCAGCGTTCATCTTCATAGTGAAAGCTGCCTGCTTGAAACCTTGCGGCGAATGAGAAAACGGGGGGGCTGGATTTGGCACATGTTATGCATGATCGAGCTGCGTGCACCAGAAGGGCTGTCTCAGTCCTGTCGCGAAATCGAGAGAACATATCTCGTACGAATAAGTGGGGTCTGAAGATGGGTTTGCATTTGGCCTACGGGAACCAGGATCATCGCCGCGCACGTATCGAGGGTGAGATTCAGCAAAGGACTTCGTCGCTTCGCAAGATCGGGCAAGATCGCATCGATCTTGCGGCACGGTTGGCGGCAAACCGGACGTTGCAGCGGATGATTGCGCTTCGATTTAAGCAGTCGGGATTGATGGCAGACCGGTCGGAATCACGAAACAGAAAGTGCGGTTGATCCGCATTTTTTGAGACGGAGTATGAGAGATTCTGGCTGAAATTCTCCGAGCTCTTGGCGATAATTTCCGTACAGATATTTTTCCGGAGAAATGGCTGCGGGTCTTAACGCGAAGCTTATTGGCAACGTGGGCTTCCATGGTTCTGCGCCTCGGGCTGAGTAGCTCCTGATTGCGGAATTTGAAAAGTTTTCGGTGCGCCGTCACCCACGAAACGGCGCGAGCCCGGTTGAAATCAATCTTCGCAAAGCTGGGTCACACCGACAAAGCGAGTTGGTGTTGTTATCTTCGCGTTTCCAGACAATGCAATTTGAAGCGGCAAGCCAGCATTTCATTCACCTTTCGGTTGCAGATCGATCGGGCGGTTGAGTAGCAAAATCATACCAGAATGGGAGTTCAAAGTAAGCGCTTAGCCGCAACCCTATTGAGGCTGGCTTGCTCATTCATCCCCTCATTTTTTGAAATAAAAGAATCGGCGGGGGCGTGAATTCTTTCCGAAAAGAATCGGGGGGTG